>Ga0233426_10000029_pt1 | contig 153417 bp, 143 predicted proteins | sample SI_118_April2016_6_FD_179875 | JGI IMG/M metagenome (GOLD analysis project Ga0233426, IMG submission 179875) | Seawater microbial communities from Saanich Inlet, British Columbia, Canada - SI_118_April2016_10_MG | ecosystem: Environmental > Aquatic > Marine > Inlet | place: Canada: British...
GCGATATCCATTTGCTTGGAAACGGCATTCAGATTTTCCCAGGAAGCGTGCCCATTTATCGTGGATCAACTTTGATTGGTGGCATTGGTGTATCGGGCGATGGGGTTGACCAGGATGACATGATTGCTTTTTTAAGTGTGCATCGAGTAGGAGAAGCTTTAGGCACGCTTGGGAATGCGCCGAAAGAAATAAGAGCGGACACGATTGAAGTCGAGAACGTTCGGTTACGGTACATCTCGTGCCCTTTTAATCCTTTTCTCGACGAAAGCGAGCAACAGGTTTGTAATGGTAAATAACCTACTGCTTATTGCGCTGGTGATGCTGCTTCCGGACCAAGCCTTTGGTGAGCTCGATCCGGATCAAAAATCGCTGAAAATCAGTAACGACTCTGTTGCTGTTGCAGGAAACCCTCGGCCGAATCGGTCTCGGCAGAATCTAGACCGTTTGGCTCCGCTAGATATTCGGTTGTTGCAGCGCGAGGGTGGGTTGTTAGAAGCCTTGCCTGATCGATGGCGAATTGTTGAGTCTATCGGTGTGAATGAACGCTGGTGGGATCCTTATAACCAGAACACCTTGAAGGGCGATCGGCCAATACTGGGTTCTAAAGATTTGTTTTTTGCCTTGGGCTTGGTCTCAGATACTGTCATCGAACCTCGAACCTTTCCGATTCCAGTAGGGATTCAGACAACAGGTAACGCAGGGCAGTATGACCTTCACGGAGATGGCCAAAGCAATATTTTCAGTCAGACGATCATTGCGAGTCTATCGCTCATTAAGGGGTCAACGACTTTTAAACCGCAAGATTGGGAGCTCCGATTAACGCCCGCATTCAATTTTAATCGGGTCGATATTAACGAGCGTCGGATCCTCTATGTACAACCGAGTAAATTTGGGAAGAGAAGCCGAAATTTCGGCTCTCTGCAAGAAGCCTTTTACGACTATCATATAAGGAATGTTGGAAGTCGCTACGATTTTGACTCGATACGTTTAGGGATCCAACCATTTTCGAGCGACTTCAGAGGCTTTCTGCTTCAAGACTCCTTGATGGGAGTTAGGCTCTTCGGCAATCGAGACAATAACCGGTATCAATACAACCTAGCGTACTTTCGACGGCTTGATAAAGACGTGAATAGTGGTCTGAATGACTTGAGCACGCCGCTCCGGCGGGATCATATTTTAACGGCAAACCTTTATCGTCAAGACTTCCCGTCCCCAGGCCTAACCAGCCAAATCTCAATTACCGCTAATGTGAATGAGGAAGATCGCAGGCCGGCAATTGATGCCAACGGCTTCCCCACAAGGCCTGCTTTGATCGGTGATCTGCGGCCCCGTCGCTATCACGTTACCTACCTAGGTTATTCCCTTGATGGAAGATACGGGAGACTCAATGTATCAGGGTCTGCCTACGCGGCATTTGGCCGAGATAAAAATAACCCCATGACTTCTCGGCCCAGTAAAATCAGGAGCCACTTTGTTGCCTTAGAACTCTCTGTGGATAACGATTGGCAGCGTTATCGATTGTCCGGGGTTTATGCATCCGGCGATGATAATGTGTTTGATGACAAAGCATCGGGATTTGATGCGATCTTTGAGAATCCACTTATCGCTGGTGCAGACACCAGTTACTGGATGCGTCAAACGATACCCTTCGTAGGTGGGGGCCGAGGGATTGGCTTAAACGGCCGCAACGGGTTACTACCCTCGCTTCGTTCTTCCAAAGAGCAGGGGCAAAGCTTTTTCAGTAATCCTGGATTGATGCTTTTAGGCGTGGGTGCTGATTTCGACCTGACGCCGAGCTTGCGGTGGTCTGTAAATTACAATCATCTTTGGTTCGATGAAGTTGATGGGATAAGCCAGCTGAGGATGCAGGGTGGCCTCACCCGCAAGATCGGCGTTGATGCCTCAACCTCTTTAATCTATCGACCTGGCTTTATTCAAAATTTTGTGATTCGATTTTCTTATGCGGAGCTGGCGCCGGGCGCCGGTTTTGGTCGTTTATTTGACAGTACTCGAGATGATGATCGCTTTTATAGCGGCCTCCTTAATATAGTTTTAAGTTATTGATATATATATGATTTTAAGATTTTTGTTATTATTATTGTTGACGCAGCTGCTCGGGGTCAGCGCCTGCCTGGGCGCAGGCAAAGGAATGGGTGAGGCCTTTGCTCGGAGCTATCCTGAGATGGTGCCAGCACCGCCCTTTCAAGACGCTGCGACCGCAAGGCTGAAAACGGCGGGTTGTCAAACCTGCCACGCGAAAGCTGAGCATAAAACCATGCACAAGGCGCCAAGCGTTGTGCTGGGGTGTACTGACTGTCACGGTGGGAACGCCAATGTTCAGTGGGCAGGGGATCTTTGGTTTGCGTCGGAGGCGTCGCATGCTTCGGCCGAGCGTCATGCTGATAAAGATCATGCAGTCAAAGATCGCCCAGGAAAGGATCATCATGTTGACGATCATTATGACGCCGATGGGGATGACCATGATTACCCATCTGGTTACAAAGCGGCAATGGAGGCGGCCCATGTCCTACCTACCTACCCGAGTGTTTGGCCGGGTAGTGAGAATCCTAAACGCTCCTTTGCGAAACTTTTAAAAGAGTCGGCAGAGTTCGTCCGCTTTATGAACCCATCAGATTATCGCGTTGTGCGGATGGCCTGTGGGGCTTGTCATCTTGATACTATTGAAGCGGCTGAGCGGTCTTTGATGGCAACGGGCGCCATGCTTTGGGGTGGCGCCTCATACAATAACGGTATCTTGCCATACAAAAACTATATCCTTGGCGAGGCGCATACGCTGGAAGGACTGCCTGCAATGTTGACTAGTCCAACAGATCTTGATGGGACGCTCAGCGAAAAAGAAAAGCTTAGAGGTGCGCTGCCGTCTCTCTTGCCTTTGCCGGCTTGGCAGGTGGTGCCGCCGGCAGATGTCTTTCGTGTTTTTGAAAAAGGCGGGCGGAATATCAACACACAGTTTCCCGAAATCGGACTGCCGAATGCCACTGGGTTGCTGCAGCGATTGGAAGAACCTGGGCGCCCGGATATTAGACAGTCTAACCGAGGACCTGGCACCGGATTAAGAGTAGCGATTCCTGTCTTGAATATACACAAGACCAGATTGAATGACCCCTTTACGACAATGATGGGCACGAACGATCAGCAAGGAGACTATAGGGCCAGTGGGTGTGCGTCCTGCCACGTTGTTTATGCGAACGATCGAGAACCGAGACACAGCTTAACGTATGCCAAATATGGTCGAGATGGAAAAAGCTTCACCTCTGACATCACCATAGACAAAAATGAATCTGGGCACCCGATAGAACACGTGTTCACGTCGGCTATACCTACTTCTCAATGCATGACTTGTCACATGCATCAGCCCAATATTTTTCTCAACTCTTATCTTGGTTATACGATGTGGGACTATGAGTCCGATGCCCCTTCGATGTGGCCGGAGGAACAAGTTTACCCCACAAGTGACGAGGCACGAGCCGTGCTCGACAGAAACCCGGAAGGCGCGGCGCCCAGAGGCAAGTGGGCAAGTGAAGACTTCTTAAGAGACGTCTACGACCTGAATACGACGCTGAAAGATACCCAGTTTGCTGACTATCATGGGCATGGATGGAATTTTAGGGCGGTATTCAAACGAGATAGAGCCGGGAACCTATTAGATGAGGCAGGTAACAAAGTCGATAACGATGACCCTGAAAAGTTTCGCAAAGAGGGCGAGGCGAAGTTTGTGGAAATTGGCGTTAACCCGGGTAAAGCCGTGCACCTCATGTCAATTCATGCCGAGAAGGGCATGCAGTGTGTGGACTGCCACTTTAGCCAAGATGGTCATGGCAATGGGTTTATTCATGGAGAAGTCGCGAACGCGGTACAGATCGGCTGTAAAGATTGTCATGGCACGACCGATAGCTATCCAACCTTAATGACGTCAAATGTTGCTGCGCCGATGGGCGGAGAGGATTTGAGTCTGATTAGGAACTCAGATGGTAAAAAACGCTTTGAATGGGTTGAGGCCGCGGGCGCGAGGACCTTGATTCAGCGTTCTGTTCTGGACCCCAACCTCGAGTGGGAAGTGTCGTTAACCCGAGATGCAGTTGATCCAACACACGGAAGCTATAATGAAAAGGCGGCGGCCGCAAAGTTGGTACAGTCGTCCAAGAAGAAAAGTAGTGGCGAATCAGGTTATGAGCAGATCGCACATGGGGACAACATGACCTGCTATAGCTGTCATTTGTCTTGGTCAACCTCGTGTGGCGGCTGTCACTTGCCCATAGAAGCGAACTGGAAAACTGAGAGCCACAAGTATGATGTGGGCGAGACTCGAAATTTTGCCACATACAATCCACAGGTTGCCCGTGACCAAATTTTTCAGTTGGGCCGGCATCAAACAACGAAAGGGAATGTAATTGCGCCGATCCGGTCGACGTCGGCGCTGCTTCTCAGTTCTACCAATATCAACCGAGAAAGAATTTACGTCCAGCAACCACCGGTTTCAGCGGCGGGCTTCTCATCCCAGGCGTTTGCGCCTCATTTTCCCCATACCGTTCGAAAAGAAGAAACGCGTGTCTGCTCGGATTGCCATTTGTCGGCAAATGGCGACAACAACGCAATCATGGCTCAGACCCTGCTTCTAGGAACCAACTTTATCAATTTTGTTGGGCTGCACAGCTATGCCGGAACAGAGAACGGTCTTTGGGCTGTGAGAGTGACTGAATACGAGGAGCCGCAAGCTGTTTTTGGATCTTACCTCCATCGCTACGCTTATCCAGATTATTATGAAAATCACGTTTCTGATAATGACAGGGAGTTGAAGAGCTGGGTTCGCGGCACCGCATTCGATCCAGACAATGGCTATTCTGGTGAGACCGGCGCGCTTGAGGAGATCAGCAACGTTTTTCAGCGCGCTGATGGGGCAGTCCAATGCCTTCAGCATCGAGGAGAGTACTTGTATGTTGCTGAGGGGCGTGGCGGCTTTAGAGTTTACGATATCGCTAACATCGCGAATAAATCGATTTCGGAACGGATTGTTCGAGCGCCTTTTTCACCGCTAGGCCATAACGCGCATGTTGGATCGAAGCAGGCAACCTGCTTCGCAATTGGCACGACACAACCAGTGCATCCCCCTAAGAACACCAAGTTTATGCAAGAGGTGAATCAAGAGCAGAGCATGCATCCGTTGTTTAGCTATGCTTTTGTAACCGATGCTGAAGAGGGATTGATTGTCGTTAATATCAACACGTTTGGTGATGGCGATCCGCTCAATAACTTCTTGGAGCGTGCTCTAACTTGGAACGAAAACGGGTTGTTGGATGGCGCTCGGTTTATTTCACTTTACGGCAGCTTTGCCTACATTGTTGCGGATCAAGGGTTGATAACCCTGAATATTGATAACCCGCTCAAGCCGGTTGTGACGTCGGTCATTCAGCTAGCCGGTATGAGATCGTTTGCAACGCAGTTTCGTTATTTGTTTTACACCTCTGAAACAGGTCTTGGGGTAGTCGACATTACTGATCCCAGCCAGCCTGTTCTGGTGAAGGATAGTGCGGTTGCACTGGCTGATGCTCGCAAGCTTTATCTTGCGAGAACCTATGCGTATGTTGCCGCGGGTGAAGATGGGCTTGCGATCATCAACATTGAAAAACCAGAGGCACCTGTTTTGGATCAGATGTTCGATGGAGAAGGTCAGCTAAAAGACACATCCGATATTGTTATAGGAACGACTAACGCGTCGTTGTTTGGATATGTGGCCGATGGTGACTTTGGGTTTAAGTTACTTCAGTTGACCAGCCCCTCTTCACAACCTAATTTCTATGGCTACTCACCCCAGCCAAAGCCAGAAGTCATCGGCTGGATGCCGAGTAAGTCGCGGGTACTTTCGATTTCTAAAGGCCTCGACCGTGACCGGGCCGTTGATGAATCCGGTAATCAAATTGCCGTATTCGGAAGATTGGGGTCTAGACCGTTCAATCGCGAAGAAATGGAAGGCCTTTTTAAAAGGCTGGATGGGCAGATGTACTTTGTTAATGATAGTGATTCCACTGTTGTAGATGCGCCTAGGCCGGCCGGAGCGAACTAAATGATCGAAAAATACGATGTTGTAATTGTTGGATCTGGTCCCGCGGGAATAAGTGCCGCCTGCCATGCTGCAAGTTTGTCGATGAGCCACATGCTGGTTGAGAAAACAGATCATTTATCCGATACGATTTTCAAATACCAAAAAGGCAAACATGTCATGGCAACCCCTGAGGTGCTGCCATTAAGAAGCGACATAGCCTTCGCCGCTGGCAAGCGTGAGATGGTATTGGATGCTTGGGGAGAGGCTGTCGAGAAAATGAACGCCCAGGTCCGCTTTGGCTTTGATGTTACTGAAATTACAGGGCAAAAAGACGATTTTCTCGTGACCGCTGCAAATGGCGACTCAGTAAGGTGTCGAAATATCGTGCTCGCTTTGGGCAACCAGGGCAATCCTAATCTGATTGGATTCCCTGATGATGGATCGGTCATCGTTGAATATCAGCTTGACGATCCGCTCGAAATTTTAGATGAAAAGGTTGTGGTTCTTGGCGGTGGCGACGCCGCAATTGAGAACGCCATGGGGTTGGGTCAAGACCCTGACCAAGGAAATGAGGTGACCATTGTGCAGCGCCGCGCAGAGTTTGCGAGGGCTAAAAAAGCCAATGTTGATGGACTGATGGCGGCGGCCTCAAATGAATTGCTCTGTATTATGACGGAAGCGGCGCCTCAGGAAATAAAGGGTGGCATCGTTCGGATAGAAGGCCGGGATGGTGAGCTCAATGTTCCTGCGGATCGACTCATCGCAAGACTGGGTTCCGCACCCCCAAGAAAGCTTCTGGAGTCCTTTGGCATCGAATTTACGGGCCAGGAGAAAGAAGCCCTTCCAAAAATTTCAGCGCGGTTTGAGTCAAACATTGCTGGAATGTATGTTGTGGGTGCGATTGCGGGCTACCCCCTGATTAAAAATTGTATCAATCAAGGGTTTGATACCATCGAATATATTAATGGCAACCTTGATTTGGCTTCTGTGGACGAGCCTTTGTTGGCAGCCAAGTTTGAGTTCCTTCCGGTGCAACACGCTGTTGAGGAGTGGCTTGCCCTTATTCCGAAGGCCATCGACTTGCTCTCGCCATTGTCGCCATTGCAGTTGCGAGACTTTCTTCTTGAAACGAGTATGCGGCATGCCAAAGCGGGTGAGGTTATCTTTGAGAAGGGCGCAGCAGGGTCTTCAGTCTTCGCTGTTTTCTCCGGTGGCATTAAAATATTAATTGAGACGGGCGAAGACCTTTTAGAGATTCCTATGGGTGCCGGTCAAATGTTTGGAGAAGTCGGCCTTATTTCGGGTCGGCCAAGAGGCAGCACTGTCGTCTCCAGTGAATCTACGATTCTTTTAGAAATACCGCGAACAGCCTTGTTGAAATTGATGTTAAGCCAGGAACGCATAAAAAATTATGTCGATGATCTGGTCGCAACGAGAATGTTCTCTCAAGTCTTTGGTCCTTCGCTTTCTGATGAAAGTAAAAAAATGATACTTGCTGCGAGCGAATTAATTACCGTGTCGCCTAACCAATACCTCATTACAGAGGGTGATGTACAGAGTGATGCTTATTTGATTCGATCGGGTTCCATGGTGGTTGAAAGAGAGCTCATGGGGTCAACTGTTTTTGTTACTTACCTGCAGGCCGGGGCTGTCGTGGGCGAGATGGCCGCCTTGATGGACGGGTCAAGAAATGCCTCGGTCAAGGCGACCGTAAAGTCAGAAGTGCTAAAAATTCCCAAAGAAGCGCTGATAGCAGCCTTAGCCAGTAGCGATGATGTGCGCGCGTTAGTCGAAAGTAATATGGAAAGCCGAATTCAGGTTAACGATTTTATCACATCAAATAAAACACAATTTTCATCAGCGGTTGAAATGAATTCGGCGATTGCAGGGTTTGTTTTCGAAAACGGATTGGGAGAAGCGACCGACGTTTTAGTTATTAACGAAAACTTATGTGTTGGCTGTGATTATTGCGAGATTGCGTGTGCAGAATCCCATAATGGGATAACGCTGCTGAATCGAGAGGCGGGTACAACCTTTGAAAAGCTCCACATACCAACATCATGTCGTCATTGCGAGCAGCCGCAATGTATGACCGATTGTCCTCCAAATGCGATCACGCGTTCGGTCGATGGTGAGGTCTTCATTGCAGATACGTGTATCGGTTGCGGAAATTGCGAGCGAAACTGCCCCTACGATGTCATCAAGATGGAAAGAGCCCCAGAACCGCGGTCAAACTTTCTAAGTTCGGTACTTTTTGGCTTGGGCCCAGGTATCGGTCACCGTGATAGGCGAGCGGTGAAAGTTGAGACGTCGAGTCCAAAGTTGGCGCGAAAATGTGACATGTGTAAAGGCATTGATGGCGGGCCTGCGTGTGTCAGAGCCTGCCCCACTGGTGCTGCCGCCAGGGTTTCCGTAAATGAGTTCATAAACTTTAACGAGCTGTAATGCCTAACGATAGAAGACGACGATAAGCTATGCCAAATGTAATTTCTCAGAGATTCGAATCGTTCCTAAGCTTTAATCGCTACCGATACCTTTGGGTCGCTTTGGCTCTGATGGTTGTGGCGATTGGCTGTTACGTTTTTGCCCCGGTTAAAACAGAGCATAATGGGGGAACCTGGTTCGGTTATACCCTTGGGGTTATCAGTGTAGGCCTGATGGTTTGGTTGGCGGCCCTAGGTTTGCGTAAAAGATTGATCCGGCCCGGTAAATGGAGCCAAAAAGGAAGGACCTCAGCCCATGTCTACCTGGGCATTGCACTGGCTTTGATCGCAACGCTGCATACGGGGTTTCAGTTTGGGTGGAATGTCCACACGGCTGCTTTTGGCGGGATGATGATTGTGATCGTTTCTGGATTTATTGGTGTGGCGATTTACGCAACGGTACCCTCAAAGCTGTCAGAAAATTCAGGAAGTCAGACGTTTGTCGAGCTAAAGAGCCAATTGGATCAGGTGAATCTCCAGTTGGATAAAGTGTTATTCGAATTAGATGGACCATCACTTAAGCTTGGCGAGCGAGTTTTAAAGACAGATGGCGTTCTTGTTAGTCAGCTCAGAGCACTATTTTCTCAAGTGGCGTTGCCTGTTTTCGAACAATTCCGGGACAGTATCCAGCAGGCGCGCAATGCTGGTGCGATTGAAAGAGATTTGAGTTTAACCGTTTTGCGATTAACCCAATCAAAAGCGGCGTTGGTGAAGAGAATAAGGCTGCATCAAAGATATAAGGCCCTCATCAGTATATGGCTTGCAGTGCACGTGCCATTTACGTTCTTTTCAATGCTTCTGGTCGGGATACATATCTTCGCCGTTTTCTACTACTGGTGATCTCGACTATGCAAATAAAACTGACAACAATTATTCATCGCCAGAGCGGTCGTCAAACTCGCAAGGTCGAAACGTTTGAGGGACCAAAGTTGTCTTTTGGGCGTAGTGCAAGCAACGACGTTGTCCTGTCGGATCGCTCGCTGCCGGTAAAGTGCTTTGACTTAGACATTGTGGACGGTGTCGTGGCCCTTAGGGCAACCGATAATCAGACTAAAGTGGCGATTGACGGTATTGATCTGAAGCGTCCCAAGTTTTTATCGGGTGAATCGCAAGCGGAATTCAAGGTTGGACAATATTCGATCTCACTGGGCCTTTCTGCTGATCAGGATATGGTCTTGGTTAGCATCGATCCAGGCGGGAGTGTGGGCTACACGCCACGCTATGGTCCTGGTTTCAGAGTCCGGTCGAAGTTTGCGAACCTTTTAAATGCTCGTTTTCTGTCCTGGGCAGGCGTTTTTGCTTTGTTCGCACTATTTGCGTGGTACCCGTTTTCATCTGAGGTCGCATCAACCACCACCTTATCAGGGGATGTTTCAGATCAGGCGCCGGAGGTGCTCTGGGCCTCCGGCAAAATATCGTCGGCGCACCATAATTTTGCAGAATCATGCGATCAGTGTCATGTCGAGCCATTCGAGTCTGTCACCAGTGAAACCTGCTCAAATTGTCACGAGGCGTTACCACAGCATGCCTCTTCGCTGTTGCTTTCCCTTTCAAGGCCAATCCCTGAGGGGCTAGATTCGCTGGAAGGATTGGCGAAGGCCGAGTTTGGGATTGAGCAAGACGGTTGTGCTAGTTGTCATAAGGACCACAATGGCGATGAGGGTGTGTTGTCGATGCCTGATGGGCTGTGTCAGACGTGTCACGAAGGATTGGACAAGCGATTGGCCGGGCACATGGACGCGGTCGGATTCGATGATGTCAGCGCCTTCTCGGCGCATGGTGATTTTAAATACCTATCGGTTGATAGAACCGGCGATGACATCACTCTGGTGCGTTCTGTGCTGAGCCCGTCTAAAAAGGATCAAAGCGGTATCAGCTTCTCTCATGAACAACACCTTGACCAATCAGGTCTTGTATGGGAAATGGCAGGGGAGCAGGCGCTTACTTGTGCCAGTTGTCATGCGTTAGATGTCTCAATGAAAAATTTCAAACCTGTCGAAATGGAAACGGGTTGTGGTGGCTGCCATGATCTTGCTTGGGGCGAGGATGATCTCGGTCAGGTTTTCCAACTGGAACATGCTTCCTTGGCCGAAGCTCGATATGTCTTGACGAGAGAGCTATCGTTGGCCTCACTGAACGACCCAGGGTCGGTTAGGCCTAACAGGGCTGACGGAAGTGGGGGGGTTGAAAATCTTGACGCTCACGTAACAGAAATTTTGCTGGGAGAAACCGGCTTGTGTCTCGAGTGTCATGAATCTGCTCTGAATGATGATGGCACGAAACTCGACGTTGTAACGATCTCGGATTTTGCGGTTCATGCGACGTTCAACCACAGTGTCCATAAGCTAGCACCGCTGCAGTGTAATAGTTGTCATGATGCAGAGGCCTCTACTGAGGCGGAGGATGTCTTGATGCCGAAGATTGAGGTGTGTTCGACTTGTCATGCTGACCCGGGTGTTAGTCACCGGATTGAATCTGATTGCCTGATGTGTCACGAGTATCATGCAACCCCACCAGTTTTTCCGAAACTGAGTTCGGGGCTTGATGCGTTCGCTGCGCGGCTCGTTCTCGATCCTAACCGAGGAGGAAGCGAAAAATGAAACGATGTCTGTTAGGTCTGCTGTGTATCGCTAGCTTTTCAATTTCTATAAATTTGCAAGCGGATCAAAAAGCCAGTCAGCAAGACCAGCACCTGGGCGTAAACAGTTGTGGTGGCTCGATGTGTCATGGTCGGCAGCACTCGACAGGCGATGTGGTTTTTCAGAACGAAATAGCGATATGGCAGTCGTCTCATAGTTATCTGGGTGCGCATCATAGGGCTTACCAAGTTTTAAATGGGGCGTTAGGGAAGGCGATTACGCGCAATATGGGCTGGGAAGATGCCTCGAAACGCTCGGAATGCTTGGGGTGTCATACGGACTTAGTGCCAGAAGGTGGCCAAGGGTTGTATTACCAAATAACGGATGGCGTTAGTTGCGAAAGTTGCCATGGGGGCTCTGAGCGTTGGCTGAAATTGCATTATGACGCGTCTTGGGATGCCAGTCGTCACGCCGATATGGGGTATGTGGATCTATCCAATGTTAATTTAAGGGCGCAAGTCTGCTTGGATTGTCATTTGGGCTCGAATAATGGGAATCAGTTTGTAACCCATGAAATGATGAGTGCAGGACACCCAAGGCTTGCGTTCGAATTATCAATTTTCGAAGATCTTCAAGCCCATTATGAAATCGATCAGTCTGAGCAAGGGCAAGATATCGATGTTATGACCGCTCAAGTTTGGGCATTGGGTCAAATTACGGCAGCTGAACGATACTTGGACTTAGTGTTGCATCGTGAAGTGGGTGCGGCCCTAGTGCCCGAGCTTTCCTTGTTTGACTGCCGCGCGTGTCATCAGGATTTTGCTGATGCTGGTGCGGTATTTGACTCTGTTCAGGGCCGCGATGAGGGTCGAAAAATCGGCCAGATAGTGCTTTCTGATTATAATATAAGGTTTGCCTCGCTTATCGAGCTAAGCCTCGGTTTAGACAATCGTCCTCAAATAGCCGACTTGCTTATTCAAATGAATAAAGCGATTGCCTTGAGCCGAGCGTCTTTTCGAGAGGCGGCTGGAAAGCTACGAACAGGACTCATGCAATTAAAATCTCACGTCAGTGAGTCGTCCATGGAAGCTGAAGCCATCAGGCAAATGCGGGCCAAAATTTTTACGTCGGATAGCCTCGTTCAAGATTATGCCGGTGCTGAGCAAGTTTACTTCGCACTGTTAGCATTGGGTGTTGACTCTGAGGCGGTCAACCGGTTTTTAAGCGATCAAATTGCGGAGCCCTCAAATTTCTCTCATCAAGCGTTCAGAGAGGCTCTGATTGAGCTTGAGGCGGAGCAGGGTAGTCAATCCATTAGCGCATTGTAGTAAGTGTCTTTTGCCAAGGGTCGTACAGGCGGGTTTCCTATGGTTCCTGAAGGCTCATTGGTTTTGGGTCGTTGCTAGTTTTAGGAGGCATGCCAAATGGTAATCCCAGAAAAAAGTGAATCCTCGAGTTCGGTCTCCGAGTTTGTTAATCCGCTCAGTGAACCGTGTGTCATGGTCATCTTTGGCGCATCAGGAGATCTGACAAAGCGTCTCTTAGTGCCATCCCTTTATAATCTTGCGTGTGATGATCTGCTCTCGCCAAATTTTGCGGTCCTTGGGACGGGTCGGAGCAAGCTTAGCAACGAAGCATTTCGGTCGTCGATGGCGAGTGAAACGACTGGCTTACGCGCATTTCATACACGTCACGAGTTTGATGAGGTGGTGAGCGATGACTTGCTTTCGCGCTTTTATTTTGAAAGCGCGAATATAGATGTTGAGAGTTTTAAGGGTCTAAAGAAAACGGTTCAGACGCTCGACAAAAAATATCAGGCTGGTGGCAATATCCTGTTCTATTTTGCCATGGCGCCCCGGTTTTTTGGCGCCTTGTGCGAGAACCTGTATAAAGCAGGGTTTCAGGAAGGCCGTGGTTGGAAGCGTATTATCGTTGAGAAACCCTTTGGAACGAATTTACAGTCCGCATTAGCGCTTAACCAAGAAATATTAAAGTATTGGAAAGAAGAACAAATTTATCGCGTTGACCATTACTTGGGCAAAGAAACGGTCCAAAACTTACTGGCCTTTCGATTTTCAAATGGCATGTTTGAACCTTTATGGAATAAGTACCATATAGACAATATACAGTTTAATGTTTGTGAAGCCGTGGACGTTCAAGGTCGAGGAGGATACTACGATCAGTCTGGTGTGCTGAGGGACATGATGCAAAATCATATGTTCCAGATGTTGTCGTACATCTGTATGGAGCCGCCCGGATCCTTTGAGGCGGACTCTATTCGCAATGAGAAAGCCAAGCTGTTGGAATCGGTCCGTATTTTTGCGGACGATGAGGTTCCAGAAAATGTCGTTAGAGGCCAATACGGCCCGGCTTATGATGCGCACGGGGACGTCGTTCAGTCCGGGTATCGGGAAGAGGCCGATGTGGACCCACAATCAAAGACGGAGACCTTTGCTGCTGCAAAACTACATATTGATAACTTGCGATGGCAGGGAGTACCGATTTATTTACGATCGGGGAAGGCGCTCTGGAAACGCAGTACGGAAATCGTCATAGAATTTAAGAAGCCACCGGAGACAATGTTTAAGGGCACTGGTGTGCAAAATCTGACATCGAATCGATTGGTGTTCCATATTCAGCCCTTCCAGGGGATCGACTTGTTGTTTCAGGCGAAGACGCCGGGGCCTACGATGCAGTTACAGGGGGTTGATATGAGCTTTAATTATGGTGAAGCCTTTAAATCCTCGCGCTATACCGGTTATGAAGTGATGTTGTATGCGTGCTCTCGCGGTGATGCGACCTTATTTTCCAGAGGGGACTTAGTCGAGGCGGCTTGGCGCATTGCGCAGCCGCTGCTAGATCACTGGGAACGGGCACCCGCGACAGAGTTTCCAAATTACACACGAAATTCCTGGGGACCAAAATCGGCCTACGAGTTGTTAGAGAAGGACGGGCGACGATGGTTTGAGGTTGTTACCCCGGATGTTTTGGAAGAGTCTCCTTTGTTCAAAGGTGCAGACCCCTTGTTGCTCAGCGCAGTCATATTGGCCTTGCGTCCAATGACGGTGGCACCCGGTGAGGCCATCATCCGACAAGGTGAAGAGAGCACGGAAATGTATTTCATCTGTCGCGGTGAAGTTGAGGTGCTCGATCTTAAAGGGGAGATCGTCAACCAGCTTCAGGATGGCCAATTCTTCGGAGAAGTTGCTTTGTTGTTGACGACGGCACGAACGGCCGATGTCCGGGCTAAGACGCTGTCTGACCTTTTTGTTTTGAGTCAAAACGATTTCAAACGCATCCTCCGAGATCACCCGCAGTTTGCTGAGCGGATTTTGCAGGTTGCCAAGGACCGATACGATCTAGCGCTTTCGGTCAATGAGTTCATGACGCTAAGAAGTGACGCTTAACGGCAGTCTTCTATTTGTTTGCCGAGGCGATCGGTGGGAGAGCGTTTAAGCTGCAAAGAGCGCTAGCCGGTCGCTGAAGATGGCAGAAGACTTTGGTCGCCGGATTTAATGAATCTTTGGCTCGGTTTGTTGAGAAACAAAAGCGCTGCTTGTTTTGAGACTTTTAGGATAGACGTTCTAAATTTTGCCTAACAGCTTTAGACGCCCAACAAGCACCGACGCCATGACCTATAGCGTCTGGCATTGGCCGTTGCGCACCGAGCGGTTCACCCAGCAAAAAAATGATTAAAATTTCGAGACATCCAGACGAAAACGGCACAATCCAAGTGAATACGCTTCAAGTCTGGCGGTTAGAAATCGCGAGACTGTTTTCGCAGGACTATTCGATTTCTTACAGAATGATGTAACAATTCAAAGCCGGGCATAGAAATCAGCTAAATCTTGTGGAACGGCTAAGAAAAGTAATAAAAGTCGTTTTTAAGATGGGTGTAAGGCGGGTGCTTAAATGTCTCTAATTTTGTCTACCCCGATTGACCAGGGTTGAAAAATTTCGAGACTTTTCACAGCAGTGTACGGTTTTAATCTTTGAATATGGTGGGCCCAGAAGGACTCGAACCTTCGACCAATGGATTATGAGTCCAGTGCTCTAACCAACTGAGCTATAGGCCCGCGAAGAGGGAGTTTACAGGCTTTCCAATTTGTTGGCGACGGGTTTGACGGGGTTTAAAAAAATCTCTAGAGTCGGCGTTGAAACTCAATCTCAAAAGATGGGTATTCAGCGAGTGTGCAGACGTTAAAAGCGTCTGGCGAACCGATTAACGAATTTTAAGGACTTGATCCCAATTGGACAGGTACCTGTTCGGCTTTTAAAAGGCCCTGCCTGTCGATTGGCGCATTCTACCTTTAATTGGAGAATAGCTATGCAATCGATCACCCGCTTTCAAGCAATGAAAGCCGCTCAACAAAAAATATCGATGGTCACTTGTTATGATTTCTGGTCAGCGCAGCTGGTCGCAGAATCGACCGTTGACAGCATTTTGGTGGGCGACTCTTTAGCCGTTGTGATGCATGGGTTTCCTTCGACGGTGCACGCAACTCTTGAACTGATGCTGCCTCATGTTGCAGCGGTTGCTCGAGGTGCCGGCGATAAAGTCATCATTGCGGATATGCCGTTTATGACGGCCAGCAGTGATCTTTCATCTGGCGTTGCCGCCGCGACGGCGCTGATTCAAGCGGGTGCGCACGCGGTGAAAATAGAAGGTGCAAAGCACCAACTAACACTGATTTCTCATTTGGTTGAAGCGGGTTTGCCGGTTGTGGGCCATTTGGGGTTGACCCCTCAGGCCGTTCTGCAGCTAGGCGGGCACCGGGTGCAAGCAAAAACTGAAGCCACCGCGACGGTATTGAGTCAGGAAGCCAAGCAGCTTGAACGGGTCGGTATCGCCGCCTTGGTTCTGGAATGTGTGCCGGCAAAGGTTGCAAAGCTTATTGCTCAATCCCTCGACTGCCCAGTAATAGGAATCGGCGCTGGCGTTCAGGTTGATGGACAAGTATTGGTCCTTCAAGACTTGCTAGGGGCCAATCGGGGATTTCATCCTAAGTTCTTGCGGCACTACGCAGATCTAGCAGGTGACATGGTCGGGGCGTTGAATCACTACCATGAAGATGTATCGCAAGGCGCTTTCCCGGCTTTGTGTGAGAGCTACACGTGAAAATTATCCGCACAACCGAGGGCTTGCAGGCTTACCGTAAGACGCTTGATGACTCTGTTGGGTTTGTCCCGACAATGGGCGCGTTGCATGCCGGCCACTGCGCGCTGATTGAGGCCGCAAAGGCTCGGCACCAACACGTAGTGGTCTCGATTTTCGTGAACCCGAAGCAGTTTAATCAGGCTAAAGACCTTGAATGCTACCCGCGCACAGAGTCAGACGATCAGCAATTGCTGGAAACCCTCGGGATCTCCGCACTCTTTCTCCCCTCGGTCACGGCTTTGTATTGCGAGGACGATCATTACGTTGTCGATGAATTGTTATTAAGTCAGGATCGCTGCGGGGCCGCGCGCGCTGGGCACTTTCGAGGTGTGCTAACCGTCGTGCTGAAACTGCTCAATCTAGTGCAAGCCAATGCGGCCTACTTTGGGGAAAAAGATTACCAACAGTTCGAGTTGATACAGGGGATGGCGTCGGCACTGTTTTTGAACACCCGGATCGAATCTGTGCCGACGGTGCGAGAAGCAGATGGTCTTGCGATGAGTTCGCGTAATCGGCGATTGACTAAAGCTCAGCGTATGTTGGCGGCAAAACTGTATCCTTGTTTGCGCAATTCAGAATCTGATGACGCCGCACGCTCGTCGCTAAGCCATGCGGGATTTTCCGTGGATTATGTGACAAGTGCGAAGGGTCGACGGTTTGGGGCAGTTCGGGTCGGAGCCGCATCAGATGAAATTCGATTAATTGATAATGTGAGGATCAAAATATGATCTTATGTCTCGATGTGGGCAATACACAGGTTTATGGTGGTGTTTTTGACGAAGGCCAGCTCATCACGCAGTTTAGAAGAACCTCTCAGTTGCGCAGTAGTTCTGATGAGTTGGGTGTGTTTTTTCGGAGTGTGCTGCGAGAAAATGATGTGGACCCAACGGCGATCCGCGAAATTGTCATTTGTTGCGTGGTCCCGGATCTTTTGTATTCCCTACGCGCCTGCGCGCAAAAATACTTTGAAATTGAGCCGCTTGTCCTGCGGCCTGGGGTTAAAACCGGCTTGAAGATCGCTTACCGGGACCCGAAAGAAGTAGGTGCTGATCGGATTGCAGATGCGGTTGGCGCGATAAAATTGTTTCCCGATCGACATCTGATTGTTGCAGATTTTGGTACGGCAACAACCGTATGTGCAATTCGATCGGATCGAACCTTCCTTGGGGGGAACATCTTGCCGGGTGTGCGGTTGTCGATGGAAGCGCTCGAGATGAGAACGGCTCAGTTACCCTCGGTTGAAATTAAGCCTGTTAAGAACGCCATTGGCACGACAACGATTGAGAGTATTCAGACGGGATTGTTCTGGTCGAACGTTGGCATGATTAAGGAACTGGTGAGTCGGATCACAGCGCAAGAGTTTCCAGATGAGCCGCCGCTGGTGGTCGGTACCGGTGGTTTCGTGCACCTGTTTGACAGCGAGCAGATTTTTGACCATGTCGTTACCGATCTCATTCTTGCTGGACTGCTTGAAGTCTTACGGCTGAATCGCTAACGCGCCTGTTTGGGTTTTATCGTCGGCTGAACGGCGTTGCCAATGGTCTAGGCACCAAGCGGCTGTAATGTCTCTGCTATGATATGGTGAAATAAAAATAGGTCCGAGGCGTATGTTATTACGAAATGTCACACTGTGGGATGGTTGTGGGTCAGACTATTCGAGCGACTATGATGCTATACGTATCTTGCCCGAGGGCACTTTGCAGTGCACGACCTCAGACGATCGCATTGGTAACGAGCCGACAAAGGATCTTGCTGGGGCTTATGTGATCCCCGGCTTGATCGATGCCCATATCCACCTGTGTCTGGATCCTGAGGAATCCGATCCCTTTGCCCATGGCAAAGTTCCCGAAGCGATCCAGCTGGAGGCGATGGCTTTGCGCGCAAAAAAAATGGTTGAAGCGGGTATTACTGCCGCGAGAGACCTAGGGGGTGGTCAATGGCTTGAACTTAAGATTAGGGATGCGATCTTAGCGGGCGAGATACCTGGCCCACGGCTGATTTGCGCGGGTCAACCCATTACGTCCCCGGGTGGCCATTGCCATTTTTGGGGCGGAGAGGCTGAGGATACAGCGGCTGCCATGACGGTGATTGCGCGGCAAGCAGAAGCGGGTGTTGATTTAATTAAAGTCATGGCAACCGGCGGCAACATTACCCCGGGTAGCAAGCCAATGGACGCGCAATTCGATGGTGCTGTGATGCAATCCATCGTAAACGAGGCCAATCGGTTGGGCTATTCGGTTGCAGCGCATTGTCATGGAACAGATGGCATTCGGCATGCCGCGGATGCGGGCGTCACGACCATCGAGCACTGCTCCTGGGTTGGACCCAATGGTTGGGGTAAACACTTTGACCTCGAGTTGGCGAAGGATATCGCTGAGGCAGGTATTTGGATCTCTCCGACCGTGAATGCCGGTTGGGGTCGTCATCTGAGCAATACCAATTACTTGGCAGCAATGAATACGCGATACCAGACGATGAAGTCGAGTGGGTGCCAGTTTATCGCCTCCACTGATGCGGGCATCCCGAATGTTTTTCATGAGGATTTGCCCAAAGCGCTTGCGGTCTATCAAGCGGTGGCGGCATTCTCGAACGTTGAGACCTTACGAAGCGCAACCAGCGATTGCGCCCTTGCCTTGGGCATCGAAAGCGTGACGGGTAGTGTGGTAAATGGTCTGTCGGCGGACTTAATGATTCTGCCGGAATCGCCTTTGAGCGATCTTCGCGCGCTGCAAAAACCACTGGAGATCTATGCCCGTGGGGCTGCTGTTCTGTCTTCCTAAAGCGTTAGACGCATAATCGCTGTGAATTCAATTTAACCCTAAGTCCAATTGATATGGTGGACCTCGACAAGCGGCGTATTCTGAAGCTCTTACTCGGCAGCGGCGCGGTCGCTTCGGGTTTATATGGTCTGGTCGCGTTGGAAAGAATCGCCGGAGGGCATCAACTCGGCACCCTTGCGCCAAGGGCGCAAGGGCAGGGCAATGCAACCGGCAGCCTTAACCTCAGCGCGCAAGAGCCCATTTTGCCGGATCAGGCGGAATTCCTAAGTTCCTTTGGGTTCTCCCAGCAGCAAGTCGATCAGATGTTGCTAAATGCCCGGAAAATGCAGGTCCCAGACCGGGTTTCGCCTGATGATGTTTATCTCAACACGGATCAGCGCGCGGTCATGCCGGCAACCCTTGCCAGGCTGAACCGGGCTCAGCGTCATTTCGGGCACGGCTATTTTAATATTTTAGGGTTTAATCAGTTGCTTAAATCTGCTGCCGTAACGCCTGGAATTGAGCGGTTTACGGTTGAAGAAATGGGACTCTTGCAATGGTTGTTCTATCAAGATGCGACGACCTATGGGTTTATGGGCCAGAGGGTTGTTAAAGACTTGTTGGCAGACTTGCGGCCCAGCTTGTTGCACTACGACGCGCAGTCAGGTCAGTATTTATTCAAGCGGCGGGCAAAGCCGCTATTTGATCGTATGCGGGCTGATATTGGTTCGGATCTAATCTTAACGTCTGGCGTGCGGGGCATCCCTAAGCAGAGCACATTGTTTCTGACCAAGCTCATCGCATGTGATGGCAATGTTTCAATGACATCGCGGAGTTTAGCGCCGCCGGGCTATTCCTTTCATTTCTCTGGCGATTTTGACGTTGGCTCCACCCAATTGGCGGGAGAAAATTTCTCCCGCGCCTTCGCGCGTTCAGAGGTCTATCGCAAGATGCAGAGACGGCCCTACGTTACCTTGCGCTATCCTGATCAAAACCAAGCCGGGGTTCGGTTTGAACCGTGGCATGTTAAAGTGTCTAGGTAGGCGGCAGTGGCGGGCAGCGCGCGACTCGATATCCTAAGAAGCGTGAACACCGAGACGGCTCGCTTGATTTGTAAGGCCGTTTTTAAAAAAGGTTCTCAGGAAGTAGGTTTAGTCCGTCAGGTTTAAGGATTCAGGTTTAGGGAAAAGGAGTCTTGTGATGAAGACGAGTACAAAAGTTGTTTTAGTGTTTGTGGTTTGCCAGATTTTAATTTTGTTAGGCAGCCCGTATGGTTATCGATCGGGTCTGTTCGATTTGATGACTGCTTTAGGTGGCTTTGCCATTGCCTTTGCTGGGGGCGCTCTGTGTTTACTCGCCATCATTGGCCTGGTGATCGCAGGCGTGGTTCGCAAACAAGCAGTGGATAAAGGCGCGCTGATGGTAGCGACCGTCCTGGCATTGGTTCCGGTCGGTTTTGTTCTACCACAGTTGCAAAAAGCCAATAGTGTGCCCCCGATTCACGATATCACAACGAATCCGATGGACCCGCCGGCGTTTTTTGAAATCAAAAAACGACGGGTTCATGCCCTCAATGACCTCGTGTACGGTGACGCTGAGCGGTCCGCTGAAGATATGGAAGCGCTGCAAGATGAATTTTATCCGGATCTCGAAACCCTGCTGACCCCGCTAACGGTTGCAGAAAGCTTGGCGCAATCCGAAGCCGTGCTTCGGCAGATGGGCTTAGAGATTATTAATGTTGACCCAGCTCTGGGCGTGGTCGAGGCGACTGATACGACGCAATGGTTCGAGTTTAAAGATGATCTCATTGTTCGGATTCGATCTGAAGACGATCAAACGCTCATTGATCTGCGGTCGGTATCCAGGGTGGGGCAGAGCGATTTAGGGGTGAACGCTGAGCGCATTCGACGGTTTGTTCAAGGGTTTGAAAGTCCGTCGTCATAGTACATCAACGTGATGTAAGCGGCTGCGACGAATAGTCCTGTCGCGGGAGGTTGCTAAGACCCAAGCGTGCGCGATCAGACAAGCCCGCTAAAGCTCTGATAGCTTTTGACGGATCAGATCATTGACTTGCTGGGGGTTAGCTTTGCCCCCAGTCGCCTGCATCACTTTCCCAACAAAAAAGCCCAGCAGTTTATCTTTGCCGGCTCTAAGGTCTGCCGCTTGCTTCGGGTTCTCGGCAATCAAAGCATCGATTAACGGCTCTATAGCACTTGCATCAGACACTTGCTCAAGCTGATTTTGCCGAACGTAATCACGTGCTGATTCGGTTTGTTTCGACCACAGCGCAGCAAACACCTCTTTTGCAATTTTGCCCGAGATGACGCCTTGATCGATGAGTTGGATCATCTCGCCGAGATGTTTCGGACTGATAGGGCAAGCCGTAATGCTGAGCTCATGCTCCTTGAGCTTTGACAAAAGGTCACCTCGGACCCAATTCGCTGCGGATTTGGCATTGCTGCTGAAGGTTAACACTGCATCGAAGTAATCTCCGAGCCCCCGATCTTGCGACAACAATGCTGCATCCGATGCGCTGAGTTCATGGGCAGTTTGGTAGCGCTGGGCTCTCTTGCTTGGGAGTTCAGGCAGGCTGGCTTGAATCTCATCAATAAATTCAGTGGTTAACATGACTGGTAGCAAATCTGGTTCGGGGAAGTAGCGATAGTCTGTCGCGGTTTCCTTGCTGCGCATTGATCGGGTTTCATGTCGGTCTGGATCGAATAAGCGAGTATCTTGAACAAGGGTGCCGCCCGCTTCGAGAACGCTAATCTGGCGCTCTGTTTCAAAATGAATAGCTTGCTCTAAAAACCGGAAGGAGTTCAGATTTTTAATTTCAGAGCGGGTTCCGAGCGTTTCGGCATCTTGGCGGCGAACCGAGATATTCGCATCGAATCGAAGCGAACCTTCAGCCATGTTGCCATCACAAACCTCGAGGTACGTCAGCAGTTGATGGATTGCCTTGGCGTAAGCAACGGCTTCTTCTGCATTTTTGATGTCAGGCTCGGAGACAATTTCCAGCAAAGGCGTGCCCGCACGGTTCAGATCAATTCCTGTGAGGCCCGGTTTGAAATCATGAATAGACTTGCCGGCATCCTCTTCAAGGTGAGCTCGGGTAACGCGAATGGTTTTTACTGTGCCATCTGATCTTAGGATATTGATTTCACCGCCCAAGACAATAGGGTGGTCCATCTGCGTAATCTGATAGCCTTTAGGTAAATCTGGATAAAAATAATTTTTTCGGTCAAATCGTGATTCTTGATTAATCTTAGCGCCAATACTGAGCCCAAATTCAACGGCTTTTTTAAAGACTTCAGCATTGACGCTTGGCAAAACACCTGGCATGCCAAGATCGATTGCGCAGGCTTGGCTGTTGGGCGATTGGCCAAAGAGCGTACTCGCGCCGGAGAAAATTTTTGATCGGGTGTTGAGTTGGGCATGAATCTCAAGCCCAATATCGATCTGCCAACCTGCTGGGATACTCACAAAGCCTCCGGTGGCGTTAATGTATGCCAGTGTGTCTCTTGTTGAAACTGATGCGCGGCTTGCAAAAGGGATCCCTCTTGTAGGTAATTGCCAATGAGTTGCAAGCCAACTGGCAGCCCATTGGCGAATTCGACTGGAATGCTCATCGCGGGGACGCCAGCCAAGCTCGCCGAAATGGTAAAAATGTCTTGGAGGTACATCTCAACCGGGTTACTGGCTTTTTCGCCGAGCGGAAAAGCGGGTGTCGGTGCTGTTGGGCCTGCGATGACATCGACTTGCTCAAACGCTTTGACGAAGTCTTCTTTGATCAGCCGGCGGATCTTTTGAGCGCGATTATAAAAGGCGTCAAAATAACCGGCGCTGAGCGCAAAGGTGCCCACTAGGATGCGCTTTTTTACTTCCTCACCAAAACCTTCGCCTCGCGAGCGCTGATACAAATCTTGTAGGTTCTCAGGGTCAAGACAGCGATGCCCGTACCGAATCCCGTCAAGTCGGGCGAGGTTCGCCGAGCATTCAGCGGGCGCAATCACGTAGTAAGCACTAACGCTATAAGGCGTATGGGGCAGTGAGATATCGACGAGGGTCGCGCCGAGAGATTCATACACGGCGAGTGCCTCACGGATGCTGCGCTCAACTGCAGGATCCAGACCCTCGGTAAAAAATTCCCGGCAGACACCGATCCTTAAACCCCTGATATCTTTGCCTATACCTTCCGAGAAGCTTGGTACGGGTTCATTGAGCGAGGTCGAATCCCGAGGGTCATGACCCGCCATATGCTCCAATAGAATTGCGGCATCATGCGCGGTGCGCGTCATCGGGCCGGCTTGATCGAGGCTAGATGCAAAGGCAATCATGCCCCATCGCGAGATTCGGCCGTAGGTTGGCTTGAGGCCTGTTAGGCCGCACATCGCCGCCGGCTGACGAATAGAGCCGCCCGTATCGGTTCCCGTGCTGGCGGCACAAAGGCCTGCCGCAACGGCGGCCGCGGAGCCGCCGGATGATCCCCCTGGAATCAATTTAGGGTCCCAAGGGTTGTGGACGGCACCGAAATAGCTATTTTCGTTAGACGACCCCATCGCGAACTCGTCCATATTGGTCTTGCCGAGCGTAATCGCACCGGCATCCGCCAGTTTTTCGGAGCAAGTTGCCGTGTAGGGCGCTATAAAATTGCCGAGCATTTTTGAGCCGGCGGTGGTCCTTTGACCTTGCAAGCAAAAAATGTCTTTCTGGGCAATCGGAATGCCGGTGAGGGGACGCGCGTCACCTCGAGCAAGGCGCTCATCGGCGCGACGAGCGCCATCGAGAGCAGTCTCTGCCTGAATCGAGATAAAACTGTTCAGTGCTGGGTCAAGGGCATCAATCCGAGTGAGGTAATGCTGCGTTAACTCGGTTGCCGAAACGTCCCGATTGCGAAGCGCCTTTTGTAAATCCGTAAGGGTTGCGAAGTTTAGGTTCACTCGATCACCTTGGGGACAAAATAAAGGCCTGCCTCATAAAGTGGCGCGTTTTGGCTTAATGCACTTGCGTCAATGGTTTCTGTCACCGCGTCGGCTCTTAATGTTTGGTGGCGCTCAAGGGGATGGGCAAGCGGCGCGACATCCGAGATATCAAGAGATTGCATTTGTCCAACCAAGGCAAGGACCTCGTTGAGTGCGTCTAAGGTCGCCTTTGATTTTTCTGGCTCAAAAGGCAGAGCAGCAAGGGTCGATAGTTCGACAAGCGTTTTTTCATTCACGAGGTCGTTCACAATATTCTTTCTATAAGGGGAGGCGCAAATGCTAAAGGGTTACCAGGCAGAGTGCAATTCGCGTAACAGGTGACGCCCGAATCGAATCTTTCAATAATGAAAGAAAGATGTAAAAAATTGTTGAAGAACAGTGTGTTAGTTATATTTAATCTTGTCTCTTTGGATTCTGCGGTGGTAAAGTATCGGGCTTACCGACGCGCTTTAACGTGATAAGAAAACGGCGGATTTCTACGTCGCCGAGGCGATTTTTTAATGCGCAGTGAGATCGGTCGAGAGCATTAGTTCGAGCGTGTCGTGCGCAGGGAAATGTTGTTCTTGGAATGACTCAGTGTCTGTGGGTAATTGATGCAAGCGATGTATCTGCTTGTTCTGGCAGTTAATTTTGTAGTAGAAAGTGGGCGGCTAAACGATGTTCAAGAAAATTCGAGGTCTGTTTTCTAACGATCTGTCCATCGATTTGGGGACGGCGAACACGCTCATCTACGTTCGTGAGCGCGGCATTGTCTTAAACGAGCCGTCCGTTGTTGCGATTCGCCAGCATAATAATCAAAAGTCCGTTGCAGCCGTTGGGATCGATGCCAAGCGTATGCTGGGTCGTACGCCGGGAAATATCACCGCGATCCGGCCTTTGAAAGATGGCGTTATTGCGGACTTTCAGGTGACGGAAAAAATGCTCCAGCATTTCATTAAGAAGGTCCACGAAAATAGTTTCATTCGTCCCAGTCCTCGCGTCTTAGTGTGTGTGCCTTGTCAGGCAACCGAAGTTGAACGGCGCGCGATTCGCGAGTCTGTTATTAGTGCCGGGGCTAGAGACGTCCGGTTGATTGAAGAACCGATGGCGGCGGCTATTGGCGCAGGGTTACCTGTGCACGAGGCAGTCGGCACTATGGTTGTGGATATCGGAGGTGGCACTACTGAAATTGCAGTCATTTCGCTCAATGGTGTTGTGTATTCTCAGTCTGTACGGGTTGGTGGAGACCGCTTCGATGATGCCATTACAGCCTACGTTCGGCGTACCCAGGGCAGCTTGATTGGCGATGCAACGGCCGAGCGTATCAAAGAGGAAATTGGCACGGCATTTCCGAGTGACGTTGTTCGGGAAATCGATGTCCGTGGCCGAAATCTGGCAGAAGGCATTCCAAGAAGTTTTACGCTTAATAGCAATGAAATTCTCGAGGCGCTGCAAGAGCCACTGCACATTATTGTTCAAGCCGTCAAAGCGGCACTCGAACAGACGCCCCCAGAATTGGCGTCTGATATTGCGGAATCTGGTTTGGTTCTCACCGGGGGTGGCTCCCTGCTTCGAGGACTTGACCAATTGTTAGCCAATGAAACGGGTCTGCCTGTTATCGTTGCTGAGGACCCGCTGACTTGCGTGGCGCGAGGCGGCGGCAAAGCGCTTGAGATCATGGATAACCTTGGGGTTAGTGATCTCCTATCAATCTAGGACAGCAACGCCTAGGGTTTGAATGCGCGTTCAAAGCATCCGCTGAGGTTTTATGAAACAGCTGTTTTTGGAACGCTCGAACCCACGTAATCAAGCATTCTTTCTGTGCTTGGTTAGCCTCATTCTTTTCGTTGTTGATGGTAAAAGCACCGTGTTAACACCCGTTCGGCAAGCAGCAGGCTCCTTGGTTGAGCCGATTGTCTGGTTGGCCGTCTTGCCTCGGCGGCTTGCAGAGCACGGATCGTCGTTTTTTGAGCTTCGAGATCAACAGCGTCTTGAGCTTTTTGAGCAAAGACGGCTAAGTGAAATGCTGCAAGCACGACAGTTAAAGTTTGAAGCCTTAGCGTCTGAAAATAACCGATTGCGGGCTTTGCTGGGGTCGTCGGCTAAGGTAAGCGATTTGGTCTTGATTGCCGAAGTTGTGGGAATTAGCCCTGATCCTGATCAGCATTATGTAATGGTTGATAAAGGGCTCAACGATGGGGCTTTTGTCGGGCAGGCCGTCATTGATGCGACTGGCCTCGTTGGCCAGGTGGCAGAAACCACAACGAACCTCAGTAAGGTCTTACTTGTGACCGATCAGAGCCATGCGGTGCCAGTACTGAGTATCAGGACTGCGTCACAGCTTATTGTCGAGGGCACGGGTAACCGTAACCTGCTTTCGATGCGCCATGTATCGGAGTCATTGGATTTAAAGGTTGGGGACCTGCTTGTAACATCTGGACTCGGGCAGCGCTTCCCGAGCGGTTATCCGGTGGCAGAGATCGCGCGCTATCAACTAGCCCCAGGCGCCGCGTTTTCGGAAGTGTTGGCGAAACCATCATCTCAACTACAAACCCTGGATCACGTCTTGTTGGTTTTTGACTCAGTAAAAGACCTTATCCCCGACGTCGCCGTGAAAAGCGTAGGGCCCGCCGATGGCTGATCCGTTCGTAAAAGGGCGCTGGATTATCTTTGCAAGTCTATTGTTGGCAATGGCGCTTGTCTTAATTCCGTTGCCCGCATCGGCGCCGTTTGAGCTGAACTACTTGAGGCCGGACTGGATTGCCCTGGTCTTAATCTATTGGATTCTCGCCGTGCCTGAAAAAGTTGGGGTCCCTGCGGCATTTTGCCTCAGTTTAATAACAGATTTAGTTGTGGGCACGCCCTTTGGTTTTCATGGTCTAAGTTTTGTGATTCTTGCGGCTTTGGCGAAAGGTAGCTACCAGCAGGTTCGTATGCTGGAGATCTGGCAACAATCGATATTGATTGGGGTCGCGCTGATGATTGTAAGTGGTGTCCAGCTGCTGATGATGACGCTAATGCTTGATCGATCGTCCAATCTACTGCAGTTTATGAAGCCGATTACCAGTGCGCTCTTTTGGCCGTGGGTATTTCTATTTTTGCGGTTTTGTCGACGCCGTTACCTATAGAGTTGGTGCTTTGGATAAAATCGACCTTTCAGTAGGCGCCTCATTTGGGGCAGCGGAGAAAATCAATTCATGCAACAGTGTATTTTAGCGTCGGCCTCGCCAAGGCGAGTGGAACTCCTGCAGCAAATTGGACTCCAATTTTCAGTGAGTCCGTCGGATATCGATGAACGTCTGTTTGATGACGAGCGACCGGGTGACTACGTGCAGCGGTTAGCCATTGAAAAGGCACGTGTACAAATCGCACAAGATCAGCTTGTCATCGCAGCCGATACAATTGTTTTGATCGATCAATCGATTTTAGGCAAACCTTTAGATAAGGCTCAGGGTTTAGAGATGCTGATGCGATTATCTGGCCGATCCCATCAGGTGATGACGGGCGTTGCGCTTGCTGGGTCGGGTGGATTGATCACGCAAACCGTCGTGTCCACCGTCCGATTTAAAGCATTTGATCGTGCTTTTGCAGAACGTTATTGGGCCTCTGGTGAGCCCAAGGATAAGGCAGGTAGTTATGGTGTTCAGGGACTAGGTGCGGTCTTTATTGAGCATCTTGAGGGCAGCTATAGCAACGTCATGGGTTTGCCGTTGTTTGAAACCGCTCAAATGCTAGAAACTATGGGTGTACGAATCATTTGAACCACAGGAAACGCTGCATTAACTCTAGGACCCTCCAGGCGGCAGCTTGTGGGTGCCCAGTATGGCTTTGCTGTGATTACTGATATTCGGATATCGAACGTTCGAGGCCGGTGCTGGGGGGCGGCATTTGCTGGTCCAAATTTGCTAGAGCTTCTTGTTGAATCGGACCAAGCGTCCTATCGAGTTGGTGACATCTTGATGGGTAAAATCGAACGCGTGTTGCCCGGTTTGGGCTGCGTCTTTGTCGCATTAGAGCTGGGGCATTCTGGATTTTTACCCATCGATGAGACACGTTATTCTGAATTGTTTGCGCTCGATGCATCACCAACGGCCGATGACCGAAACCTGAGTCATGCCCTGCACGTTGGCAGCCCGATTTTGGTGCAAGTTGTTCGGGCGCAGGAGGGTGATAAGGGTCCGAGGCTCTCTCGACGGGTGTCACTCACCTCACCTTTAGTCGTCTATGTCCCATCAGGGCAAGGGGTATCGGTTTCTCACAAAATTAAAGATCCGGCGACTCGAGAACGGTTGATCGATCTGGGTCGTGCATTCCTCAAAGGCCATGCAGGGGCTTTGGTCTTTCGAACGCTTGCGGGTCGGACAACCGATACCGAATTGATTCAAGCGGTCCATGGTCTGTCTGATCAAGGGCTATCGCTTGTAGCGCGATCAAAGCGCTCACAGACAATTCGCTGTGTTGAGGCAACCCCTCGGGCGCCGCTGCGCTGGCTTGCAGAGTGGCAAAACCCTAATCTGACCTCTGTTACCGTGGATAATGATGTCGATTTCAATAGGATGCATGATTACCTGAAATCGGCTCCGTATGAAATGCCGTTACTTTGCCGGGTGCAGGCGGATACCGCACAAGTGTATCAAAGGGACTTTCAGGCGCAGGTTGAAAGACTGCTTGATCGGCGGGTTCCACTCCCTTCAGGAGGCTACCTGGTCATCGATGAAACTGAGGCGTTGGTGGCAATCGATGTTAATACGGGATCCTTTGTTGGTGGCGGAACAGGCGAACGCAGTTATTTTCAAACCAATCTCGAAGCGGCTTTGGTGATCCCAGATGAGCTTCGTTTAAGACAGCTTGCCGGCATGATCGTGATTGATTTTATTGATCTGGTCAGACACGAAGACCAACAGTTAGTGCGCGATCAATTGGTGCAAGCTTTGACCAATCATGGGATGCGATGCGTGGTTTCTGAGTTTTCTCGGTTGGGTTTAATTGAGCTTTCAAGAACAAAACTTGGACCCAGTCTGAAGCGCGCCATTGACCCAAAACGTTCCGGTGGTGACAGCGCAAAGGCATCAGCTCAGCGATTGTTTGGGATCAACGCCGTGACTCATATTCAGGACTGGCTTGGCGGGTTTCAGCAAGAGCTGAATATGAGTCATGATCTTGTGATTGAGGTCTCGGCGAACGCTGACACGTTACGACAGTTAGTAGATGACCCAATTTTTTTGCAGGTAAGCGGTAAATCAGGCGTCAGTCTTAGCGTTCATCTTCAAGCGAACCCATTCATGGGATTCGAGATCAAGGTGAATGGCCAACCGGTGGCGTTATCCGTTGGAGGCAATGAAGTTGTTTAGTATACGTTGGTTTTTGTGGATGCGCGTCGCTGCCATAAGCTTTGTCATTGCAGCCGCAATTATTTTAACCCTAGTCAGGGTGTTGGTGGGTGCGCTTGAATTTTACCACCAAGAAATTGAGGGGCGTTTATCCTCTGAATTAGGTGCTGAGGTCCAGTTTGAATCTTTGGAAGCAGATTGGGTCTACTTTGACCCAATCTTAAGAATGCAAGGCTTAAGTCTTGGACCCGAGTCTACAGATCGACTGAGCGTCGATCGCTTTTCGATTCGGTTAGATGGCTTTAAGAGCATCATCGGCAAAGCCCCGGTTCTGCGCGAACTCGAGGTGATTGGCCTGCAAGCTGTGATTGGTCCAGATCAACTTGGCAACTGGCGCGTTTCGGGGTTTCCGGTCACAACTCGCTCGCCTGCGGTGGATTATCTGAAACTGTTCGAGCAATCCGGTCGGTTGGTAATTGAGTCCTCCAAAATCTTGGTTCAAGGATCTTACCCCTTTGCTATTGAAATTGAGTCGGACGATCAAGGGCTGCGGTTGGCGACGACAGAATCGGATCGGGTGTTATCAGGCAGCTTTAGGGTTGTTTCGGATAAAGCGAGCGCTGCCGGGTTTCAAGAAGTGGTCTCGATTATTGCGAGGTTTGAGGGAACTTCTGGGTCAGTGCTTCGATCTAATTTCGACGCATTTTTAACCTTAAAGCCGGCCGAGATTAAAGCAGGCGATACCTTGCTGGCGATGGGGCGGCACGAACTAAGAGCAGCACTTTGGGTTACTGCTCAAGAGGGTGCAGGTCAAATTGTAGGCTCGAGTGATTGGGTTTCTTATTTGACGCAAGAGAGCGCTCTGGTTCAGCCTGATGTTGCACTGCGGTCCGGCATAGAGGGCAATTTTTCCCAAAATGAGGGGTCCTTTAGTGTGTTGCTGCCGGATGCGCAACTTAAGATCAGGGATCAGTCTATTGAGATCGGAGCCATTGGGCTTGCCGGTCAAAAAGATGCTGACCAAGGTGAATATCTCCTTGCGGGCTACCTTGATCATTTTGAGGTGAATGAGGCGGCCGTTAAGGCGCTCTCCATGAGCGAAGATGTCTTTGGGTTAGCGGAGGATCAGCGGCGACTACTTGAGCAGGTTTCACCGCGCCTGCGGCTTGGCCATGTGCAGTGGCATTTTGCGCCAGCGAGGGTTCGTGAGAGTTTTACGGTGCTGGCAGATTTTGGGAATTTGGAGCTTTCGCTCGCGGGTGCGGTTCCGGGTCTCTCGGGGTTGAAAGGCCTTCTGCAATTTGGATTCGGCGCGGGTTACCTCGACTTCGATGCGATGAATGCCCAGATTCAGTTCGGAAGTCTATATGATTTTCCTTGGTCTCTTGATGCAATTCGAGGACGGATTGCTTACCGTTCAGCCGAGGATGGTTTCGCATTAACCTCTGGTAAGTTGGTCGCTCGGGTGGATGGCCTCGTGGCTGAAGGCAAGCTCCATATGAATCTGGCTCAAGATCGAAGGCTGCGAACATGGGGGCTAGTTCTTGGCGCGAAAGACTTTGAATTGGATGCCGTATTACCGTTTATTCCGAATACCGTTCCCAAAACCGCGACAGGATGGCTGAATGAGAATCTGCTGGCGGGTCGTTCGTCGACGACCGGCCTTTTTGTTCATGGCTCCCTCGATCGAATTAGTCCAAAAGATGAAAAGCAATACGGTGTTCAAATTGCGCTCGAGAATGGCGTCATTCAATACGATCCGGATTGGCCAGTTGCCTCAGCAACTGTGGGGCAAATCGATGTCTCTAATAAAGGAATCTTTGGAGAGCAGTTGGTAACTCGGCTCTATGAGACAGCGGCAAGTGGTGTCAGCTTGGCGATGCCCTTTACGGAAGCCGGATTGCTTACAGAAGTTGTAGTTCAGGGTCAAGTGCAGGGTCCCGTTTCTGATTTGATTCGCTTCTTTCAAGAGACACCCCTGCAGGATCAGGTCAAAGGAGTTGCCGATTCTTGGACGGGCAAAGGTCGGGCATTAGGCAGCGCTAAAGTGACGGTGCCACTGGATGGCACAATCAGAGCGCCCGACGTCAGTGCAGGTCTCTGGCTTGATCAGGCGGAGATTGAGCTCAAGGATATTGGGCTGAACCTCACCGATCTGCGCGGGCAGTTTGATTATGAAACAAAAACCGGGCTGTCAGCCAAACAAATACAGTTTGCTGTCTTGGGCGGCTCTAGTAATGCGAGTATAAGCTCAGAGCTTTTTGGCAACGGTGGCGTTACCTTGATTGCACTTGAGGGCGTCGTCGATATGGCACCGGTTACGGAGTGGCTGGACCTAACCTTGCTTCACTTGACGCAAGGGGCGACGAATTATCAAGGCAGTCTATCCGTGCCTTATGGCGGCCGAGAAGACCAGCCGATTTTTGAGTTTGCGAGCGATCTTCGAGGCATCACGATTGATATGCCGGAGCCAATCGGGAAGGTCGTTGCAGATGCACGGCGGCCCTTGTGGGTTGCTCAGAGTTTCGACACGACTGGCTCAGAACTGGCTTTCGAGCTTGATCAGAGTGCCGGTGGCATACTGAGACTTACTGGCGATGAGGTTCAGGGCGGCATCATTGAGATTGGGCGTTATGAGCCTAAGGCGGCAGCCTTTGATGCTATTCGAATTACTGGCGCGCTACCGTATGCCAGTCTCGAAGAATGGGATGGGTTTTTATTCCAGCTTGATGCGCTTTCAAAGGGTGACGTTGCGGAAGCGTTTCGTGCGCGCCTCGACTCCGTTGAGGTCCGGGCTGCTGAGTTTGACCTATTTGGATATGGGTTAGACGATGTCGTCTTAGGTCTGTATCCCGATGCGGGCAGTTGGCGTATGACGCTCTTGAATTCAGAAGTCGACGGGATGGTTCGACTGAATGATGATCCAGATGTGCCGCTAGAAATCGTTTTAGACAACCTTAATTTGATATCCGAGGGCGCGCTGGGAGATCCGCTTGTGGGTTTAACTAGCGAAGATTTATTGCCTGCCGATGTTTTGATTCGGTCGGTCTACTGGGATGGCGAAGATTACGGTAGATGGCAGTTTAGTGTGCAGCCAAACGACGATGTGGTGTTGGTTACGAATCTGATTGCGCAAAGCAAGGGCATGTTGATTGATGTCAAAGAGGGGCTGCACTGGTACCCCGGTGGTGACACGCCCTATTCTAAGTTTGAAGGACTGGTGAAGGTTGAAGATATGCGCGCTTGTCTTGCGGCATGGGGTTATGCCTCGGGCCTTGAGGGTGAAAATTTTGGATTCCAATCGACTTTCGAATGGCCAGGATCGCCCCTGCACATTGATCTGGACCGGATTCGAGGGTCGGTTAACCTCACAGGTGGGCAGGGTCGAATCGTGCAGGCGGAAGCCAGTTCCGGCGCTTTAAAATTGTTGGGGATATTTGATTTTGCTGAAATTGCTCAACGATTCAGCTTCGACTTGTCTAGGATGCTGAGCGAAGGACATGCTTTTAATAGTGTGTCAGGGTCGTTCTTCCTTGAAAAAGGTTTGGTCTCGATCGATTCGCCGATTGTGGTCGCCGGTGCGGGTAGTCAACTGACCCTAGCTGGGGAGGTCAATTTGCTGAAGGAGACGTTAGATAATGATTTGATCGTGACGCTGCCGCTGAACAAAAATTTGCCTTGGTATGCCGCCTACAGTGCTGTCGCGACCGGACCGCTGGTGGGCGCAGGGGTTTTTCTGGCTCAAAAAGTATTTAAGAAGCAAATTGATGAGCTCACGAGTTTAAAGTATGAAGTGTCTGGCACGTTCAGTGAACCCAACGTGCAGTTTCTGTCTATGTTTGACGCCTCTTTGAGGAAGTCATCTGATCCGGCGGCTGTCACCGAGGTCCCAGGTCCTGATGAAGGCGCCGCCCGTGAATGAGACCGTCGTCGTTGCGGTCGTGCAACTTTGTAGCAGCCAAAGGGTTTCGCTGAGTCTGGCTCAGCTGTCATCGATTTTAGCGGAACTTAAACCGGGCGCGGTGGACGCGATCTTTTTGCCTGAAAATTTTGCCGCGCTGGCCGCCCCTTCAGCGCATCAGATTGGGCTCGCTGAAGCAGAAGGCCCCGGATTGATCAGGAATTTTATTGCACAAAAGGCCATTGAGACGGGCGCCTACATCTTTGCGGGCACGGTGCCGTTGGCTAGACGAGCGGACCGGACACTGGTTCCTGGACGTAGAGTTCGCGCAGCTTCGTTGGTCTTTGACCCTTGTGGTGAGGAAATCGCGCGGTACGATAAACAGCATCTCTTTGATGTCGATGTTCAGGATCAGATTGGACGCTATCGAGAATCGGATACGTTTGAGCCGGGGGATGCACCGAGAGTCGTGCCGACGTCTTTTGGCACGGTTGGTTTATCGGTTTGCTATGACTTGCGATTCCCCGAATTTTTTACGCGCTTAACGGCCCTTGGCGCCGAAGTTATTGCCGTGCCTTCAGCCTTTACCGCTGTAACTGGTGCTGCGCATTTCGAGATTTTGGTTCGAGCACGGGCCATCGAAAATGCTTGTTTCTTAGTCGCGGCTTGTCAATCAGGTGGTCATGATAGTGGCCGCGAAACCTTTGGCCATAGCATGGTTGTCAGCCCATGGGGTGAGGTCTTGGCCTGCCGAGAAGCCGGCCCCGGAGTCTTTATTACAACGCTGGATCTTCAAGATCTTCGTCGAGTGCGCTCGACCCTCCCATCGTGGCGTCGGCCAACAACTGCTGATCATGCAAGCGTTTAAGGTGTTGAAACAGTTTGCGATAGGCTTTTGTTGAAGTGCCCTCGGCCGCGGCTTGTTCTGCTTGGGCATCGCGAACGATGGTTCGAAGAGCCTGCCGGTCGAGCTCAGGATAACGCTCGCCCAGTTCAGTGATCACGAGTGGATCTGATGCCAGTAATCTGAGCCGCCAAGATTCGAACTGATGAACCAACAATCGGTGTGCATCGCTGCTACTGTCGTAACGATCAATGAGGTCTTCGATCGCCGCGAGATCGACCTGGCGGAGTAATTTGCCAATGTATAACATTTGGCGCTTTCTGGCGTTGCCTTTGGTAATGCGTTTGTATTCTTTAATTGCCGCTTCAATCTCTGGATAGGGTAAGGCGCTGAGCTGCGCCTCTGAGAGCTGTATCAGTTGGTTCCCAAGACCTGTAATGTCTTTTGCATTTTGCTTTTGTTGCGACTTACTGAATGGTTCGATATCTGTCATGAGAATGCTCCTTCAAGCATAGAAGTAGGTTGCCATACCCAGGAAGGTTAAAAACCCGACCACATCGGTGATGGTCGTTAGGACCACGGTGCCCGCAATGGCCGGGTCAATGTTGAGAGACTTGAGTATTCTTGGCAGGATGGCACCGGAAACTGCTGCGACTGCCATATTAATCACAAGCGCAATTGCGATGATCATACCAAGGGTCTTGTCGTTAAAGAGTATCGCGGTACCGATGGCAATCAAACTGGCCCAGACAATGCCATTCAGCACCGAGACAGCAAGCTCTCGGCGAACGAGCCACCCCATATTGCTTTCAAGTAAGGTGCCTTGCGCCATGCTTCTAATGACCAAGGTGAGCGATTGGCTACCCGTGACCCCGCCCATACTGGCAACAATAGGCATCAAAATGGCTAATGCGACTACTTTTTCGATGGTATCTTCGAACAAATTAATCACGAATGAGGCGATTAGCGCCGTCATCAAGTTGGCGCCAAGCCAAAGCGCGCGGCTTCGAGAGGTCTTTAAAATCGGTGCCAGGGTGTCATCAATTTGATTAAGGCCGGCCATGCCTAATATTGAGTGGTCAGCCTCATCAATAATTACGTCGACGATATCATCAATGGTGATTCGTCCTAGCAACAGGCCAGCCTGATCAAGAACGGGTATGGAAATCAGATCATAGCGTTCAAAGAGTTGGGCCACTTCGTGCGTGGGTAGATCTGCGAGAATGCCTTCAATGTTTTGCTCAAGGCATTCTGAAACAAGCTTACGCGGGTCTGTGACGAGAATCGTGGCCAATGGCAAACAGCCTGCGTAGAAGCCTTGTTTGTCGACCACAAAAATTTGGTCGGTGGCATCGGGTAGTTTTTGGTGCCTTCTAAGGTAGCGTAACACCACGTCGATGCTGACTTCTGATCGCACGGAAATAATGTCTGTATCCATTAATCCACCGGCTGTATCCCGGGGGTAGAGCAAAAGGGTTTCAACCCGTTCTCGGTCTTGGCTATCTAGGACGATTAGAATTTCTTCGCCCAAGTCATCCGGCATTAACTGAATGATGTCAGCAAGATCGTCGCTGTCAGCGACCTTCTCGATGACTTGGGCTATTTCTTCCGCTGATCGTTCAGAAAATAAGTCTGCCACCAGGTCTGGGTCGACATAAGCGACAACCTCGCCTTGAAGATCTTCATCGAATAGATCCCACAACTGCTGGCGTTCTTTGGCGGGTGTGCTGGTTAATAAATTACCAATATCGACTGGGGCGAGCTCGCTCATCGAACTTTGAATTTGAACCAAGTTTTCTTGCGTTAAGGGCTGATTGATCAGTTCCGCGATATGGTTCTGGTCAATATTCATGGGGAAAGTGCGCTGGTTTCGCCAAAATTGTCTTCAATTAGACCGATCATCTCGGCCAGGGCTTGGGCTTCGTCTTTACCATTGGTGCAAACAGTGAGTTCGGTGCCTTTGCTTGCTTCAAGCAGTAGTAGCGCCATGATATTTTTGGCATTCGCAATCTTGGCGCCATTTTTTAATTCAATGCTGCTTTGAAAAAGGGTTGCGAGTTTGACGATGGTCGCCGCGGACCTGGCGTGAAGCCCCTGCGGATTAGTGACCCGCGCGCTTTTCATCTTCATGGCTGCAAATCAGCTTTTGGTTTTAAGGGTTGCAGTAATTCCTTGTGACGCGTTTGAATGGTGTGGTTTTGTGCTTTGAATCGCGCTGCTAGACGCTCGACCAAGTAGACCGAGCGATGTTGTCCGCCGGTACAGCCCACACAAACGGTGATGTATGCTCGGTTGCTCTTTATTATTTTCGGCAACCAGGTTTCAAGAAAGGTGATGAGGTCTTGCTCGAATCCATTAACCTCTTTTTCTGCTGATAAAAAGGCTGCAACCTCGCTGTCTAAACCTGTAAACGGTCGAAGGTGTGGCACCCAGTGCGGGTTTGGCAGAAAACGCGCATCAAAAACGAAATCGGCATCAACTGGAACGCCGTGTTTGAAGGCAAAGGACTGGAACATGATGGTGGTCGACTGCGCTGTGTTTGCAACGCGATCTCGAACTTCATCGCGCAACTGGTGCAAGTTCATGTGTGTGGTATCAATTTTCAAAGAGGCCATCATTGCCAAGCCGTCGAGGAGCTGGCTTTCGACATTTAAGGCTTCTTTTAATCCCATCTCTAGGGTGCTCAGAGGATGCTTTCGGCGCGTTTCACTAAAGCGCTTAATCAGTGTTGGACTGGCGGCATCTAAGAAGATGACGCGAACATCAATATCTTGAATTTTAGTGATGGCGAGCGGAAAGTCCTCGAGATCGACCGCAGAATTTCGGGCATCAATACTGACCGCAATTTTAGCGGAAAGTTTCTGCTGCTTTGAGCGTTCAACGAGGTTCGGAATGAGTGAGGCCGGTAAGTTGTCGATGCAGTAGTAACCCAGATCTTCTAAAACATGCAGAGCAGTACTTTTTCCCGACCCTGAACGACCGCTGATGACCACTAATTGGGCTATTGTTTGCGTCATAAGAATAACCTCTATCGCGCTATGGTATGAGGGCTAAGGCTCGTGCCTTGAACTCAGGTCGAATCTGTTACTGCAGCAAGATACAGTTCATTGGCGTCACGGGCTGCTAGAAGCTTTTCTCTAAATTCGGATTGCTGGAACTTCGCGACGAGCATCGCTAAAACTTCAAGATGGGCATCCATTTCCTTTTCAGGGACGATCAAAATAAACAGGGTCGAGACCGGTTGATCATCCATTGATTCAAACTCAACAGGCTGCTCAAGCGTGATGAGCGTGCCCATGATTCCCGTGCAATTGGCCATGCGGCAATGTGGGATCGCAATGCCCTCGCCGAGTCCGGTCGGGCTGACCTTTTCTCTTGCGATTAATAACCGATACAGCTCTTGTTCATCGATTCGCTCATTGGTTTCTGCAATGAACGCAGCTGCCAGTTCAATGGCGCGTTTTTTACTGCTTGCTTGAAGGCGACACTGTGTACGCTGAGGCGACAAGACAGAGGCAATTTTCATAGCGATCGGCGCTGGCGATGGTTTGTGCCGTAAGTATAGCAACCACCGCTGATGGTTTCAGTATTTGTGCGCCCTATTCGGCGAGGACGGTTGTCGTCTGATGCCGCTTGGTGACCAGTTTTCGTTTCATTTCGATCATTTTTCGATCAAGTTTTTTAACCATCTTATCAATTGAGGTATATAGATTGTTGGATTCGGCCTCTGCAAAGACTTCTGCGCCTGAAATGTGAATACGGGTCTCGGCCTTTTGGACATTTTTATCAACAGAGAGGATCACCTGGCTATTAATAATGGGTTGGTAGTGTTTCTCTAATCGACTCAATTTCTTTCGGATGTGGTGCTCAATCGCTTCGGTGATTTGTACGTGGTGTCCGCTGACGCTAATTTGCATTCGTATACTCCTTCAAAGCCCAGTCGTTTTGACGTTTTGTAATAACGCCTTAACTAAGACCCTAACAGAGCGGATTGGTTCGGTTAAGTTGAGGTTTGGTGAACAAACAGTGGAGACGCTAGCTAAGCTGTTTACGTTCGTTGGAGGGTGGGATCATTAAGGCTTCCCGGTATTTCGCAACGGTTCGTCGCGCGACGTTGATATTGTCTTCAGCTAGTAGGTTAGCGAGCTTGCTGTCTGATAGCGGTTTGCGGGTATTTTCTTGGCTAATCAATAGTTTGATTTTGGCCCGGATCGCGGTGGAGGAGACTTCGCCACCGGAATGGGTGCTGACATGCGACGAGAAAAAGTATTTCAACTCGTACACGCCCAGGGGCGTGTCGATATATTTTTGGGTTGTGACCCTCGAAATGGTGGATTCGTGCAAACCGACGTCCTCTGCAATATCATGCAGCACGAGGGGTTTCATTGCGCTGTCCCCGTGATCCAAAAAACCTGCCTGCACTTCCATTATTTTTGTTGATACGCGGAGCAGTGTGTCGTTTCTTTGTTGCAGACTCTTTATAAACCAGCGCGCTTCTTGCATTTGGTCCCGCAAGTAAGCTTGATCTGGGCTGCTGTCATTGCGTTTGATGAGTGCGGAATACTCTGGATTGACACGAATCTTTGCGTTGATGGCTGGGTTTAACTCAACCGTCCATCGGTTGTTCCTTTTTGTGACGACGACGTCCGGGACAACATACTGAGGCGCCACCTCGCTCAGACCGGCGCCTGGCTTGGGATTGAGCGTTTGAATGAGCTCAATGGCGCTCTGGAGTTGTAGCTCTGATACCTGCAGATGTTTGATCAGGAAGGCGAAGTCGCGATTACCGAGGCTTGCAAGGTGGTCCGTTATGAGGGTGATAGCCAGCGGCTTGGCGTCAAAGGTGTTTGGCAGCGAATGCAGTTGAATCAAAAGGCACTCGCCCAGGTCTCTGGCTGCTATGCCAAGCGGGTCAAGGTGTTGAATGAGATGCAGGACCGCTTCGATTTCTTCAATCTCGACTTCCCAATCAATTGGCATTGCCTCTTGAATCTCGTCAAGTTCTAGGCGAAGCATGCCCTCGTGATCCAACCCATCGATGATGTGCAGCGCAATGACTTCGTCGGTTTCGGTGAAGTTCAAAAGGTTTATTTGTTCTAGTAGGTGGCTCTGCGCAGTTCCTTGGGGACTGTTTCGAGCATCAAAGGATTCGCTGTCTTCATCAAACCCAGCACTGGCGCCCAAGCCCGTCGGTAAGCTGTCGTAGACATCTTCCCAGATGCTATCAACGGGTAAATCGTCACTGAGCGCGTCAGTCTGAAGTAATTCTGAGGTATCGCTGACCCGATCACCGTCCAATTCCTGATCATGTGGATCTGCGACAACGGTCTCGAATTCGTTGGCAGAAGGGCCTTCGAAATCCTCATCCGGGCTCTGCCCCGAGTCCGCATCGTCAAAATTACTTGCCGCTGATGGGTCATCAAGGCGGGTTGTTTCATCTAGGTTCTCGGCATCTGCCGCGGCGGCAGTTTCTGCTGTATCGTCGAATTCCTCGAGCATCAGATTTGAGTCTAGCGCCTCCTGAATTTCTTGTTGCAGATCAAGCGTTGATAGTTGCAGTAGCTTAATAGCCTGCTGCAGCTGCGGCGTCATCCGTAGTTGCTGGCCAATTTTAAGGGTTAGTGAGGGTCTCATACTCATGCCTTAATGATACTGCTGATGGTTGTGGAATAAAACTTGCTTGTTGGAGAAAAGCCGCCCTGTTTACGCCAGAATCTTTTTGGTTTTGAAGCTCTGCACGGGTGCTTTTTTAAAGCCGCGCAGTTGGAAAATGGAGACTCCCAGCGAAAGGTCGTCTGCGAGTGTGCTCTGGGTCAGGTACTCGGCGATCACACAAGTGCTGGATTGGGTTCGGCTGAACACAGTCACAGAGCGCTTGTTTGAGGGAGCAGCTCTGAGCGGATAACAGCCCTGAGCGATGAACAGCCCTGAGCGATGAACAGCCCCGAGCGATGAACAGCCCTGAGCGGATAACAGCCCTGAGCGATGAACAGCCCTGAGCGATGAACAGCCCTGAGCGGATAACAGCCCTGAGCGATGAACAGCCCTGAGCGGATAACAGCCTTGAGCGATGAACAGCCCTGAGCGATGAGCAGCCCTGAGCAACGAACAACTCTGAGAGGTCGCTCTTATCTAGGCCGTTGAGGCGTTAAAGCAATGTCGATTTGAAGTTGGGCTGCGTCGTAAAAACAACCGCTGGCGAAGTTTATAGTCGAAAATTCTCGCCTAGATAAACTGATTTTACCAATTCGTTATCCAATATCTCTGCGCTGCTGCCCTGAGCGATGAGCTGCCCTTCATTGACAATGTATGCCCGTTGGCAGATATCGAGGGTTTCCCGCACGTTATGATCCGTAATGAGTATGCCAATTCCACGCTGGGCCAAGTAGTTGATAATGTTCTTGATATCGCCGACTGATATTGGGTCTACGCCTGCGAAGGGCTCGTCTAATAGCAAAAATTTTGGATCAGTCGCCAAGGCGCGCGCGATTTCTGCTCGGCGTCTCTCACCGCCGCTGAGGGCCAGGCCCAGGCTGCCTCGAACATGATTTAGATTGAATTCGGCTAATAATGCATTGGTTCGTTCAAGCCGTTCAGAATGAGTCAGGTCGGTGACCGATTCAAAGATAGCGAGCAAATTGTCAGCAACAGAGAGCTTCCGAAAGATGCTCGCCTCTTGTGGCAGGTAACCCAAGCCGAGTGCTGCCCGTTGATGCATCGGCAGGGTCGTAATGCTTGTTCCGGCAAGGTTGATCTCACCGAGATCCGGCTGCACAAGACCTGCGATCATGTAAAAGCAGGTGGTCTTGCCCGCACCATTGGGTCCAAGCAGGCCGACTACCTCTCCCGCGTCTACATGAAAGGAGACGTCCGTTACAACGGGCCGATTACCGAATTGTTTTCTGAGATGTTGGACCGAAAGTTGTGATGCCAATTTGAATTACTGCTTAGGTCTTGGATTAATAATGAGGTTGATTCGATTGTTCTCGGTGCCGTCACTCTCAACCTTGAAGAGCCCCTCTACCAGATTGTAACTGAGGGTCTCGCCTTGATAGGTGTCTGCACCCTGAGTTAATTGTGCTGAACCGTTGAGCAGCAGCGTTTCCGATATAATCTGGTACGTTATATTCGTCGCCGTGGCGACAATTTTTGGTCGCGTCTCGGTTGCGCCCTGTTCGAAGCGGGCCTTTGATGCATCTCCGGGTTTCGAGATCGCTTCAATCAGCGCAAGCGCCTTGTCGCGACTGGTTAAATTAACTTGGTCCGCTGTTATTCGAAGCAAGCCCTGCGCAATAATAACGTTGCCCTGATATTCAGAACGACCTAGGGATTCACTGACGGTTGCCCGGTCAGCCTGGATGGTGATAGGCAGTAAAAGGGCATCGCGTGCCATCACGTCGTAAGCAATTAACGCGAGTAAAAGTAAAAGGCAGTGGCGGAGAAGCATAATCAGACGCTGTGATGAATTGGCTCGAGCAAAGTGTAGCACGCGACATTCAATCAGCGGCAATGCTTGGATGCCTCAAGTTTTAACCGTTGGGCTGTCTCAAGGTTGAAATTGTATGGTTGTAACAACCCTTTGCGTGGCATTTGAGTTAAAAAGAAACGTATCTTGATCGAGATTTGCTCGCAGTTTTGCCGCTTTGGTTTGGGTGTTGCCTGTAAAAATAGTAACAGGTGTATCGCTTTCAGCCAGGTTCTCGCTTGGATAGACGTTTAACGCGTCGGTGATAAATGTTGTTTTACTGCCATCAGGATTGCTTTTTTCAGCTCGAACGGCGGACCAAAGCTCAACAGATTGTTTGCGATAAACAGAAACCCCTAGCAGCCGGCCTTTGGTTGATGAAATTGTCCAAGGGCCCGTTAGATTTGGTGTATAGAGGGCAACACGAGGCAATTCCAAGGTTGTGACATCGGTTAGTGGATAATGTGTGAAACGATCAGCGCTAATTTTAGACGTTAAATTACCTTCTTCGTTGATTTGGCTGATCGAGGCATGGGTCATAAAGAGATCCGGCTCATTGAGCAGCGCGGGTGGTTCCTCGACTTGATGGTCAAGATCGACAGTCCGATTGAGCAAAACCGAGGCGATAAAAACCGCAAGCAAGCCCATCAAGGCGCGTGACCGAAGCGTTCTGTTTTGTCGCAGGGATTCAATCATCGGTGATTGGATGCGGCTCATAAGGATCGTCTGGATAGGATAATCGATTTAAGGTTGATGATCGATGGCTCCCTTTCCTGTTTAGAGCGCATTGGTTGAAAAAAACTCGGGTTTAAAGCGACTTGTGGTTGGGCGCTTTAATCAAATTAGAGGCCTGATGCGAGTGCTTTGGTTGGCATGATATGATGCCAACTTTTTTAAAGGCATTGTTATGGATCTCGTACAGTTAGAAGCAGAAATGCGCAGCGTACTTGGCGCTGAGACCGTTGAGTTTCAACAAGATGGCAATCGATTGGCGGTGCGGGTCATCGCTGACTGTTTTGTCGGATTAAACCGGGTCAAACGACAGCAGAAAGTGTATGGTTTTTTGAACGATTTCATTGCGGATGGAACGCTCCATGCAGTGTCGATCAAGGCTCTAACGCCCGAAGAAAGCATTTAGGCGTGGCGCTGCTTCGAATCCAAGGTGGATCGGTTCTTAACGGTGAGATATCAGCCTCGAGTGCAAAAAATTCAGTCATTAATCTGATTGCGGCTGCGCTGTTGGCCGATGAGCCGGTGACTTTGCTGAATGTTCCGCACCTACGGGACGTTTCTACGATGATCGAGCTTTTGGGTCACATGGGTGTTGTGGTCGTTATCAATGAGCGAATGCAGGTGGACATTCATGCCAATTCGATCAACTCCTTGAAGGCACCCTATGAGCTTGTGAAGACCATGCGGGCTTCCTTTAACGTGTTGGGGCCACTGGTTGCTCGTTATGGCGAAGCCGAGGTGTCCTTGCCGGGTGGCTGCGCGATCGGGACGCGACCTGTTGATCAACATCTTAAAGGCTTGCGTGCGCTGGGTGCTGAAATCGAAATGAAAGAAGGCTACGTGCGGGGCACGGTTTCAGGCCGATTAAAAGGCGCTCGAATCGATTTCGATTTTTCAACCGTTGGTGGTACTGAGCACTTAATGACGGCAGCTGTTTTGGCCGAAGGCACCACGATATTGGAAAATTGTGCTAAAGAGCCTGAGATCGAAAACCTTGCGGATTTTTTAAATACCCTGGGAGCAGACGTGCGAGGGGCTGGTACCAGCCGAATTGAAATTCACGGCGTAGAACGGTTGCATGGAGGGCGTTTCGAGGCCATTTCGGATCGAATTGAAGTCGGAACTTACCTGATCGCGGCGGCAGCTAGCGGTGGAAGTGTAGGGATCTCGAATGCGCTGCCGCAGCATAATGCCGCGTTATTGTCTAAGCTCCGCGAAGCAGGTGCGGATATTGCGGTTGAAGGTGGGCGAATTGCGCTTGATATGAAAGGGCGTCGTCCGACTTCAGTGAATGTTGTGACCGGACCTTATCCGGCGTTTCCAACCGATTTACAGGCCCAGATGATGACCTTGAATTGTTTGTCTGAGGGATCCTGTTCGATTCAAGAGACTATTTTTGAGAATCGATTTATGCACGTTCCGGAGCTGGCTCGGATGGGAGCAGACATTCAATTGCAGAATAATAATTCCGTCGCATTGGTTCAGGGCGTTGCCGAATTGGTTGGGGCGCCGGTTATGGCAACGGACCTTCGGGCGTCCGCAAGCCTGGTCATTGCGGGCATTGCGGCACGCGGTGAGACAACGGTTGACCGGGTATATCATATAGATCGAGGTTACCAGCAGATTGAAGAACGGCTGCAACGCTTAGGCGTTGATATCCGGCGGGAGGCGAGTTAAATGCAGGTGAACCCATCCAGGTCTTTAGTGATAGCGCTGAGCAAAGGCCGACCTTTGTCAGAGCTTCTGTCGTTGCTGGCGCAATTGGGTATTCAGCCGACGGATGATATGACAACGTCAAGGAAATTAGTCTTTGAGACCAATCTGCCTGACGTTCGCTTGATGGTTTTACGCGGTCACGATGTGGCCACCTATGTCGAGCACGGCATTGCAGACCTTGGAATCGTCGGGAAAGATGTGTTGCTAGAGTTTCAAGGCGATGGCTTCTATGAGCCCCTTGATTTGAAGATGTCGCAATGCCAGATGATGGTGGCCGGATTAGTTGACGAGGGTCGTTTGCCGAGGCGGCTTAGGGTCGCCACTAAATTCGTTGAAACCGCAAAACGGCACTACGCGGACAAGGGTATACAGATCGACATTATCAAGCTGACGGGTGCTTTGGAATTGGCGCCGGTAATGCAATTAGCGCATCGGATCGTCGACATTGTAGAGACCGGGAACACGCTGGTGGCCAATGGTTTAGAGCCGAAAGAGCTGATTTGCAATATCTCCTCAAGGTTGATTGTTAACAAAGTGGCGTACAAGACAAAGCGGGCCTTAATCCAGCCTCTGATCGAGCGTTTAGCCGAGATCACAGCGTGATGCTAAGGCTAAGCACCCGCTCGGGGCAGTTCTCGTCCGAACTGAGTGCGGCTATTGACCACGCAGGACTGATAGCACCGGAGGTACATCAAACTGTCGCCGAGATCATTCACGCGGTGCGGGAAACCGGTGATCAAGCGCTGCTGCATTACGCAGAAAAATTTGATGACTTTAAGCCGTCATCGATTGATGCTTTGCGCGTTAGTCCATCAGAAATGGCGGCGGCTTGCGAGTTGATTAGTCGGCCGGTGGATGAAGCGCTTCGACTGGCCGCGGAGAGGATCGGTGATTACCATCAAAGGCAGCTTGGGGCACTCGGGCAAAGCTGGGACTTTGAAGATGCGTTGGGTAATGTCCTTGGTCAGCGCGTGCAACCCATGGCGCGAGTTGGTGTTTACGCACCTGGCGGAAAAGCCTGTTATCCCTCCACGGTGCTAATGACCGCGATTCCAGCCAAGGTTGCAGGGGTTGCGTCGGTTGTTCTGACGGTACCAGCCAAGGGCGGTACGATGAGTCCGGTTTTACTCGCCGCCGCCCATTATGCTGGGGTTGATGAGGCATGGATTATGGGCGGCGCGCAAGCCATTGCGGCTATGGCCTATGGCACCCAGTCTGTTGCAGCGGTCGATAAAATTTGCGGTCCAGGCAATGTCTTCGTCACCGCGGCTAAAAAACAGGTTTATGGTGATGTCGGGATCGATATGCTGGCCGGCCCCTCTGAAGTGCTGGTTGTTGCGGACGACAGTGCTCGGGTGGATTGGATCATTGCAGATCTCCTCGCGCAAGCTGAGCATGACGAGCAAGCGCAATCTATTGTGGTTTCTCAAAGTGCGGCCTTTTTGGATGCGGTTCAGGATGGTTTGGCTGCCATGGTTGCCACGCAGCCAAGACGAGCGATCATTGAAAACTCGTTGCGTCATCGTGGTCTGCTGATTCATGCGGAAACCTCTGAGGACCTGGTCTCGGTCATTAACCGGGTTGCGCCCGAACATCTTGAGCTTGCCGTCAGTCACCCTGAAAGTCTTTTGCCGGATATCCGTTCTGCCGGCGCGATATTTCTGGGTCAGTACAGTCCTGAAGTGCTCGGGGATTACACGGCTGGTCCAAGTCATGTTCTGCCTACCAGTGGTACGGCCCGTTTTGCCTCCGCCCTAGGGGTCTACGATTTTCAGTTGAAACAATCTTTGATTCATTGTTCAGCCGGCGGTGGACGTGAGATAGCGAAGTCGGCCGCAGTTCTGGCGAAAGAAGAAGGTCTTCATGCCCACGCGTTGTCGGCGACCAAGCGTTTTGAAACCGGCGAATGACGACGGATATCATTAAAGCCTATGAGGCTGTGCTCCTAGCAAATCAATATGAGTCAGACTCGGCGCAGCGCCAGGCAATTGCGGCCCTATCTGATTTAGCAGAAGCACTCGAAGCGGCGCGGTCGGCTAAGCCAAATCCAATGTTGTTTTGGCGCCCGAAAAAGCGGCCTTCTGTTCGCGGTCTGTATTTATGGGGTGGGGTGGGTCGCGGCAAAACGTTTTTGATGGATTTGTTTTTCGAGGCGCTTGCCGAGCCTAAGAAGAAGCGGGTTCACTTTTACCGGTTTATGAGACAAGTGCATGCGTCTTTGGGGCGTTTACAGGGTCAGGCTAATCCGTTGGACGGGGTTGCCAGTGAGATCGCAAGCCAGGCGCGAGTGCTCTGCTTTGATGAATTTTTTGTCTCCGACATCACTGATGCGATGATTTTGTCTGGCGTCCTAGAAGGCTTGTTTCTACGGGGTGTCACCTTGATCGCGACGTCCAATGTACCGCCGTCTGGACTTTACAAAGATGGTTTGCAACGGCGTAAGTTTTTGCCGGCGATCGCCGCACTTGAAGCAAATACAGTGGTGCTGAATGTCGACGGGGGTTTGGACTATCGTATGCGCTCACTGATTCAGGCGCCCCTTTACTACGAGGGGCTTACCGATGCAAGTCATGAGGCTTTGCTCCTAATGTTTAGTAGGCTGACCCATGATGATGGTGCTCAGAACCCAATGCCAGCGGTAATTGAGATCTCTGGACGCGAGATTCCCGCCCGTGGGCTGCTTGGGGATGTTATCTGGTTCAATTTTGGTGCCATATGCGATGGTCCCAGAAGTCAAAATGACTATATTGAAGTTGCAGAGCAATTTAGCTCGGTTTTGATTAGTGGTGTGCCTTGTTTTGGCGCCAGCGATGAGGATCAGGCCCGGCGGTTTATTAGCCTCGTAGATGAATTCTACGATCGCAAAGTCAAACTGATTTTGTCAGCAGGCGCGTCAATCCATAATCTTTATAAGGGTCAGCGGTTGCAATTTGAATTTGAGCGTACGCAAAGTCGGCTGTTAGAAATGCAGAGTGATGCTTATTTGGGCTTGCAGCATTTGTTTTGAGTACGCAGTGATTCTTTTTATGGGCGCTCACTAAGATCTTGGGTCAGCACAGGAAGGTGTTGCTTCTAGAACCGCGCTTGGGTAAGATTCGGCCTCTTAAATTTTAAGTCCGGACCTAAAGCGATTTGGGGTAGGATTTAAGGTTAAAGGAACAGCAATCCCCCAGTGAATTAGGGCGCCAGAATGAAGACGGTCAGTGCAAAAAAAGAAGAGGTAACCCGAAAGTGGTATGTGGTTGATGCTGCAGACAAAACTTTGGGTCGATTGAGTACAGAAGTGGCAAATCGACTGCGTGGTAAGCACAAAGTCTGCTTTACACCCCACGTCGATACCGGGGACTACATCATTATCGTGAATGCTGAGAAGATTCGCGTGACGGGCCGTAAAGAAACCGATAAAACCTATTACCACCACACGGGCTTTCCGGGTGGGATTAAGTCCATTACCTTTGATAAATTGATTGATAAGGCGCCCGAGCGCATCATTCAATCTGCTGTTAAAGGAATGATGCCAAAAAATAAATTAAGTCGCGCGATGCTGAGTAAGTTAAAAGTATACGCTGGTAGTGCTCATCCGCATGAGGCGCAGCAGCCTGAAGTGCTCGACATCTAAGATCGATATAAGAAAGGTTTGATATGAATCAATATTACGGAACAGGTCGACGCAAGACTGCTAAAGCACGCGTTTTTATGAGCCTTGGTGACGGCAGTATTCAGGTGAATGACCAGCCATTAGATGAGTACTTTGGCCGGGAAACAGCACGTATGGTTGTTCGCCAGCCATTAGAGTTGGTGGAACTCGCGGAACGGTTTTCAGTGCGTGTAACCGTCAAAGGCGGTGGTGGTTTCGGCCAAGCGGGTGCGATTCGGCATGGCATCACGCGGGCTTTGATGGAGTATGATGAGACTCTGCGACCGGCGTTACGGCAAGCAGGGTATGTGACGCGAGACGCACGAAGTGTGGAGCGTAAGAAAGTCGGACTTCGTAAGGCCCGAAAGAAGCCGCAGTTTTCAAAACGTTAAACCCATTTCAGGTTTGGAAAACGGAGCTTCGGCTCCGTTTTTTTTTAAGCTAAAAAATTTACAATGATGAATCAGCCCAAATACCACTGAGTATGTTAGAATCGCGGCGCCAGTAACGTAGTAAAAATAGAGTTGAGAACGGTCAGTCTTGGTCATCCTTAAATAGGGTCTGAGACGCGAATAGTGGAGACATGTTGTGAGTGAAAGTAGCGTCAATTCTGGACGGCGGAATTTTCTTCTCGGTGCGACTGCAGCAGTCGGTGCGGGTGGAGTTGCGGGTTTGGCAGTCCCTTTCTTAGGGTCATGGAATCCAAGTGCCAAAGCCTTGGCAGCGGGCGCGCCGATAAAAGTAGATATCAGCCGATTGCAACCTGGTGAGATTTTAGGCCCGATTCCAGCCTGGCGAGACAAGCCCATCTTCGTTATTCGTCGAAGCGAGGCGATGTTGGCGCGTTTAAGCGAAAAGAGTGAGCGATTAGCAGACCCTCAGTCTGACCGAGAGCAGCAGCCCAGCTATGCCAAAAACGAGACTCGTTCGATTCGGCCCGATGTCGCGATTCTGGTTGGATTATGTACCCACTTGAGTTGTTCGCCAAAGTTTCGACCGGCTATCACGCCGCAATCATTTGATCCTGAATGGGTAGGCGGTTTTTATTGCCCTTGTCATGGCTCGAAATTTGATTTGGCAGGACGGGTTTATCAGGGCGTGCCAGCGCCATCGAATTTAGAAGTGCCCCCTCACTACTATGAGACGGACGACGTGGTCGTTATTGGGGAAGACGAGGGAGTAGCTTAATGTCGGCAATTGAACAGTCATTTAAAAACGTTATGGCCTGGATTGATGATCGTTTACCGGTTACCGACGCTTACGAAAAGCATTTATCCAAGTACTATGCGCCGAAAAATCTCAATATCTGGTATTACTTCGGGATCTTTTCCTTTGTCGTACTCGCTAATCAGTTACTCACTGGCATTTGGCTAACCATGAGCTACGTGCCGACCGGGGATGATGCCTTTGCCTCAGTCGAATACATTATGCGGGATGTTGAATATGGCTGGTTGTTGCGATACATGCACTCAACCGGCGCTTCTGCGTTTTTCGTTGTGGTTTACCTGCACATGTTTCGAGGGTTGCTTTATGGCTCTTACCAAAAGCCACGAGAGCTGATCTGGATCCTCGGTATGTTGGTTTATGTGGCGCTCATGGCGGAAGGGTTTTTCGGCTACTTGTTACCTTGGGGCAATATGTCGTTCTGGGGCGCGCAAGTAATTGTTTCCTTAGCCAGTGCGATACCCGTCGTCGGGGATGATTTGGCAATCTGGGTTCGGGGTGATTTCAATATGTCAGGGGTGACCCTGAATCGGTTCTTTGCGCTGCATGTCGTGTTGGTGCCTCTATTCTTGTTAGTGCTCGTGGTACTTCATGTGCTTGCCCTGCACGAGGTGGGTTCGAACAATCCCGATGGCGTGGATATCAAGAAGACGACAGACGACATGGGCAAGCCCTTGGATGGCATTCCGTTCCACCCTTACTTCACCCTTGGCAAATTGCCGGCCATCATTGTTTTCTTATTCTTGTTCTGCGCGGTTTTATTCTTTTATCCTGATGGTGGCGGGTATTTGATTGAACATCCAAATTACGAACCAGCGGACCCGCTTAAAACGCCTGAGTTGATCGCCCCTGTGTGGTACTACACGCCGTTTTACTCGATGCTACGGGCCGCGACCTTTCCGCTTTTTGGATTGGACGCTAAGCTGTGGGGGCTAATCGTTATGGCGGGTGCGATTGCTATACCTTTTGTGCTGCCATGGCTCGATAAATCGCCGGTCAAATCAATGCGCTACAAAGGCTTGGGCAGTAAAATCATGCTTGGCTTGTTTGTCGTCTCGTTTTTTATCCTTGGCTATCTTGGAACAGTGCATCCAACGCCAGGTCGAACGGTGTTGGCGCAAGTCTGCACCGGGATATATTTTGCGTATTTTCTGCTGATGCCCTGGTATACGGCGGTTGAGAAAACGAAATCGGTTCCAGAAAGGGTGACAATGTGATGCGTGGCGTGAGACTGACCGGCTTTTTGCTGTTATGGCCTGTGTTCGCAATTGCCGCTGAAGCAGGCTTCCCCTTGTATGATATGACTCCGAATCTGTCGGATCAGGGGTCTTTGCAGCGTGGGGCACAAACCTACATGAACTATTGTTTGGGTTGCCATTCGCTGAAATATCAGCGGTATAAGCGAACCGCTGAAGATATCGGTGTGCCAGAGTCATTGATGCTGCAGCACCTTGTATTCGACCCGAACACTAAAATTGGAAGTTTGATCGAAAATTCGATTTCACCAGACAACGCAAAGAGCTGGTTTGGGGCTGTACCACCGGATTTAACCCTGTATACCCAATTAAAGGGCGGGCCGGAATATCTCTACACCTACCTCTTAACGTTTTATGAGGATCCGAGTCGGCCGTTAGGCGCCAATAACTTGGTCTATGAAAATGTTGGGATGCCCCATGCACTCGCGGAGCTGCAGGGTGTTCAAAAGAAAGTTTGCAAATCGATCCCAAAGCTCGCAGCCAATGGTGGTGAGATGATGGACGCGTTGTCTCAAAATTATGTGACGGAAGAAGTTTGTGGGATGGATTTGGTCGCAAGAGGATACAGTCCGTTGGCGTTGGTTGAATCGACAGGGCGGTTGTCAGCAGAAGAATACGAGCGGGTCGTCTATGACCTGACGAATTTTCTGTATTATGTTGGCGATCCGACGCGGTTGGAGCGGGAGCGAACGGGCGTATTTGTCCTGATTTTCCTGGCCTTTTTCTTTGTGCCAGCCTATTTGCTCGCAAGAGAGTACAAAAAAGAGTTTCACTAATCGCTCAGGCGTAAGAGGGGAAAAGGAATGAGCGTAATATCGAAACATTCGTCGATGGTTTTTTACTCGGATGGCGCTGACCATTATAGTCAGAGAGTTCGAATGGTATTGGCTGAAAAGGGTGTCGCGGTCGATATCATTAATGTTGAAAAAGGGAGTCTGCCCGAAGATTTGGCAGACCTGAACCCCTACAACTCTCTACCAACGTTGGTCGATCGCGAATTAGTGCTCTACGAATCAATGGTCATGATGGAGTACTTGGATGAGCGTTTTCCGCACCCGCCGTTATTGCCCGTTTATCCGGTTGCTCGAGCTCAAAGTAGATTGTTTGTGTACCGGATTCAGCGAGATTGGTCTGGCTTGGTCGACACCATAGTAGCGGGACGTTCGAAAGACACTGTTATCGACCGTGCCCGAAAAGAGCTTCGTGAAGGTCTGATTACGATCGCGCCCATATTCTCCGAGAAAGAATTTTTCATGAGCGACGAATTCACGTTGGTTGATTGTTGTTTTGTGCCAATTTTGTGGCGTTTGCCGGTGCTTGGCATTCAATTGCCGCCCAAAACGGCTAAGCCTTTAAGTGATTACATGACGCGAATGTTCCGGCGTGAGTCCTTTCAAGCAAGTCTGTCTGAAGCTGAAATGGATATGCGGGATTGATTCGGCAGCAGGAAATGACTTTCGGCATTAATTGTGTCCCGTTCTAAAATCCCATTTTTGATCAAAGGCCTCTTGGATTGGATGGTCCAGGAGGATTTGACGCCCTATTTGGTGGTGAACGCCAAAATTGATGGTGTTCAGGTGCCGACGGCCTTTGTTCAGAACGATGGCACCATCACGTTAAATCTGAGCGGGCATGCGATTCGCAATTTTGGGATTGAAGCGGATGGGCTTGGATTCAATAGTCGCTTTCAAGGCCAGTCACATTCGATCTGGGTCCCTATTGGCGCGATACTCGGGCTTGTAAGCCGTGAAACCTCAGACGGATTGTGGTTCCCTGAGAATCAACTGAGCGTTACGGCGCCCTCTCAAGCGGAACTCAGCGAAGTGGTTAGCGAGACAAGCGCTGAGGCAGAACGCCTTAAAGGGCCGCCTAAGGATGCTGGCAAGGCAGAAAAGCCGCGCGGCCGGCCAAATTTAACGATCGTTGAATAGGTTGGGAATTCTCAGTTGAGATATTCAAACGCTTGAACAATTTTTTGGACGCCGAAAACCTCGCGGGTTAATTCAACCGCCGCTTTAGCTTCATCACGGGTGAGCAGGCCCATTAAATAAACAGCGCCATTTTCAACAACCACTTTGGTTCGGCCCGCTTCAACGGCGCTGCTGGTGCTCATTTTCAGTTTGAGTTTCGTCTTAAGTAGCGTGTCACTGGTCCTGACCAGTCCGGCTGTTGGGCCGGCAACCTCAAGCTCATTGTGCACTTTGGCGATATGTCTGATTTTCTCGGCGATGCTACCGGCCCGCGCTTTTGCGGCATCGGTGTTGGTCTGCCCCGTTAGCAGGGCAACGCCATTAAAGACGGTCACTGCGACGTTCATGGTTTTAAGGTCTGGGATTTCGGCTTTCATGTTTTGCATGATGAGTTTGGCAGACCGTCGGTCGTCAAGCTTTGTGCCGAAGGTGCGTTTGCCAAGATTGTCGTCCTTGGGCGAAAGAGTGCTGCAAGCGCTAAGCAGTAGTGTGACCGCTATTAGATAGCCAATTCGAGAAACCTTGGTCATGATGTTTTCCTTGTGCTTGGCCGCTATCTTGCCAGTACTTATTCAGGAATCAAGTCTTCTTCAAAAAATGCACCTTCGATCCACCGATTTTCAAGACCAAAGCTGAAGAGGTCAAACCGAATTTGGTAGGACGCGAACCTGGGGTTGTGCATTAAAAAGTGTTGAGCAGTTTTTATAATTCTGTTTTGTTTTCGTTGATCGATTTGGGCCGCCGGCGTGCCGAACCGGTCTGAGCGCCTTTGCTTAACCTCGCAAAAAACTAGCAGGCGCGCCTTGGTTGCGATGAGGTCAACCTCCCCGAAGCGGCAGTGGTGATTTTTTGCAACAAGGTTATAGCCTCGGCGTTGTAGCCAGCGGCCGGCTCGATCCTCTGAGGCTTTGCCTTGATGGTTTGGTTTCAAATAGATTCGGTCACAGCAGGTAGTGTTGTTACCTCGCCGCTTTCGAAGAGTCCCCACATAAGCCGCCGTGTGACGGTTTGTTGGTCCATGGTAAGGGCGCCAGTTAACCCGTAAAAAGGCGTTTCAGGCATTTCTCGTAGGACGCGGAGCCTCGGCATAATGTTGAAGGCGTCAAGTCCTAGGGCGAACAAGCCGCCGAGTGGGCCCTTGGCCTCAGGCCAGGCTGCTTGTATTTTGGTTTCGAGCGGGGCGTCTGGGATTAATTTCCAGGGCATGTCACAAAATCGAATGCCGTTGAGGTCGAGGTTGTTGATTTTTGTTTGATTATTCTGATTAACGAGCGAAGTCGCAAAAACCGGCAGGTCGTCTGCGTAATAAAAAGCTAGGGCCGGATTAATTTGTTTGGAATTCTCCGCACTGGCGAGCAGAGCGATCATATCGATGTCTTGGCGACGACGCGCATTAAATTCAAACGATAACCCGGTAATGCGTTTTAAATCATTTGCTCTGGATTGACTCTCATCGACCGCCAGAATTCTCCGGACAAACGCCGCATAGCTTTCGTCCTTGGAAAATCGTTTTTCCATGATTCTGATATCAGCATCCGTGCCAACAGCTTCCCGAAACGCAGCGGTGGTTCTGTCTCCCCATTCATCGATAGGGGCAATGAGCAAAATATTTTTATAGCCAAGCTGTTTGCCATGTTCAGCAAGTTGTTTGGCCTCGTCTTCTGGCGCTAAGGAAAAGAAAAATAGATTGCCGTTTTGATTTGTGCCTGAGCGCAGCGTGGGGACCCTGTTAAGGGCAAGAACTGGAATCTTTAAGCGCGCTTGGGCGAGTTCGGTGACCCGATTTTTGTCAAGTGGGCCGATCACGAAATCGGCGCCAGCTTGAGCGGCGCGTTCCACCAGGTCTAACGTTGAGCCTGTTTGGTTGGTATCGTAAATAATGAGCTCGGATTCTCGGCCCTGGTCGAAGTGCGCTGAAAGGATACCTTTCAGGATAGCCTGGCCTGCTGTGGCCAGCGGGCCTGTTTGTGGTAGCAAGATGGCTACCTTTTTGGGTTGACCTGCGACGACACTGTCTAAAAAGGCGAGCCGTTTGGGAAGCTGTTGTGCCCCTGGATGCCCGGCCCAAAGTTTCTTCCAATTTGTCAGTGCTCGTAGCTGTTGGCTTGGGCGGTTTTGAAGTTGTTTCGTCATGGCGGCTAAAGACAACCAACCTCTCAAGTCGTTCGTGGCCGCGTCAGTGGCATATCGTTTCAAAAGCGCGGCGGGTAGGGTCATGAGGCCCTTAAAAAGTTGCTCGTGATTGTCTGCTGCCGCGGCATCCGTAAGGATGGGGGTGATCAACGTTCGGGTCCGAGCGGCCGCGAGCATGCGGCCAGTTTGCTCGTAGGCGTTGGCTTTCGTTATACCCAGCGCAATTTGGTCTTGGGTGCTCAGTCCAAATTGGGTGAGGTCATTCTGATTCAGTAGCGCGAGCGCTTGGTTTGCATTGCCATCGATCAGGGCCAGTTGTGCCTTGGTGAGCACATAATCGACTGTCGTGTTTGGCGCAATATTCGAAGTTTTAATTAATGCCAGAATGCGGTTTGCGTCCTCAAGCTGACCTGCTGCTAAGGCCAGCTTGGCGGCTTTTGCTCGAAATGTACTGGCGAGAGGCTCTCGGCTGAGACTGGCTAACCGTAGGCCTTCAGTCACCGAAGTGATGGTAATCTTGCCGGGATCGATTGGGTTTTGGGATGTCGCGCGAGGTTGCCCCGTTGTTCGTCCCGGGTCGCTCGCGCAACCGGTGATTACAATGGCAACCAGTGCAAGCCAAGCGCCGTGTTTAATTCGACGCGATACGTTCAAGTTAAAGTAATGCATGGTTTGGGTGCATGGTTTAATCGAAGGACCGTCTAAGTGAGTTTATTATGCCATATTGGCTTTAAGGATGATCTGGCGTCCATGGTTTTGTTTAAAGTTCAAACTTGTCGGGCTGTTTGCGATCTGCTCGCTGTTTTTACATCGTTCTGGCCACGATCTTCGATCAAAGACGTTGCTTTGTCTTGTTTGGATGGTTGCCTGCTTCGTAATCCATTAACCTAGGTTTATCAAGTAATGAGTGGCGAGACCTGTGAGCAAACTATATATAGTGGCAACGCCGATCGGCAACCTGAAGGATATCTCGATCCGAGCGCTCGAGATTCTTGCAGGGGTTGATTTGGTCGCCGCAGAAGATACTCGGCATACACGTCGTCTATTAGATCATTTTGAAATCAAGCAGAAACTCATTGCGTTCCATGATCACAATGAACGTCGTCAGACTGACTTGTTAATTGACCGAATCAAAGCAGGAGAATCAGTCGCTCTGGTTTCGGATGCGGGTACGCCATTGATTTCTGATCCTGGGTTTCGTTTGGTTCGCGCGGCGCGAGCTGCGGGAGTCGTCGTCGAAGCTGTACCTGGCGCCTCCGCACTCACCGCGGCGCTCTCGGTTTCTGGCCTGCCGACGGATCAGTTTCAGTTTTTGGGTTTTCTGCCGGCCAAAGGGCGCGCTTCACGGCTCGCTGATGTCAGTCAGTATTCGGGCACGCTGATTTTATATGAAGCGCCTCATCGCATGGCCTCGTTACTTGAAACGGTTCTAGACGTTTTAGGGGGTGATCGTGAATTAGTGGTTTGCAGGGAACTGACCAAGCTCTATGAACAAGTAGCCCAGGGCCTAGTGGGTGATATTCGAGATCAAATGACGCGTGGTGAGATTCCGGCTAGAGGTGAGTTTGTGGTCTTGATCAGTGGTGCAACGATTGCGCAATCGTATGCGCAGATTGAATTGGATGACTGCCTACGGTTGCTCATCTCTGAGCTACCGATTTCTAAGGCAGCGGAGTTGGCGGCCCAAATGCTTGGATTAAAGCGAAATCTAGTTTACAAGCGCGCGCTGGCGCTGAAAGCTGCCGTCAGCTAGTTGTGATCATCGGATGATGGCGGTAAGCTCCGCTTGGGAGTTAGCTAGGTAATCGCTGCTTTGGCAGAGGAAAGTCCGGGCTCCATAGGGCAGAGTGCCAGGTAACGCCTGGGGGGCGCGAGCCCACGGCAAGTGCAACAGAAAGAAAACCGCCAAGTTTTCTTGGTAAGGGTGAAATGGTGCGGTAAGAGCGCACCGCGCAGCTGGTAACAGTTGTGGCAAGGTAAACCCCACTCGGAGCAAGACCAAATAGGAACTCGATGACTGCGGCCCGCAGGTGAGTTCGGGTAGGTTGCTATAGGTGTTTGGCGACAGGCATCACAGATGAATGATTATCCTCGACAGAACCCGGCTTATTGCTAACTCCCATTCATTTCTGCTTTGATATTCCAAAAAGATATAAAAACCTACTAACTTAATAATCCACATTAAGTTAAGTCTTCATCTGCTTGTTCAAAATAGCGAAGTATCTGTAAACGCATTTCCAGATCCCGAACCTTTCCTAAACCCTTGTGAAACCTAGAGAAATTTCGATTCTACCTGCTTGACATCATTGCCGGGTCTTTTTATTGTTCGAAGTGCACAAATGTGGGTATTTGTGGAGTTTAGTGGGCAATTTAAATCTAAGGAATTAAGGCAGTGTTCAGAGGGGTTAACCAGGTCAACATGGACGCGAAGGGTCGCCTGACGGTACCGACGCGCTATCGCGATGAGATTCTGGAATCTTGTCGGGGTGCTGTGGTGGTCACCATTGATACTGAGGAACGCTGCTTGCTGATTTACCCGCAGCCTGCCTGGGAAGATATCCAAAGAAAGGTCGAATCGCTGCCGAGTTTTAACACTGCGGCACGACGGGTGCAGCGTCTATTGATTGGTCACGCCACCGACATCCCCATGGACAAAAACGGTCGTATTTTAATTACGCCGCCGCTCAGAGAATACGCCGGCCTGAACAAGCACACGGTTTTGTTAGGTCAAGGCAATAAATTGGAATTGTGGGATGAGCTCACGTGGAGCGCTCGACGAGATCAATGGCTTGAAGTGCAGTCAGAAGGCGGTATGCCGGATGAATTGCAATCACTTTCACTCTAGGTCGAGGCGTCATGACGCACATTCCCGTAATGCTCGAACAGGCGGTCGATGTCTTGGTGCATCGATTAGATGGCTTTTACATCGATTGTACTTTTGGCCGTGGCGGGCATTCGGCAGCAATCTTGAGCAAGCTCTCAGATCAAGGGCGATTAATGGTAATTGACAAAGATCCAGAGGCAATCGCAGTGGCCCAATCTAGCATGGGGCACGATGCTCGGGTTTCGATTGTTCAAGGATCTTTTGCGCAAATTAAAGATCATGTGGCGGCCTCTTCGGTTGAGAAAGTCGATGGGATATTGCTCGATCTCGGTGTGTCATCGAATCAATTGGATGTTGCGGAACGAGGGTTTAGTTTTGGTAAGCCCGGCCCGTTAGATATGCGAATGGATAATACTGCTGGCGAAACCGCGGCAGAGTGGCTCAATCGGGCCTCTGAGTCTGAGATTAGCGTGGTGCTAAAGGATTATGGCGAGGAGCGGCATGCGCGACGGATTGCGCGCGGGATCATTGCTGCAAGAGCTGTCGCACCGCTGCAAACGACTCAAGATTTGGCGCAGTTAGTCGCTAAAGTTTCGCCGAGCCATGATCCCAATAAGCATCCGGCTACTCGGGTGTTTCAAGCGGTCCGGATTCAGGTGAATCAAGAGCTCAAGGACATTGATGAATGCTTGGCAGCAACGCCTGATTTGCTCGAAATGGGTGGGCGCCTGGTTGTGATTAGCTTTCATTCCTTAGAAGACCGTCGCGCTAAGCGGTTCATCAAACAGCAAGAAAAGAACGACCCCTACCCGTCCAAATTCCCAATTTTCGATCATCAGATTCAGCGACCAGTGCGCTCTCTCGGCAAGTGGCGCGCACAGAACTCAGAATTGGCGCTGAACCCGCGGGCCCGTAGCGCGGTCATGCGTGCGATGGAGAAAATTGCGTGAGCGCTCAACCGTTAGTGCTGCAATGTTTGAGCTGGTTTGGCGGTGGCTGGCCAAGACGCGTCATGGTGCTCTTGGTTTTTCTTTTAGCGTCGAGTGTAGGTGTCATTTTGGTGTCTCATGAAACTCGAGCGCTCTACAGCCGAATTCAAGTTGAAGAGCATGTCAGTGATAATTTGGATAGCGAGTACGAGCGGTTATTGCTTGAGCAAAGCGCTTGGGCCGGTTACAACCGAGTCGACCAACTGGCGCGGGAGGAGTTGCAGATGCAGACGCCGCGTCAAGCTAATTTGGTTTTGATGCGTCGCTCGCCGCGGCTTTTGCAAACTGCCAGCGTTGATGGAGATCAGGAATGACCCCTGCCTTCAGAATCCACTTGGCGGCGCTTTTGTTTTTGCTATTGATGGCAGGCGGCGCTGGACGACTGATCTATATCGAAATGTCTGAAAAAGATTTTCTTCAAGATCAGGGTGATGCCCGAACGATTCGAATGGAGCGGATTAATGCTCATCGCGGCATGATTTTGGATCGCCGAGATAACCCTTTAGCGGTGAGCTCACCGGTTGTCTCGCTTTGGGCAAACCCATCGGAGCTCCCAGATGACCTGCAAAGTCTCACCGAGCTATCGACGGGGCTCGGGGTTTCTGTTGATGAATTCACACTTAAAATGCGCCGGGCCGAAAGTCGTAACTTTGTCTACCTTCGACGCCGCGCTAAGCCGTCCGAAGCCGATGCCATCCTTAGTCTTGGGTTGCCAGGCGTTTATGGTGAGAAGGAGTACCACCGTTTCTACCCCGGGGGTGAAATCGCGGCGCATGTTGTGGGCTTTACCAATATTGATGATGTTGGCCAGGAAGGCATAGAGCTGTCCTTCGATGACTGGTTGAGTGGAAAACCGGGCAAAAAGAAGGTTCTTAAAAACCTCTATGGTGAAATCGTTCGAGATATTATGCCGGTAGCTGAGGCGGTCCCGGGTCGTAATCTAAGGCTTTCGATTGATCAACGCCTACAGTTTTTGGCTTATCGGGAACTCAAATCAGCGATCGCACAATATGAGGCTCTTTCGGGTTCTTTTGTGCTTTTGGACGTTCAAACCGGCGAAGTGCTGGCGATGGCGAATCAGCCCTCCTACAACCCCAATAATCGTATTCAGTTAGATCTCTCGTCAGTGCGAAATCGAGCGGTGACTGATGTCTTTGAGCCCGGCTCAACGGTTAAGCCTTTTACGGTTGCGGTTGCATTAGAGTCGGGTCTCGATATGGGTTACACGATCGATACCAGTCCTGGGTTCTTGAAAGTTGATGATGCTGTCATAAAGGATCCTCGTAATCGGGGAACCTTGGATTTGGGCGGCATCTTGGCGTATTCCAGCCAGGTTGGGATTAGCCGGCTCGCGCTCAGCCTTAACGAATACGACATTTGGAAGCAGTTCCAAACCTTGGGCTTTGGTGAGGTCACGGGGGTTGGCTTCCCGGGGGAAAGCAGTGGATTTTTACCCAACCGTCGCCGATGGAAGGACATTGAGCGTGTGACCTTTGCCTATGGTTATGGTTTGACCGTGACCCCGCTTCAGCTTGCATCGGCTTATAGCACCATCGCATCCGGTGGCATCAAGCGTGAGGTCTCACTCATCGCCGGTCAGGTATCGGAAGGTCAGCGGGTGATGAATGCGGGGATTGCCCTGCAGCTGCAGAGCATGCTCGGGCGCGTGATCACTGAAGGCACTGGTCAAAAAGCTGCGATTGAATCCTATGATGTCGGCGGTAAGACCGGAACAGCGCGGAAAATCGGTGAAAATGGTTACGACGATACGCGGCATATTGCATTTTTCGCAGGGTTCGCGCCGCAATATTCACCAAGGTTTGTGGGTGTGGTTTTGATCAACGAGCCGAAAACCGAACAGGTTGGTGGCGGCAGCATCGCGGCGCCGATTTTTTCTAGAGTCATGTCGAATGTGTTGCGATTGCTGAGTGTGCCACCCACTGACACTCGGGAGGCGGTGTGATGAGCGCCTCCTTACGCGCATTGGTGCCAAAGATTGATCTGCCGGATATTGCAGTCACGGGTATTGCGTTAGATAGCCGGCGCGTCGAGCCCGGACAAGTCTTCATCGCCCTGCAGGGGACCGCGCATGATGGTCGCTGTTTTATCAAAAATGCGGTTGCTGCTGGCGCGTGCGCTGTACTCTGTGATTCGGCGTCGGCCGAAGACGGCATAGGGGTCCCCGTGATTGAGGTGCCGAACCTGGCGGACGAGATCGGTAAAATGGCAAGTCGTTTTTATGGAGAGCCTTCGAAACATTTGACGACGGTTGCTGTGACCGGGACCAATGGTAAAACCTCCGTGACTTATATGGCTGCAAGCGCCCTTACTTATTTGAAGCGCTCGGCGGGCATTATTGGAACGCTTGGACAAGGGTTCTTGACGGATCTTTTGGATTCTGGGCTCACAACGCCGGATGCGGTAGTCATTCAATCATCGCTTAAATCCATGTTGGATGCGGGTGCGGATATAGCGCTCATCGAAGCGTCATCGCATGGCCTCGTACAAGGCCGTCTAACGGGCACCACGATCCAGGCTGGCGTGTTCACCAATGTCACGCGCGATCACCTCGACTACCACGGTGACATGGCAAGTTATCGTGAAGCAAAAGCCAAGTTGCTTCAGTGGGAAGGGTTGCAGTGCGCGCTCTTGAACCTAGATGACCCTTGGCTGGCTGCCTTAGCGCAGGCAGCGCAGGTGCCGCAAGTGTTGGGCTTTAGTCAAATGGACGTGCCGACTGCCCTGATCCGCGCCGAGGAGCTGCAATTTCAGGTGGCGGGCGTTCAATTTAGATTGTGTACCCCAGCTGGCAGCACCATTGTACGGAGCGCGTTGCTAGGGCGACACAATGTCAGCAATTTGCTGGCGGTGGCGGGCCTGCTTTATTGGTATGGCGTTGAACTCGACGATATGGGCGCGGCGCTCTCCAATTGTCAGCCGCCACCCGGCCGGCTACAGCGGGTGCCTCATCCAGACCAGACGGTACTCATTGATTTTGCCCACACCCCTGATGCCGTAACCCAGGTGTTGCTGTCGCTCAGGCTACATTGTCAGGGGCGGCTAATTTGTGTGCTGGGCTGTGGCGGCGATCGGGATCCAGGCAAGCGACCTTTAATGGGAAACGCGGCGGTCCAGCACAGCGATCTTTGTCTGTTTACCAGTGATAATCCGCGATCAGAGAGCCCATCATCGATTATCGATGATATGTGCCGAGACCTTGTCGTCCCTTTGGACCCAGCTAACTGCCTGACCGACCGCAAGGCGGCCATACAGCGGGCCCTAACCCTGCAAAAACCGGGAGATGTGGTAGTCATTCTCGGTAAAGGGCATGAGCAGTATCAAGAGATTCAAGGGGTCCGCTATCCGTTCAACGATGAGGCAGTCGTCGCGGCGGAATTGATGCAGCGGGGCAGGATGTCATGAGCACGCACTTAGTCTCAGTTGTGATTGGTCTTGGACAAACCGGGTTGTCGGTCGCCAGATTTTTAACACAACAGGGAATTGACTTTATTGTGGGTGAGGATCGAATCTCGGATCGGGCGAGGCAGGTGCTCCAGGAAATGGGATACGACAAGCCTGTGCAGTCGATTGGGCAGCTTGTACCGCAATCCGGTGCGCACTGGTATATCAGTCCCGGGGTCCCTTTGACTTTGCCGGCTCTTGCTGATGCTCAACGAAAAGGCGTGATCTTAACCAATGATATCAATCTGTTCTCGCAGCAGGCCCAAGCACCAATGATTGGTGTCACTGGCTCGAATGGAAAAACAACCGTCACGACCCTCGTGGGTTTTCTCGCAAGCCAGCAGCTACCGTCTGTTCGAATTGGCGGCAATATCGGTGCGCCCAGCCTAGATTTGCTGGATAACGCGGCGAGCTGTTATGTCCTGGAGCTGTCAAGTTACCAGCTCGAATTGTCAACGCACCTGCCGTTAAAGGTCGCGGCGTTACTCAATCTCAGCCCTGACCATTTGGATCGCTATCAAACGGTTGATGATTACTATGCGGCCAAATCACATATTTTTTCGACTGCTGACAATAGCGTGGTTCATCGCGAACTCGCGGACTACGCCGTCGCCAAAGGGCGCCAGAAGTTACAATTATTCTCTGACAAGCATCCACAAGATGATGCTGAATTTGGATTGATTGAACGCGAGGGGCAGATATTCCTCGCACGAGGACAAGACGCATTGCTTGCGGTTTGTAATCTGAAGCTTAATGGTAAGAGCCATTGGATGAATGCCTTGGCTGCCCTTGCGATCGGCAACAGTCTTGGCCTCGATTTGAATCAGATGCTAGTCGATTTATGCCAATTTTCTGGCCTCAGGCATCGCTGTCAACGCATTGAGTTACACGATGGTAGAACCTGGGTTAACGATTCAAAAGCGACGAATATTGGTGCGACCCAATCGGCGTTAAAGGATTTTGAATCCGCGGGGCCAATGATTTTATTGCTCGGCGGGCAAGCCAAGGCGGCAGATTTTTCTGAGCTTGTTCATCAAGTAACACAGCTCCACAGCCTTAAACGAGTTTTGGTCTATGGCGACGCGGGCGCGATGTTGGCTGATAGTCTGGCGCCATTCGTAGTCTCCGAGGTCTATTCTGATTTCGATTGTATGGTTCAACGAGCGGTCGAGCTGGCTGACGAGGGCGATGTCATTTTATTGTCACCTGCTTGCGCCAGCCTTGATCAGTTTGCGAGTTATGAAGCTCGAGGTGATCGATTTGAGGAACTGATTATGGGGCGTGCCGCATGAGCGCGATTCGGCTCAATACTTTGATCTCCAGCGAGGGTAGTCCAGTGGACCTAACCGTTGTGCTATCGGCTGGTCTCCTATTGATGCTCGGTTTGATCATGGTAACGTCAGCATCCTCGGAAGTTGCAGCAAGGAACTATGGCCATCCGCTTTATCTCGCGGGTAAACACGTCGCTTTTTTGGGGCTTGGTCTGGCAGGCTTACTGGGCGCGCTGATTGTCCCGATTCGGGTTTGGCAGCGGCTCGGTTGGGTGCTCTACGCTTTTTCCGTCATGTTATTGGTGCTGGTAATGATTCCTGGTATTGGTCGTGAGGTGAATGGTGCAACGCGCTGGATACCACTTGGGTTTTTTACGCTGCAGGGTTCTGAATTCGTCAAATTATTCGCGGTGGTCTTCCTCGCCTCCTATCTTGCAAGCCCCACAGCGCGATACCAAGAGCGCTTATCCGCTTATTTACTCCCGCTGGGGTTAACCGGTCTGCTGGTTGCTATGTTATTGCTACAGCCTGACTTTGGGGCCTGTGTTGTGATGATGTCTGCGGTGTTGGCGATGCTGTTTTTCGCCGGGGTTCCAATGCGCTACTTCTTGCCGACGCTGTTCACCGGTGGGCTGTTGGTGGTCGTTTTGATCGTGCTTCAGCCGTATCGCCTTGCCAGATTAATTTCTTTTACAGACCCGTGGGCACATCAGTTTGACGGTGGCTATCAATTAACTCAGGCGCTGATTGCGATTGGGAGAGGGGAATGGTTTGGGCTGGGCTTAGGCAATAGCGTTCAAAAGCTTTTTTTCCTACCAGAGGCGCATACCGACTTTTTGTTTTCAATTGTGGTCGAGGAGCTCGGTATTGCCGGCGCGCTTTTGGTGCTGATTGGCTTTAGTGTTTTGGTGATCCAAGGGCTGCTGATTGGAAAACGTTGCTATCAATCTGGGTTTGCGTTCCACGGTAATCTCGCGACTGGTATTTCAATGCTGATCGGTGTTCAGGCGTTGATTAACTTGGGGGTGAACTTGGGGCTGCTACCCACGAAAGGATTGACGCTGCCCTTTATGAGTTTTGGTGGTAACAGTTTGTTGGTGTCACTGGTGATGCTCGGCTTGTTGCTGCGCCTTGATTGGGAATGTCGTCTCGCGCCTGCGGTGCCAAAGAAAACCAAGGCGGCTCGCCATGCAAAGTAATGTTTTGAATTCGGATTCAGGACGCGCCATGCGCCGTATCAAACACGTCCATTTTGTGGGAATCGGTGGCGCGGGTATGTGTGGGATCGCTGAAGTGCTGCTAAATCAGGGCTATGTCGTCTCAGGCTCAGACCTGAACGCGTCCGACGTCACCGAGCGGCTCCAAAAACAGGGTGCTCAGCTCTTTATAGGTCATGCTTGCCAGCACGTTCAAGGCGCCGATGTGGTCGTGATCTCAAGTGCGATTGATGTTGATAATCCGGAGCTGAATGAAGCCAGGCGGTTGCGAACGCCGATTATACGTCGCGCCGAAATGTTGGCTGAACTGATGCGTTACCGACATGGTATCGCAGTTGCAGGAACCCATGGCAAAACGACCACGACGAGCCTAATTGCCTCGATTTTTGCCGAAGCAGGCCTAGATCCCACTTTTATTATTGGTGGGCTTTTGAATCGTACAGCCAGTAATGCGCAGCTGGGATCAAGTCATTATATGATCGCTGAAGCTGATGAAAGCGATGCCTCCTTTTTACATCTTCAACCCATGGTGGTTGTTCTAACGAATGTTGATCGGGACCATTTGGCGAACTACGAGGGTAGTTTTGCCAAGCTTAAAGAGGCGTTTCTCGCGTTTATTCATAACTTGCCTTTTTACGGTTTGGTCGTGGCCTGCGAAGACGACGCGATGGTTGCTTCGTTGTTGCCCAGCATGATGCGGCCGGTCGCAACCTATGGTTTTTCGGATGAGGTTGACTATCAGGTGGTTAACTGGGTTCAAAAAGAACAATACAGCCGGTTTGATGTTATCCGACCAGCGCCGCATCCAATCTTGTCGATCGAGTTTGGCATGCCGGGCCGGCACAATGTTCTGAACGCGGTGGCGGCGCTTGTGGTTGCGACGGATGAAGGAATAGCCGACGAAGCGATTTGTCAGGGTCTTAAACAGTTTTCCGGTGTTGGACGACGGTTCGAGGTGCATGGTCAATGTGCAATAACTCAGCGGCAATTTTTGTTGATCGATGATTATGGTCATCATCCTAATGAGGTGCGGGCGACCATCGAGGCAGTGCGCGAAGGTTGGCCGGGACGCCGATTGGTCATGGTGTATCAGCCTCATCGTTACTCTCGTACGGCTGAGCTGTTCGATCAATTTATTGAGGTATTAGCACTGGTCGATGTATTACTGATTTCCGAAGTTTATGCGGCAGGCGAAGCCGTTATTCCGGGTGCAACGGGCGCTGACCTCCATCGAAAACTCAAGGCCCGTGGGCTTTCAGAGTTGCATTGGTTGGCCGAGCTGTCGATGGCGACCGAGGTGCTCAACCAGTGCATCCAAGAAGCAGATGTCGTGCTGACGCAGGGGGCGGGCGAGACTGCGACGCTGGCGTTTGATTTGGCAAGTCTATACCGCTGTGAGGTGGTGGCATGACTTGTCACAGGATGCCGTTTGGCCTACCCCGTCATGTCCTGCGTGCCTTGCTGCTGCTGATAATGATGCCTTCGGTGCAGGCTGCAACGGAGCCTAATGGGGCTAGCGATCTTCGGTACATGGTGATTGCCGGTGACGTTGGCGAGGGCGAGCGCGATCAAATCAGACGTGTTGTGTTAGCGATGGAGGATGCGCTAAGCGACATTGATGAAGTGAGAACCCGAGTTCAAGCGTTGTCCTGGGTTGCTGCGGCCGAAGTGCAATTCAATTGGCCCGACGAGTTGACCATTAGCGTCCATCCTGAGAGAGCGATCGCTTATTGGAATGAAACCGCTTTCATAAATAAAGAAGGCGTTGCCTTCCAGTCGACGTTTCATGCGGGCATTGATTTGCCACATCTTTATGGGCCTGAGGATCAGGTAGATGAAGTCATGCGGCGATATCTAGAAATACGGCGTGCGCTACCGGACTTTCGGATTGAAATGGTTGAGGTGAGAGCGAGAGGCGCCGTGGCGTTTGAGCTTCGAGCGGGTTGGCAAGTTTTGCTGGGCAGCAATGATATCAGCGAGAGATTGCAACGTTCGGTTGTTGTGATCAACCGGCTCGAGCGGATGGGGGTTGATCCAACCAACACGCGAATTGACGCGCGTTATACCGATGGCGTTGCGATTAATGGTCCGATTCCAACAACAGAGGTTCTCCTAACGACGCACCAAAATTCAATAGAGGGTAACAAGCTATGAGCAATGCCAACAAAAATCGCATTATTGTGGGCCTCGACATAGGAACATCGAAAGTGGTCGCCATTGTTGGGGAGATCAATCCTGAGGGCAGGTTAGAGATTATTGGTCTAGGGAGTCACGGTTCCAAGGGTTTGAAAAAAGGCGTGGTGGTTAATATTGAATCCACCGTGCAGTCGATCCAACGCGCGATCGAAGAAGCAGAGTTGATGGCGGGGTGCCAGATTCAGTCTGTGTTTGCTGGCATTGCCGGCAGTCATATCCGCAGCATGGGATCGCATGGCATCGTTGCGATCCGAGACCGAGAGGTGTTCCAGCCTGACATCGATCGGGTGATTGATGCAGCGCAAGCGGTTGCGATCCCCGCTGATCAGAAAATCCTCCATATTTTGCCGCAAGAATTCATCATTGATACTCAAGAAGGGGTCAAGGAGCCGTTGGGGATGTCGGGTGTTCGGTTGGAGGCAAAGGTACATTTGGTGACTTGCGCCGTTAACGCGGCGCAGAACATTGAAAAATGTATTAAGCAGTGTGGCCTTGGGGTTGATGACATTATTTTAGAGCAGTTGGCGTCAAGCTATTCGGTATTAACCGAAGACGAAAAGGATCTTGGCGTTTGCATGGTGGACATTGGCGGTGGCACCTCGGACATCGCGATTTATACCGAAGGCGCGATCAAGCATACCGCCGTAATCCCAATTGCCGGCGACCAGGTCACGAATGATATTGCCATGGCTTTACGAACGCCCACTCAAAATGCCGAAGAAATCAAAATTAAGTATGCCTGTGCCTTGGGTTCGCTTGCGGGCGAAAACGAAACGATCAAAGTGCCCAGTGTTGGAGAGCGGGAAGATCGAAGTTTGTCGCGGCAGGCGCTTGCTGAGGTTGTTGAGCCAAGGTACGAAGAATTGTTCACGTTGATTCAGGCGGAGTTACGCCGAAGCGGGTTTGAAGATCTCATTCCTGCTGGGATCGTGTTAACCGGTGGCGCCTCGAAAATGGAAGGCGTGGTGGAGCTGGCGGAAGAGATATTCCATATGCCAGTGAGTATCGGTAAGCCAAAAAATGTCTCGGGGCTGTCTGATATCGTCAGAAACCCAATTTATGCAACCGCCGTTGGCCTGCTTCAGTACGGAGCAGCCCAAGGCGATCGTGCAGGACGGCCGGCCTCGGCAGAAGCTGCGGGTGATTCGATTTGGTCAAAAGTTAAACAATGGCTGTTAGGAAATGAATCCTAGTTGCTACAAATATTCATAAATCTGGAGATGACTCTATGTTCGAACTAGTTGATAACCAACCCCAACATGCGGTTATAAAAGTCATTGGCGTCGGTGGCGGCGGTGGCAACGCAGTGCAACACATGGTCGACCACCACATTGATGGGGTCGAATTTGTGTGCGCGAATACGGATGCGCAGGCATTGCAGCGGTTGACCGCACGAACGCTATTGCAGCTGGGATCGGACATAACTAAAGGCCTTGGGGCCGGGGCGAATCCGAGCATGGGTAAGAGTGCGGCCTTAGAGGATAGGGAACGGATTCAAGATGTGCTAGAGGGGGCCGACATGGTCTTTATCACCGCTGGAATGGGCGGGGGCACTGGTACTGGTGCGGCGCCGATCGTGGCTCAGATTGCGCGAGAGCTTGGTATCTTGACGGTCGCCGTGGTTACTAAGCCGTTTCCGTTTGAAGGGCGCAAGCGCATGCAGATTGCTGAAGCTGGGATTGCTGAGCTGTCAGAATACGTTGACTCGCTGATTACGGTGCCCAATGAAAAACTCCTGTCGATCATGGGACAGGATACGCCGCTCTTGGAGGCCTTTGGTGCGGTAGATGACGTGCTATTGGGTGCGGTGCAAGGTATCGCAGACTTGATTATCCGGCCCGGCATGATCAACGTCGATTTTGCGGATGTTCGAACCGTGATGTCGGAGATGGGCATGGCGATGATGGGGAGTGGTGCGGCAGTTGGCGGGAATCGAGCCTTGGAAGCGGCAGAAGCTGCGGTTAGGAGTCCGCTCTTGGATGATATCGACTTCTCTGGCGCTCGGGGCATTTTGGTCAATATCGCAGCCGGTGTAGACATCACGCTAACCGAATTTTCGCAGGTCGGTGCAACGATTGAAAATTTTGCGTCGGACAATGCAACGGTTGTGATTGGTACGGTGATTGACCCAGAAATGGGTGATGAGATGCGGGTCACAGTGGTTGCAACCGGCTTAGGTCTTGACAACCTCAATAAGGAGCCTGAGTTGCCGGCAGCGCTACGCAGGCGGCTTGCTGGTGATGGTGTGCCGGATTACCAGCAATTGGATAGACCGACGGTTATTCGGAATAAGGCGATCCAGGATGGTGGCGTCGCTTCGACGGGTCAGCAGCAAGACCTAGAGTATTTGGACATCCCCGCATTTTTGAGGCGGCAGGCCGATTGATAATCAAAAAATGGGCCGAAGGTCGGCGAGGAAAAGGCGGTAGACGGCTTGGAGTTGCGATCAAGCGCATCGGTTGCTGCACGCATCCGATGGCTGGATCTTCACAAGATGCAAAGTGAATGAGCGCGCGCGTTCGACCCATTGGCTTGGCCAGCGCTTTTTGTGTCTTAGTGTTGAGGTCGAGGATGAAGCGATTAAAATCGTCAATTAGATACCTAAATACAATTTTTCAAATAAAATGCAACTTTTCTCCATTATTAGGGTCAATATTGGAGTAATTCCGTAGTTATCGTATTTCTGTTTTGTTAAGATCTGCGCCGCAGCGGGATTAGGCAGAGAGCTCCGAAGTAATAAGCTCTGTTAAAGGCAATCGCTACTATTTGGGATGCTGGACATGGTAAAGCAGAAAACATTAAAAAATGTGATCCGAGCGACAGGCATTGGGCTGCATACGGGTGAAAAAGTTTATTTGACGCTGAGGCCGGCCCCTGTGGATACGGGTGTTGTCTTCATCCGTTCTGATCTTGACCCTATGGTTGAGATCAAAGCACTTAACAGCTCCGTTGTTGATACCAAGCTTGCAACCACTATTGGCGAGGGCTCCGTCAGAATTTCGACCGTTGAACATGTGCTAGCAGCCTTCTCTGGTTTGGGTATAGATAACGTTTATGTTGAGGTCAGTGGTCCGGAAATGCCCATTATGGACGGCAGTGCCGCAACATTTGTTTTTTTGGTCCAGTCTGCTGGCATAGAAGCACAATCTGCAGCCAAAAAGTTTATTCGGATTAAAAAACCGATTCGAGTAAGTGGCGCTGATGGAGCAAACGATTATGGTCAGCGGGTTGAATTATTGCCCCACGCTGGCTTCAAGGTCAGCCACACGATTATCTACGATAACGCGGTAATTAAAGAACAGCACGCGAGTATTGATTTTGCCAACACCGATTTTGTGAAAGCGGTCAGTCGAGCAAGAACCTTTGGGTTGATGCAGGAATTTGAACAGCTTAGAGAAATGAATCTGGCACAGGGCGGTAGCTTGGATAACGCCATTGTTGTAGACGAGTTCAGGATTCTAAATGCCGATGGGTTGCGCCATGACGATGAGTTCGTAAGGCACAAGATTCTCGACGCCATCGGTGATTTGTACTTGCTCGGGCACAGTATTCTTGGGGAGTTTGTGGGCTATAAATCCGGGCATACTGAGAACCATGCATTGCGATCCGCGCTTTTGGCTCAGCCAGATGCTTGGGATGTGGTCACTTTTGGTGATCGACAAAAGGCCCCGAGTGCCTACGCAAACTTGGGTGGCCTTGACTACGCCTCTTAGGCCTTGAGTTCAAGGGATGCCGCGTGCACGCATCCCAGCGCGCCTGACAACTATCGTTGACTTAATTTCAATAGGGCCAATTTAAGCGCTGGAAAGTCTGTTGTTGCGGCATGGGCTTGTAAAAGCGACTGATTGTCTGAGGATATTTTTGCGGGTTGTCGCGCTGCTCGGTTGGCCTTCTCTGTATCAGGTCGGACCTGGACCTTGAGTACCCGCACGTGGGGTATTAACCCCTCGTGCTGTAATTTGGATAAGAAAGGGTATTGCCTGTATTGCAGCTGGGTTGCTTGGGCCGCGCTCGGCACCTGCAGGTAAAGGGTGTCGTGACGAATGTTTGAAACCTTTACCCGGACATCCAAGACTTGCTCGATCGCCATTTCAAGACGCTTAAACTCCTGTGCCTGACGCACGATTGCCGCAGTTGCACCCGCCATATCGCCCAAGATGTCTTCTAATAACTTCATTAGGTCTTCAGTCAGTTGAATCACAATCTGTTAGTATTATGACCGAGATCGAGGCAATAAACAGTTATGAAACTGATTGTATTTAACGAAAAGTCTGGCAGCCATCGGGTGCTGCCATTGCGGGGTTTGCCAATCGCCATAATGTTGCTGGTTCTGAGCTTGGCCGTCGGAGGGCTGGGTTTGGTCCTCGATCATGTGGTGAATAGCGATGCCCGAGCAGCGCAGCAGTTATTGAGCGGTCTTGGCACGTCTCTCGGCGCGCAGCGTCAGGCAATCCAAACGTTCGACCGCGAGCTGAGCTTAAATTTAGAGGTCAGTGCAGCAAGAATTGCGCGCTTGGAGTCCAGGCTGCTCAGGCTGGACGCCCTGGGTCAGCGTCTGAGTGAGTATGCAGCGCTTGATGATGCGGAATTCGATTTTACTCAGCCAACCGGATTGGGTGGGCCAAGTTCTGCCGAACTCGAGGTCGCAGGTGGCTATGAACAATTGATGGAGCCAACCGAGGCGGATCTAAAAAGCCGCTTAGCTTTAATGAGCGTCGACATTGAACGGCGTTCAGATCAATTGGCAGTGATTGAGCGGGTGTTGTTGCGGCAGCAGCGGGTTGACGATGCGTCGTTATTTGGAAAGCCGGTTGCCAAGGGATGGGTGTCGTCAAACTACGGCATGCGGACTGATCCCTTCTCAGGCAAGCGGGCTTGGCATAATGGTGTTGATATTGCTGGCAAGGCCGGTGTGGACGTGGTTGCCATAGCTTCAGGCATTGTGACGTTTGCGGGTACCAAGAGCGGCTACGGCAAAATGGTCGAAATCAATCATGGTGGCGGAGTGATTACGCGCTATGGCCATCATGAATCCTTAGCCGTATCGGCTGGAGACCTGGTTAAGAAGGGGCAGAAAATTGGTGGTATGGGTAGTAGCGGCCGGTCAACGGGTCCGCATGTGCACTACGAGATTCATAAAAATAACCGATCGATTGATCCTTCTATTTATATTCATCGGTTGCCTCGGTCTCGGTCAGGTTGATGGCCGTGTGCTTTGTGATTCATAGACTGCGTTGATGAGACCATAACGGAAAAAATACAATGGTAATGAAGATTTTAGGGCGATTGTTCGGCACTAAAAATAGCCGAGAAATTAATCGGCTGAAAAAGGTTAGTGACCGGGTGAATGGGTTTGAGACGAAGTTTGAGGCGTATTCCGACCTCGAACTTAAGGCCGTTCGGACCGAGTTTGTTAACCGGTTGAGCGCCGGCGAGACGCTAAAGGCGCTTCAGCCTGAAGCCTTTGCGGTTGTTCGAGAAGCGGGCAAGCGCGCGCTCGGCATGCGCATCTTCGATGTCCAGATGGTCGGCGCGGTCGCCCTGCATGAAGGCAGGATCTCAGAGATGAGGACGGGTGAAGGTAAAACGCTGGTTGCGACGCTCGCCTTATACCTTAATGCGCTCGATGGTCGCGGTGTGCATTTGGTAACCGTTAATGATTATCTTGCGAAATGGGGTGCTGAGTGGATGGGCCCACTGTTTGGCATGCTGGACATGAGCGTCGGCGTTGTCTATGCCGGGCAAAGCCTTGAAGAAAAAAAAGCAGCCTACGCGGCTGATATTACCTATGGTACCAACAATGAATTTGGGTTTGATTACCTGCGGGACAATATGGCGTTCAGCGCCGAGGATCGTGTTCAGCGCGGTTTAAATTATGCCATTGTCGATGAAGTCGACTCGATTCTGATTGATGAGGCGCGAACGCCCTTGATCATCTCTGGTGGTGTCGAGAATAGTTCCGAGCTGTACCGGAATATCAATCGTCTGATCCCGAAGCTCAATCAGCAAATCAAAACCCAAGAAGATATCGATGAAGAACGTACGCCTGATGGCGATTACTACGTGGACGAAAAGCAACGGGATATTGAGTTGACCGAAGCAGGTCACCTAAAAATTGAAGGGCTTTTAACTCAAAATGGTTTGCTTGCTGAAGGCGAGAGTCTATATGGCGCCAATAATTTAAGCATGCTGCATCATGTTCATTCGGCGATTAAGGCCGAGGCACTTTTTCAAAAGGATGTTGATTACATCGTCCAGAATGACGAAATCGTGATTGTGGATGAACACACTGGCAGAACCATGCCGGGCAGGCGTTGGTCGGGCGGTATACATCAAGCGATTGAAGCTAAGGAAAGCGTGACGATCACCAACGAGAGTCAGACGCTGGCTTCGACGACCTTTCAAAACTACTTCCGGTTGTATGAGAAATTGGCAGGTATGACGGGCACTGCCGATACTGAGGCATTTGAGTTTCGGCAGATCTATGGATTGGATGTGGTAGTGATCCCCACCAATCTGCCGATGATCCGACGGGATCTCAATGATCTTATTTACATGAGCCAACAAGAAAAGTATGAAGCGATTGTTGAGCATGTTTTGGAAATTCAGGATGCAGGGGCACCGGTATTGGTTGGTACGGCCTCCATCGAGTCTTCTGAAGTGTTATCGGCCTTATTAAAGAAGCAGAAAATAGCCCATGAGGTGTTGAACGCGAAGTTTCATGAGCGGGAGGCGGAAATTATTGCGCAGGCTGGCCGCCCTGGTCGCGTGACGATTGCAACCAATATGGCGGGTCGTGGCACGGATATTATTCTTGGGGGTAACTGGGAGGCGGAAGCCGCAGCCCTGGAGGCTCCGAGTGACGCGGAAGTTGCAGCGTTAAAAACCGCCTGGCAAACCCGCCATGAGCAGGTTTTGCAAGCCGGGGGGCTACACGTGATCGGCACCGAGCGACATGAAAGTCGTCGGATCGACAACCAGCTTCGAGGTCGGGCGGGTCGGCAAGGTGATCCAGGATATTCCCGGTTTTATTTGTCATTAGAAGACAATTTAATGCGAATTTTTGCCTCGGACAGGATGCGAGGTTTGATGCAAGGCGTTAGTGAGCCCGGTGTACCCATCGAGGCGCGCATCGTTACCAATTCAATCGAACGCGCCCAAAAGAAGGTCGAAGCTAGAAACTTTGATATTCGAAAGCAGTTGTTGGAATACGATGATGTCGCTAACGATCAGCGGCAAATGATCTATCGGCAGCGGAATGAGTTGATGGAAACCTCGGATGTCTCAGAGACCATTAGTGCACTGTGGGAGGATGTTTTAAACGACACGGTTAGTGGCTATATACCGCCACAAAGTCTGATTGAGCAGTGGGACGTGCCAGGCTTGACGCAGGCGCTGTCGACTGATTTTGGCCTTGATGTGCCGGTTCAATCGATGCTCGATGCAGATGAGTCTTTAATCGAAGAAGATCTTCGCCGTATCATTGTCGAGCAAGCCCAAGCGCGCTATGCCGAAAAAGAAGCGCTGCTTGGGCAAGAACTCCGGCTGTTTGAAAAGCGCATTATGCTCGATATTTTAGACAATCTATGGAAGGAGCACTTGGCCGGGATGGACTATCTCAGGCAAGGGATCCATCTTAGGGCTTATGCTCAAAAGCAACCAAAGCAGGAATATAAACGAGAGGCCTTCGAGTTGTTCGAAGGGTTGCTGTATAACGTGAAAGTAGAAGTCATTCGATTTTTGTCGCGAGTTCAGTTTCAAGCGGACGAAAATGCTCAGGCCTTAGAAGACCGTCGTCGAGCCGAAGCTGCAAAAAGCAAAATGATTTTTCAGAAATCCCAGTCGCCGGATGCACCAGAATCTGAAATCCCAGAGCCAGAACAGGCGGCGCCGTTCGTGCGGCCCGAGAAAAAAGTTGGCCGTAATGAGGTCTGTCCTTGCGGGTCCGGCAAAAAATATAAAGCGTGCCATGGGCGATTGGGCTAATGGCTGTTGGCGGTAACCGTCTTGATTGGTTTCCCATCGATGGCATTGAACTGAACACGCTTGCTGCGGGCATTCGGTACCAAAATCGAGACGATTTATTACTCATCCGGTGTGCACAAGGGACGTCGATCGCGAGCCTCTGGACTCGAAACCATTTTCCGGCTGCACCGGTTATTTTGGCAAAAGCCCATCAAGCAAAAGGCAGCGCCCGGTATTTGTTGATTAATAGTGGTAACGCCAACGCAGCAACCGGTGACGCCGGGCTTGAGGACGCATTGCGCTGTTGTCAGGCCGTCGCAACCTTAGAAGGGATGGACGCATCAGCGGTGCTGCCTTTTTCGACGGGCGTCATAGGCGAGCGCTTACCGATTGAGCGCTTTGAAGCATCGGCCGAATCTTTAGTAGCAGGGTTGGGAACTAAAACCTGGTTGGATGCCGTAAGCGCGATCATGACCACGGATACGCGGCAAAAAATTGCCTGCCGGGAGGTGCATTTCGGTAGCCACGTGATCAGGTTGACGGGGATTGCTAAAGGGGCTGGCATGATCCAACCCAATATGGCGACAATGTTGTGTTTTATTGGGTGCGACGCCAAGGTGCGGCAAGAGACCTTGCAAGACATGTTGCGGGCGGCAGCCGACTTGTCTTTGAACCGAATTACCGTTGACAGTGATACTTCGACCAATGATGCGGTGGTGCTGATGGCCAGCGGTCGATCTGGGATCGATCTTGACGAAGACCTTGAAGCCCAAGCTGAATTTCAGGACGCGCTCACAGATTTGATGTTGGAACTGGCGCATGGCCTTGTGCGGGACGGCGAGGGTGCAACCAAATTTGTAACAGTTCAGGTGGCTGGCGCAGAAACAGAGGCACAGGCTTTGGAGATGGCTTTTTCAATTGCCAACTCGCCGCTTGTGAAAACGGCGCTCTTTGCCAGTGATGCCAATTGGGGGCGTCTTGCGATGGCGATGGGCAAGGTGGCAACGCCTTTTGATGCGAGCTTGGTAGACCTTTGTATTGGCGATGTGTGTTTAATGCGCGGCGGGATTAAAAATAAGCAGTATGAAGAGGCCGATGGCGCCAGGGCAATGGCGGCGGCAGAGATTCTGCTGCACGTTAATCTTAATGCGGGTGACTGCTCGGAGACTGTTTGGACGAGTGATTTATCCCATGACTACATTAAGATCAATGCGGAATACCGCACGTAATCCCTAGTCTTGATCAAGATCGCTCGCAGTGACCTCGTCGTGATCTGCATCTGTTGGAATGCTGCGGTTACCACTGGCCCATTCTCCTAAGTCGATGAGTTGGCAGCGTTCAGAGCAAAAGGGTTTGTAGCGGTTGGCTGCAATCCAAGCCACGGCTTTGCGACAGATAGGGCATTGCACGATGGCGTCAGTCATGATGATTTAGGTCCAGATAAAATTGATGCAGCGCGGCAACTTTGTCGTCTAATGCCTGCTCTGACCCGATATTCTCAATGATATCGTCTGCGAGCGCCAGCCTCTCGTGTCTTGCGGGTTGGGCGTCGATAATTTGATTGATCGTCTCAAGAGTACTGCCGTCCCGGGCCAAAACGCGGGACTGTTGCAATTCTATCGGTGCGTCAACAACCAGCATTCGGTTGATGAGCGGGTTTCGCCCGGTGCCTGCTGATAACACCAACATGGCATAAGGGCTGGTCGCAGTCGCCAGTTCTGAGCGAAGCTGGTCCATAATTGGTCCATGGGTTGCGCGCTCTAAAAACCGGCGGGCATCATTATCTGCAAAGATGATACCCCGGAGTTTTGGTCGATTTAATTCGCCCGTGTCGGTTAGGATGTTTTGGCCGAATTTTGCAGCGATGTCGCTGAGTAGCTTAGATCCGGGTTGCACGACTGCGCGGGCTGCAAGATCCGCATCGGCGATGGTAATGCCGAGGGCTTGGAAACGGTTAGAAACAGCTGTCTTCCCCGATCCAATGCCTCCCGTTATCCCAATAATCAGTTGATTCATGCCAGGTTTATGAGCTGAAAGTATTGCTGCGTGATGTCATCGCCCCAGATTAAAGCCAGCCAGCCGGCGATCGCTAAATAGGGGCCAAAGGGAATGGGATGGCTCTTGTCCCGGCCCAGCGCGATTAAGGTGAGGCCGATCAGGGCGCCGGTAAAGGAGGATAATAAGATAACGATTGGGAGGAGCTGCCAGCCCACCCAAGCCCCAAGCATGGCGAGTAGCTTGAAATCGCCGAAGCCCATGCCGTCTTTTCCAGTCGCGAGTTTAAAGCCCCAGTAAACAAGCCAGAGCGACAGATAGCCCGCCATGGCGCCAATAACCGAGCTGGGCAGGTCGGTAAACCCATCATTTAAGTTCGCAAGAATACCGAGCCACAGAAAGCTCAGGGTGATCGAGTCGGGTAGCAGGGTGGTTTTAAAATCGATCATCGCCAGGGTGATGAGGGCATAGGTGAAAAGACAGGCAAGGCCCGCATTGGCGGTAAAGCCAAAGTGCTGGATTAGAAATACGGTAGCTGCACCGGCCGCTAGCTCAACTAGCGGGTACTCAGGCGAGATGCTCTTGGCACAATGGTGACAGCGGCCGCGCAAGAATAAATAACTGAGAACCGGGATGTTGTGCTGGGCGCTAATCTGCGTGAGACAGTTCGGGCACCGAGACCTAGGGCGAGCCAGGCTTAACGGTGTCGACGCTGGCTCAGCGGATTCCAGCTCAAGCACAAAGTGGGCTTCTTGCTGCCACTGCTGTTCAAGTATGAGTGGTAGCCTTGTAATGACGACGTTCAGGAAGCTGCCAATCAATAAACCGAAGACAAGGTCGATTGTCGCCGCGAGGACTGGATAGAGTTCGTGTAGAAGGTAAAGCTGGTCCAGCATTAGCTCATCGCGCCGCCCATTTGGAAGATGGGAAGGTACATGGCAATCATCATGCCGCCGACAACAACCCCTAGGAAGGCCATGATGATGGGCTCGATCATACTGGTCAGGCCATCAACGGCATTATCAACCATCTCTTCATAGTAGGTTGCGGATTTATCGAGCATGGCGTCGAGTGCGCCAGATTCCTCGCCGATCGATACCATTTGAACGACCATGCTCGGGAAAACATTGGCCTGACGCATGGCATGGTTGAGCTGGGTCCCGCCAGAGACTTCGCTTTTGATTTTAAGAATCGCGTCCTTATAAACGACATTGCCGGCGGCGCCGGATGCTGAGTCCAGTGCGTCAACCAGCGGCACGCCGGCCGCGAAGGTCGTGGACAAGGTTCGGGCAAAACGTGCAACACAGGATTTGTCGATGATGTCACCAATAACTGGCATTTTGAGTGTCAAACGCTCTTGGCCGTCTCGGAAGGCTTGGGACGTTTTGTGAATTTGCTTATAGCCAGCATAAGTGATGCCAATGCCAATCATGATTACGAGCCACCAGGCCTGCATGAATTCTGAGGCGCGAACAACCATTTGGGTAAATGCCGGTAGCTCTCCGCCAAAGCTGCTGAACATGCTTTCAAATTGGGGAATGACTTTGATTAATAGGATGACCGTCACGATCCCTGCGATGACCAGCACCGAGATAGGGTAATTCATGGCGCTCTTGATCTTTGCTTTTAGTGCTTCAGATTTTTCTTTATAGGTTGCAAGGCGATCCAGCATGGTTTCGAGTGAGCCTGATTGTTCGCCTGCCGAGATTAGATTGCAAAACAGTTCATCAAAATATTCCTTCGGCTGAGCACTTACGGCCGCTGCAAAGCTATTGCCCCCAGAGACTTCGTTGGCAATATTTTTAATCAACGCTTTCATTGCTGGGTTGTCGACACCGCCCGCAACAATATCAAAAGACTGCACCAATGGGACCCCAGCCTTCATCATGGTAGCCAGTTGACGAGTAAACAATGCTATATCTGCGGGCCCTATTTTTTTACCGCCAAATGAAAACATCGGCTTCGCTCGTTTTTTAACGCTACCCGCATTGATGCCTTGCTTTCTCAGCTGGGCCTTAACCAAGTTAACGTTAATACCCTTGATCTCACCTGAGACTTTTTTGCCCGCTCTATCGGTACCTTTCCAGTCAAAAATCAGATCTTCAGCCATGGGGATTGTTCCTAGTGACCACTCGTGACGCGATCGACTTCATTCAGACTCGTGAGGCCCTGTTTTACCTTAAGTAGCGCCGATTGATAGATGTTCCGAAAGCCCTGTTCTTGGCAAATGCGGGAAATTTCGAGCGAATTGCCATCTTCCATGATTACTTTGGAGATTTCTGGCGTGATCTTGACCACCTCATAAACGCCTACCCGACCTTTGTACCCGCCGTTACATTTGTCACAGCCCTTGGGGCCGTAAATATCAAGCCCTGCGTCCAAGTCTGCCTGGGTAAATCCTTTCTCGAGCAGGGCGGTTTCGGGCACATCAATTTTTTCTTTACAGCTGCAAAGTCTGCGGGCCAATCGCTGGGCAACAATGAGGTTAATAGAGGTTGCTAAGTTAAATGCCGGCACCCCCATGTTACGCAGGCGCGTGATGGTTTCGGGCGCGGAATTGGTGTGCAATGTGGACAAGACCATGTGCCCGGTTTGAGCGGCTTTAATTGCAATTTCGGCTGTCTCGATATCTCGGATCTCGCCGACCATCACGATATCCGGGTCTTGACGCAGGAACGACCGGAGTGCGGCCGAGAAATCAAGTCCAACCTTAGCGTTCACAGGGCATTGATTAATGCCTTCTAGGTTGATTTCAACGGGATCTTCAGCTGTTGAAATATTCAGCTCCGGCGTGTTCAAGATATTAAGGCCAGTATAAAGTGACACGGTTTTACCCGACCCGGTTGGGCCGGTGACTAAAAACATACCTTGCGGTTTGTTTAAAGCTTCAAGGTATAAGGCCTTTTGGTCATCATCATACCCCAAGGCATCAATCCCCATTTGGGCCGCGCTGGCATCCAAGATTCGCAGAACAATTTTTTCACCAAACAGGACCGGGAGGGTGTTCACTCGAAAGTCGATTGATTTGGTCTTGGAGACCTTCAGCTTGATACGGCCATCCTGGGGCACTCGGCGTTCCGAGATGTCCATTTGGCTCATGACCTTCAGGCGCGCCGCGATCCGCGGCGATAATGTAACGGGCGGGCTTGCGACTTCATGCAAGATACCGTCCGTTCGGAAGCGTACTTTGTAGGATTTCTCAAAAGGTTCAAAATGTAGATCAGACGAACCGAGCCGAATGGCGTTCAGCAGCATTTGGTTAATAAATCGGACCACTGGCGTATCGTCGGTCGGAGCACTGGTATCCTCCTCTTCCTGATCGGGGTCAATGGTTTCAAGGTCGAGATCAACATCATCGCCGAAGTCTGTCAAACCCTCTTCTTCAGGTTCACCTAAATGATGATCGATGTAAGCGGTGAGCTGGTCCTCGCGCACCAAGACCTCTTCCGTGGTAATTCCGGTTTGAAACTGAATATCGGTCAGTGCGGCGCGATTGGTGGGATCTGATACGGCCACAAACAGCCGCTTTCCGCGTTGAAACAGCGGGAAGGCATGATGGTCTCGTATGAGTTTTTCACTCACCAAGCCCTCAGGGACCATGCTGGGGTCTAGTGCATCTAAATCAATTATGGCGGTGCCGAATTCACTGGCCGCGGCCGCTGCAATGGCCTCAGCGGAAATAATTTTCTCTTTAACCAGATAGGCTACGAGCGGTTGCCGAGCTTTGTTGGCTTCAACGCTATACTTTTCAGCATCCTCTAATTCTATAAAGCCGTCTTGAATTAGGCGACGAGTGAGGCCGCTGATAGGTTTTAGCTTTGCTGACATGATCAATGGTTCAAGGTTTGAAAAGACAGTGTAAACCCTCAAGCCTGTGATGCAACATCTGAAAATCGCTTTGCCTATAGGTTATCTCGATGGGGCGGCGATGAATCTTGGGTAAGGCTTTCACCAATTCAAAGTTCCAAAAGCACATATTAGGAGTTGGAAAATATATCTTTCGGTGTCATAGTTTAAGCATTGCGGCAGTAATTCCTGCGCCGCGCAATTCGGAACGAAGGAAAATTTATGAAAACAATGCAAAAAGGTTTTACATTAATTGAATTAATGATCGTGGTAGCGATTATTGGTATTTTGGCCGCAGTTGCTATCCCCGCATACCAAGGGTACATCGAGAATGCAAACATGGCGAAAGTGAGTAGCCAATATGGTTCCGCAGTAAATTTGGTTAAAGGTACGATTGCAAAAGGCGCTACAAACCTTGCGTTGGGATTATCTGCTGGCACCCCAGCCGACGCAGCTGGCTGGGTTACAGAGCTAACGAAAGCTGGCGGCTCTGCACCTAGTGGTGATGCAGCTTATGTTGCTGCTGATTTTATCTTGGTACATTCGACTAACGGGCAAGTAACCATTGAAGTTGATGGTGATGGCGACGTAACGATTACTAGGCCTTGTTACGGCTCTTTCACGCCTGCAGAAACAACCAATATTGAAACTGATGGCACGGTTACTTTGGGCACTGAGGCTTGTCCATCATAAAAATATAGTAATCTGTAGATCGGCGCAAAAAATAAAGGGTCGGTAGTAGAACAAGATCGTGAAATTTTGAGAAGTCATATAAAGAGCCCGGCCTTTGCGCTGGGCTTTTTTTTGTAAGGACCATTTATTGGTCATAAAAGTTCTATTGGGTTTGATAACTTTGGAGGCGTTGTAAGCCGAAAGTTTTCTAAATGCCGCGACTGATCGGGGCGCATGATTCAAAGATAAATTTTTTCTGCAACAGTTGTGCGCTGATGCTGCAGTCGCGCCGAAGAATTGGGCGTTATCAATGGTGGTTGGGGCGATGGTGTCCTGACCCCTTTCACAAAAGGTTCTGCGTTACAGAAAAGCCTGAATACCTATAAAATACTGTTTTTAAACAGTTTATTGGTATTTTCGACAATTTAAAGCTAAAGATTTCAAGAGCCAATTTGTTTTATTTTGCTATCAAGTTGTATTTGCCGCATTGTAAGTGAGGTCGGTCTACTTTGGACCTTTAAAAGGAGTCACGTCGTGGCCAAAGGAAAAGATAAGCAAAAGAGCAGCGAAAAGAAGAAGCCCTTGAAAACGCTGTTAGAAAAGCGAAAGGATAAAAAAGATAAGAAGGATGGTAGCGGCAGATCACTTTAGGCTGAATCTAGAGAAATTGACCGGAAATCAAAAATTTTGAAATCCACCCTAAACACCTCGCAAAGAGCAGCAATAGGCAATAAATTCGATCTGTCGCAAGGGATGCTAATTTCTGTTCTATGAATGAAGGGGATGAACCACTCAGCGTATTGTTTAAGACAGCAAGCGGAGTATTTCCGGAGAGGTTGGATAGAGCTTGGCGCAAATGCTGAGCCTTGTAAGGCGAGTCAGGCGTAAGTCTGATCGGTTTTGATCGGGTGGTATTTATCAGATATTTCGCTGGGATATTCGGGTAAAATCACTAAACTTAGGCTTTTTGTGATCTGCCGGAATAGCTCAGTTGGTAGAGCAGTTGCTTCGTAAGCAATTGGTCGGAGGTTCAAGTCCTCTTTCCGGCACCAATTACATTGCCATGGCAGAAGAAAATACAATCAAGAGATTTTAACGTTCATCTGGAAATTCTATTTTAAATGGAAATCCAAGGCCCCGTCTAAGTCAAAATAACATTCATCAATTTCGGTCCGCCCAGACCGCCTACTTCCGTTTGCGACGGGTCAGCGAGTTGAATTGACTGAAACTGATCTGCCAGGCATTGCACTGCAATCTTGCCTTCTAAGCGCGCAAGGTGCGCGCCCAGACAAAAATGAATGCCAAACCCAAGCGCGAGATGTGGGTTGGGATTACGATCAATCTGAAAGGTCTCGGCCTGATCAAAAACGCGCTCGTCGCGATTGGCCGACGCAATTAGTGGTATTAGGAGCTCTCCTTTGGGAATCTCGACGCCACCGAGGGTGACGGCTCGAGTTGTTCGACGCACCGTGGCGGAAAAGGGCGAGTAGTATCGTAGCGCCTCTTCAATAAATGTTGGAATGAGTTCCGGATTGTTTCGGATGGCGGGCAAGGTTTCTGGGATCTCGTGAAAGATGCGAGCGGAGGCGGTGATCAACCCCGTTGTGGTCTCATTGCCGGCGATCAGTAGCAATCGACAGAAACTTAAAAGTTCCTCGTTGTTTAAGTGTCCCTCGTCGGTTTTCGTAGCGACCAGCCGTCCTAGCAGGTGCGGTTGAGGGCGCTGGCGAATCGCTTCGATTTGTTCGAGGAAATAGCCATCCATTTCAAGCGCGGCCTGCTCGGCTTCCGCGCTGGGCGTGCCAAACAAAATATCGCCAATATTACTAAAAATGGCATCAGACCAATTTTTAAAGGTGAGGAGGTTGCCGTCTTCAACGCCTAGCATCTCTGCGATGACCATAACAGGTAAGGGTGCTGCCAAGGTGGTGACTAAGTCGACACTTTCGCCCCGCGGCAGCTCCTTTATTAACAGTTCTGCTCGCGCAGTGATTCGGTCCGCCTGGCGCTCAATGTGTGAAGGCTTGAAGGCGCTGCTCACAAGCTTTCGCAGGCGATGGTGCAGGGGTGGGTCACTGAAAAGCATGGATGGCTGACCGCGCGCTTCGGGCGGGCGCAGGGAAACTTCCGATGAAAAGGTTTCGTTATCTTTTAATACCTGATGCACATCAGTATGACGGCTAATCTGCCAAGGCCCACCCGCTTCCAGCTGACAGATGGGTGCATCGTCCCTGAGGGCTCGGTAGCTTTGGTAGGGATCAATGGGTGGGCTGACGTCATTCATTCGAGTGTGTCCGAGGTTGAAATTTGCTTGAGATCGTTAGCTGCGTTCAATTTCCCGTTCAGGGCGTACGAAATTAACGTGGATTAAAGTGAAAAGGTTATCAAATTAAGCCTAAAACTAGAATGTGATTTCGGTCAACGGTCAACGGTCAACGGTCAACGGTTTTAGGTCCGAATCGGTGCGGTTGTTACGAACACGGGTTCCTCGACTTGCTTTCGATCACGTCAACGTTATTAGGCAAACATGTTGCTTCAATCTTCGGCCTCGAGGCGAAGCGATAAATCCACGGCATGACAATGCTTGGTGAGGGCGCCAACTGAAATAAAGTCAACGCCAGTTTCGGCGATCCTTATTAGGTCCTCTGGTTTCTCGATACCGCCTGAGGCTTCAAGTTTGATGGTATCGGGTGTCAACTTAACCGCCTTAATTAGTTCCTCTAGGGGAAAATTGTCGAGCATAATCCAATCGGGTTCGCCGGCGATCGCCACTTTTAATTCAGCAAGCGATTCGACCTCGATTTCAAGTCGGGTTGCCGGGGCTAGTCCGCGCGCCCGAGTGATGGCCGCGCCAATACCGCCAGCTGCGAGGATATGATTTTCCTTGATTAAAAAGGCGTCATACAAGCCAATGCGGTGGTTTCGTCCACCGCCTTGAAGTACCGCGTACTTCTGCGCCAACCTAAGACCCGGCAGGGTTTTTCGAGTGTCTAGAAGCTGAGCTTTGGTGTGGCTGATGGTATTTACCAGCGCTCGGGTGGCGGTTGCCGTTGCAGATAAGGTTTGTAGAAAATTTAGCGCCGTGCGCTCTGCGGTTAGAATTGATCGCGCATTCCCCGAGCAGGTCATGATCCTCGCGCCGGCTTTGACTCTAGCGCCTTCATCGATCAACCACTCAAGGCGAAGGTTCGGGTCAATCGTTTTGAACACCCGTTCTGCCCAAGGGATACCTGCAATAACCGCTGCATCTCGACAGATTAGAGTTGCCGTTGCCTGGGCCAGCTCGGGGATGAGTTGGGCGGTGAGGTCGCCGCTGCCAAGGTCTTCAGCGATCGCGGCATCAACCACGGACGTTAGGCTTGCTTGAGTTTCGTGATCCATTATTGCTTCCTCCTCAGTATCAAGACGTTGCCAGTTTGCGTTAATTCCAGATTTTTCAAAACGCTCATCCCAAGTAGGGCTGAGGTGCCGGTCATGCCTGGATTGATCACACCTGAGACATTGTCGAAGTGCAAGTCAGCGATCGATAGCCTTGCCAGATTGGTTTGGTAAACCGTCACGGGGCCATTGGCGGTGCTTGCGCGCTTGGCGCGTCCGGGTTGCAGGTTGAGGCGTTTTGCCAATCCTGCAGGAATCACGACCTCGGTTGCACCCGTATCAACTAAAAAGTTTAAGGGCTCGCTGTTGATCAGGCCGCTAACGATATAGTGGCCTTGGCGATCTTGTTTGAGCGTAACCGAGATAACGCCATTCTCAGTATGGCTGGATGGCGTTCGATTGGGATATGAGCGGTCTTCTTCTATGCTATTAAACCAAAAGCTCATCAAGCCGATGAATAAGAGCCAGCCCACAGCCATCATGCCCTTGCCTAGTTGTGTAATCCCAGCCATGCTTTGCTATCTCTCCTGTTAATGCTGAGGGTCAGCCGACGTGAGCGCCAGAATTCAGATTGTAAACCACCGTATCGAGACTGCGCGTCAATGTCCGTCGCCGCATGCCAGTCCAAGGACTGAAGTCGAGATAAGCCTCATCGTTTTACATTGTATCAGCTTGCCAGCTGGTCATTTTGGCGGCCGATATGTTGAAGAACTCTTTATGGGCACCCTATCGGGGCATGCGCATCAGGACTTTTCCGACTTATCGGCGGCTCGCGTCTCGGCGCATCTGTTCATTCGTCGATGCGGCGCGGTCTTGCAGTTTGTTACCTTCGATCAGTGTGCTTGGCATGCAGGGGTATCAAGCTATCAAGGTCAGCAAGGATGTAATGACTTTAGTGTCGGAATCGAGCTCGAAGGCACCGATACGGTCCCTTATAGCGAGATTCAATACGAAGTTCTGGGGTCTGTAGTTACGGCCCTGCAAGCACATTACCAGATACCAACGAGCGCAGTGGTTGGGCACTCGGATATTGCGCCAGGGAGAAAAACGGACCCTGGACCATCTTTTGATTGGGAAAAATTTTGGTGTCGCGCTTAATTTACATCAGATCCTGGGGAGGTTCTGGTGTAAATTAAGCGGGTTTTCAATGATTAATAAAAGGATGGTTCGATGACGTTCATCGTGGTCTTACTCTTTTTACTCGCTGTGCGGTATTGGTGGGGCGAGCTTCCGAGCATTGCGGGCAACTATCCGTCGCATTGGTTCAGCTGGATTAATAGCTTGCTGTCCGGTTCACCAGCCTACCTCGCGGGTGTTGTTTTGCCAGCCCTGCTGCTGGCCTGGGTTTCGAATGGGTTTGAGGGGATTTTGTTTGGGCTGCCAGCTTTGATGCTTCATCTGGGTGTCTTGTTTTTCGTTTTACATGCACCCTCGCCGGAAATGACCTTTGATGCACTGCAGCTTCAAGCCCGCCAATCCACAACCCACGATGGGTTGCTTGCTGATACGCAGGATCAAACACTGCGCAGTTTGTTAAGCAGGCTCCATCAAGGTTTTTTTGTCTATATTATTTGGTACTTGCTTCTGGGGCCGGGTGGCGCCCTATTTTGTTTTCTTCAGCGTCATTATGAGCGCGAAGAAGGCAACGATGGATCAGACTTCAATTCGCTGGATGCGACAGTCAACCTGGGCGCCCAGGCGGTCTCGCGCTGGTTGGTAGGGTTGAGTGTCCGTGTTTCACTATTGTTGTTGGCATTGGTCGGGCGTTTTCGAGATGGTTGGCCGTTCTTTGTTGCCAGTCTGAAGGACTGGTCAATCGATGAAGGGGATCTTCTGTACGCCGGGGTCTGTCTTGGGCTTGCGCCCGAGGTTGAGTCTGAAACCGAGCTAGATTCAGCGGCCTACGTGGACTGGCTTCAAGATTATGAGGGACTGCTTAGTCGCCTGTTTTTCGGCTGGATTGGTTTGGCGGCGCTGCTGACCCTGCTGTCGTAAGTGGTTAAGCGCGACGTTTTTTTGAAGCAATCATCGAGGCCGAAGCAATTATGGCCGCTCGCGGTTGGGGTTTTCATCACACTTTGGTCCGCCCAAGCATCCTCGACCGAGCGGCTGATTTCCTTGGCGCCGCACTTGACCGAGATGGTTTATGATCTTGGGATAGGAGCGCAGTTGGTTGGGGTTTCGCGTTACTCTGATTTTCCGGCTGCCGCGGCGCGCCTCCCGCGGGTCGGTGATGCACTCCAGCTAAATGTTGAACTCATTATTAATCTCGCGCCTGATCGCATTCTAGCTTGGCAGGGGGGTGCGCCGAAGACGCTGAATAAATTACAACGGCTGGGATACTTGGTGCAGCGTCAAGAAATCAAGGGGCTGAGCAGTATCGGTAAAGGCTATCGCGAATTGGGTGACGCCCTGGGTCAGGGCCCGCGAGGGGCGCTGATCGAAGCAGAATTTGCTGCATCGCTGAATCAGTTGCGGGCGCGCTATGCCGGTGAGTCAACCCCGCGCGTTTTCCTTCAAATCGCCGAGAATCAATTGTTTACCGTCAGTGCCCAGCACTACATGGGGGAAGCGATATCCGTTTGTGGTGGGGACAATTTGTTTTTTGATGCGGCCTCCGAGGTGCCCGTGGTCACATTGGAGAGCGTGTTGTCCGGGCAGCCTGAGGTCATTGTTTTCGTGACCAATCGAAAAGGGCCGCTTCCCTGGCAGGCTAAATGGCAGGCTTTTCTGCCCGACGTGGCGATTCAACGTGTCGAGGCAGACTTGCTCAGTCGTCCCTCTCGTCGCATTCTGTCGGGTATTACGGCGCTCTGTCGAGCCATCCATTTGGAGGCCGAATCTGGGTAAGTTATACTCAAAGTGAATGACGCGTAATGGTTTTCGTCAATTGAGTCTATCGGTCAGTCCTTATGAATGAAATCGAATCAATGGATTCAGATCCTGAAGAAACGCAGGAATGGCTGGATGCGCTGTCGTCGGTCTTGAAGACCCAAGGTGCCGAACGAGTTCAATATTTACTGCAAAAATTGTCGGTCAAATTGACAGAGCAAGGCTCGCAATTACCTTACGCCATCACAACCCCGTACCGAAATACGATTCCAGTACACAAAGAAGCTCGGATGCCCGGCGATCTTTTCGTTGAACGAAATATCCGCAGCCTTATTCGCTGGAATGCCATGGCGATGGTGATGCGCGCCAATATCAAAGATGCCACTCTGGGTGGTCACATTTCGACGTTCCAGTCGTCGGCGACCTTGTATGATGTTGGGTTCAATTATTTTTTTCGTGCCAATCAGCCGGGGCTGCCAGGGGACTTGCTCTACATTCAAGGCCATAGTGCCCCTGGGATTTATGCAAGGTCTTTCTTAGAAGGCGACCTGTCCGAAGATCAGCTCGATCGATTTCGGCAGGAAGTCGATGGTGATGGTTTGTCCTCCTATCCACATCCTTGGTTGATGCCGGAATACTGGCAATTCCCGACAGTTTCGATGGGCCTCGGGCCGTTGCAGGCGATCTACCAAGCCCACATTATGAAGTATCTTGTGAATAGAGGCCTTGCGCCCGAAAGTGATCGCAAAGTTTGGTGCTTCATTGGCGACGGCGAAATGGATGAGCCTGAATCACTTGGCGCGATCTCTCTGGCCGGGCGAGAAGGTCTTGATAATCTGATTTTTGTGGTCAATTGCAATTTGCAGCGATTGGATGGCCCGGTTCGAGGTAACGGTAAAATTATTCAAGAGCTCGAAGGCGCCTTTCGAGGTGCTGGCTGGAATGTCATTAAAGTGGTTTGGGGGCGTCAGTGGGATGCTTTATTCGAGAAGGATACGCGGGGGCTGCTACAGCAGCGGATGGACGACGCGGTTGATGGCGATTACCAGAACTACAAAAGCCATGATGGTGGCTATGTTCGCGAACATTTTTTTGGCGCGTATCCAGAGCTTTCCGAAATGGTCTCTGACCTCACGGATGAACAAATCTCGAGGCTCAATCGTGGAGGCCATGATCCATATAAAGTCTATGCGGCCTATGCCGCAGCGGTCGCCCATAAGGGTCAGCCCACCGTCATTCTAGCCAAAACTGTTAAAGGTTATGGGCTTGGTTTGGCAGGAGAAGCCCAAAACTTCACGCATTCCGTGAAGAAACTCGATACCAAAGCATTGCGCGAGTTCAGAGATCGGTTTGACATTCCCATTAATGATGAGGACTTGGAAGCAATTCCTTATTATCGGCCGCCCGAAGATTCAATCGAGCTGCGGTATTTAAAAACGTGCCGCGAAAAGCTCGGCGGCGCGATTCCCTCGAGGCTCAACTATTTCGAGGCCTTAACCATTCCTGATTTAGAGGCCTTTGCATCGGTTACCCAAGGGTCTGGCGATCGTGAAATCTCGACCACGATGGCATTTGTTCGGTTACTCTCGATTTTAGTAAAAGACCCCCATCTCGGTGAACGGATTGTTCCTATAGTGCCGGATGAAGCGCGAACCTTTGGGATGGAGGGTATGTTCCGGCAGTTGGGTATTTATTCGAGCGTGGGTCAGCTCTACGAGCCTGTTGATACGGGTCAGATCATGTCTTACCGTGAAGACCAACACGGGCAGGTTATGGAAGAGGGGATTAACGAAGGCGGCGCGTTTGCTGCCTGGCTGGCTGCGGCAACCTCTTATTCCAATCACGCGCAAACATTGGTGCCGTTTTACATCTATTATTCTATGTTTGGCTTTCAACGAATCGGGGATCTGTGTTGGGCGGCGGGAGACCTTAGTGCCCGCGGATTTTTGTTGGGCGGCACTTCGGGTCGAACGACGCTCAACGGGGAAGGCTTGCAGCATCAAGACGGGCACAGTCATATCCTTTCCGGCACGGTACCCAATTGCGTGTCCTATGATCCGACTTATGCCTACGAGCTCGCCGTGATTATTCAGCATGGCCTGCAGGTGATGTTTGTTGAAAAGCAGGCTAAGTATTTTTATATCACCGTCACCAACGAAAACTATCAGCAGCCTGCTATGCCCGAGGGTTGTGAAGTGGGTATCAAGCGTGGCCTGTATTTACTGAAAGCGGCTTCAAGTAAAGCAAAGCGGTCTAAGAAGCGGGTTCAACTATTAGGCTCGGGCGCGATTTTACGAGAAGTGTTGGCAGCGTCAGACATCTTGCAAGCCGAGTTCGAGGTCTTCTCTGACATCTTCAGCGTGACGAGTTTTAACGAACTCAAACGAGATGGGGATTCTGTTTTGCGCTGGAACCGATTGAACCCGGATCAGCCGGCCCGGCAGAGTCATGTCCAGGCTTGTCTCGGGGATAGCGGCCGACCCGTCATTGCCGCAACGGACTACATCAAGCTTTATGCCGATCAAATCCGGGCTCAAATTCAGGGTGACTATCATGTTTTGGGAACCGATGGCTTTGGTCGAAGTGATACTCGCGAGAAGCTGCGCCGGCACTTCGAAGTTGATCGGTATTCAATCGCGTATACCGCGCTCCAGGCGTTGGCGGCATCCAATATCATTGCGCTTGAGGTTGTCTTGCAGGCCCGCGAGCGGTGGGGCATCGATCCAGCGAGCCCAGAGCCAGTGATCCTGTAATGGCGCTTAAGCAGATTAGCGTCCCAGACGTGGGCGAAGCCGAAAGCATCGAGTTGGTCGAGGTCCTAGTGGCTGCTGGTGATGTAGTGAAGCAGAATCAGTCCTTGGTGGTGCTCGAGTCCGATAAGGCAAGTGTTGAATTGCCGGCGGCATTTGATGGCGTCGTGGTCGCAGTTCTGATAACGCCGGGTATGACGGTGAAAGAAGGGGATGTGCTGCTGACCATTGAAACCAGCGTAAGCACCGCGCTGACTGAGGCTGAGTCAGAGTCTGAACGCGCCACTGGCGTGGATGGGCCTGACGAGGACGTTGTCGAATCGCCAGGATCTGAGGCCTATGCTGGTACTGGGTCGGCGGAAGTCTGGGATCAAGATTCCAGCGCGTCAAAGCCGCCGGATGACGCGCCGGCAGCTGTTTTAGCAGTGGCCAATTCTCAGACGGTTGCGATCTTTATTCCAGACCTTGGCCAGATTGATGACGCTGAAGTGATAGAGGTTCATTGCCAGGTTGGGGATGAAGTTGCCTTAAACCAAGTTTTGATGCTCCTCGAGTCGGACAAAGCCAGCATGGAGATTGTGGCGGAGTCGACGGGGCTCGTGGCCTCGATTGATCTCACTGTTGGCGATCAGGTGAAAGGCGGCGAAGTTGCTATTGAATTGACGGTAGCAAGCGGGGATACAGCAACGGCTAGTGAGGCAATACCCGCGCTGCCAAAAACACCGCCGAAACCATCGACACCGGCAGCCAGTGGACCGTCAGATGAGGCGGCGCTGGCGAACGCAGGAGAAGGCGCCCGTCTTGGCGAGATGCCGGATACGCGCCCTCAGGAGAGGAGCCCAAGTGCGGGGGTTCCCGACCGAGAATCGGGCGAGTCAGTACATGCAGGTCCGGCGGTGCGAAAATTGGCCCGTGAGTTAGGGGTTGCCCTATCGATGGTCCAAGGATCGGGGCCCAGTCACCGTATTTTAAAAGAAGATGTGCAGCAGTTTGTCAAAGGGCAGCTACGTCAACCGAAGCAAGTAGCGAGCGTCGGTCTTCAGCAAAAAGCCTTACCGGACTTCAGTCAGTTTGGCGAAGTGGTTTTTGAGAAGCTTAGTCGGATCCGGCGGGTGTCAGCAAAAAATCTGGAATACAGTTGGCAATCGATTCCTCAGGTTACGCACTTTGATGAGGCGGACATTACCGATCTCGAAACGTTTCGGGCTGGTTTGAATGGCGCGCTAGTGCCGGGCGACGTTAAAATCTCGCCCCTTGCCTTCGTGATCAAGGCCGTTATCCAAGCGCTTAAGAAATACCCGAGGTTCAATGCGTCGATTGATCCCGGGTATGAACATTGGGTTGTGAAACGATTTTTTAATATTGGTATTGCGGTTGAGACCCCCAATGGTTTGGTCGTGCCGAATGTCAAAAGTGCTGACCTGCAGTCAGTCGCCACGCTCGCGCGTAGCGCGGCAGAACTTGCTGAACTTGCCAGGAACAAACAACTGTTGCCGGCCCAAATGCAGGGCACAACGTTTACGATATCGAGCCTGGGGGGCATTGGCGGGACGGGATTTACACCGATTGTGAACAGTCCTGAGGTTGCGATTTTGGGGGTTGCGCGAACGCAGCTGCTACCTAGGTACGTCGCGGGCGCGCTCGAACCCAGAAAAATCTTGCCGCTGGCTTTGAGTTACGATCATCGCGCAATCGATGGTGCGGAGGCTGCTCGGTTCATGGTCGAACTTAGTCGGCAACTCAGTGATATTCGGCATCTCGCCGTTTAATCATTCGGCGCTATAACTCAAATGATCTTTTTGCCATAGGACTTCCGGTGTCTTGGTGGCAACGGCGATCGAACGGCACAATACAAAGAGAAAATCTGAAAAGCGGTTCAAGAACTTGAGACCCTCGGCATTGATGGTGTCTGTTTCAGAGAGCGTAATGACCGCACGTTCGGCCCGCCGGCATGTGCACCGAGCAACATGACACTGCGCAATCAATAGGGAGCCGCCAGGCAGAATAAAATTTTCCAAGGGCGCTAAGGGTTCATTTAATTTATCCAGTTCCGTCTCGATGAGCGCAACATGTTCACTGTGAATGAGTTCAAAGCCTGGAATTGAAATTTCACCGCCCAAATCAAATATCCGATGCTGGCAATAGCGCAGGAAAGGCACCCACTCAGTACACTCGGTAATGGACGATTGGTTCAACTGCTCGATCAAGAGGCCTAAATGGGCATTGAGTTCATCGATATCGCCCATGGCGACCACTCTGGGTTGATTCTTAAGAATTCTGCTGCCATCTCCGAGTCCGGTCTCGCCTTGATCACCGGTGCGGGTATAGATTTTTGACAGTCGCTTGCCCATGGTTATTCTCGAGTGGAGGTTCGTTCAGTGTACGGTAATCATTGCCAATAGTCTCAGTCTGCACGGGGGTTTGGTTCATTAAAATGATCCGATTCTGATATGCTGCAACGATCCTTTAACAGCGGAGCTGAACATGCCTTCATTCGATGTGGTGTCGGAAGTCGACTTACAAGAGGTGCACAATGCGGTCGACCAGGCGAACCGAGAGTTGTCGACGCGATATGATTTTAGAGGTATTACGGCCTCTTATGAGCGTTTGGGGAGCGATATTAAGCTTACAGCTCAGGCTGATATCCAGCTTGATCAGATGATGGATATTCTCCGAGAAAAATTAATCAAGCGCTCGGTTGACCCTATGGTGATGGATCCCGGCGCGATAATGCCGAGCGGTAAATTACTGCACCAGACGGTTGCTATGAAGCAAGGCATTGAGACACTGCTTGCAAAAAAGATCGTCAAACTTATAAAGGATAAGAAGCTAAAGGTGCAGGCTGCAATCCAGGGCGATCAGGTCCGGGTGACCGGTAAAAAACGCGATGACCTCCAGGGCGTGATGGCTGAAATTAAAGCCGCCGGATATGAAGTCCCGCTGCAGTACCAGAACTTCAGAGACTGATGCCGCCTATGCGTGCGGGGAGGCAGCCAACTTGGCTGGAATCCTTTTTGGTTTATCGCAAACCGGTCGTGGTTTCCTTGGCGTTTCTCGGGTTTTCGGCAGGGCTGCCCTATCTTTTGGTATTTTCAACCCTAACGGCCTGGCTGCGAGACGAGGGTATAAGTCGTTCGGCGATTGGGTTTTTTGCCTGGGTCGGGATGATGTATTCCATCAAGGTGATTTGGGCGCCGTTTGTGGACCGCTTGCAGCTGCCTTGGCTCAATCTTGCGTTAGGGCGGCGCCGAAGTTGGATGTTAGTCGCGCAGCTTGGCATTATGGCGGCGCTCCTAGGGATGAGTTGGGTCGGCCCGACGCAGCTAACGTTGCTTGCAGTGCTTGCGTTGGTTGTGGCCTTCTCATCAGCAACTCAAGATATTGCCATTGATGCCTATCGCATTGAGGCCGCGCCGGCTCAGGATCAAGCGGCATTATCCGCCGCCTATATTCTTGGCTATCGAACGGCGCTTTTAGTTTCGGGTGCCGGCGCACTCTACGCCGCAGAATATTTGGGTTGGGTACAGGCCTATCAATTGATGGCGCTCTGTGGCGGTGTGGGACTGGTCACCACTTTGCTCATTCCAAGGCCTGCGTTAGCAAATGACGAATATTCGCCGGAAGTTGAAGAGGCAGCTTCAAAGTGGCCGGGGCTGCACGCTTTGTTTCTCGCACCGATTATCGATTTTTTTAGGCGAAATGGTCGCTTTGCCGTGTTCTTACTCAGTTTTATTGCACTGTACCGGCTGAGCGACATCACGATGGGCATTATGGCCAACCCGTTTTATTTGGATTTAGGCTACACCAAGCTTGAGATTGCCAACATTGCGAAAGGGTTAGGATTTGCCTTGTCGATACTGGGATCATTTCTGGGTGGCGTTTTGGTGGTTCGCTGGGGTGTTTTGATCACCCTGCTGATCGGTGGGGTTTCAGTGGCTTTGACTAATCTGCTCTTCGCGCTGCTGGCTTTGACCGAGCCTAATCTGGTTTGGCTGGCCCTGATCATCGGGGCAGACAACCTAAGCGGCGGGATTGCGGCAACCAGCTTTATCGCTTATCTGTCGAGCCTAACGCACACGGCGTATACCGCAACACAATATGCGCTGTTTAGCTCATTAATGACCTTGCCAGGTAAGTTCACGAGTGGTTTTTCGGGCATCGCGGTCGATGCCTTCGGCTACCCGTTGTTTTTTATCGGAACTGGGGTTTTGGGGGTTCCTGCAATTTTGATGGTGCTTTATCTGGTTTATCGAGAGCGAGCGCTGCCGGCAGACCATCGATGACGTCTTTATTTTGGCCCAAGGCTAAATGGGGCTATGGGTGCCATTGATGCTGTTTTAGGCGGAGTCTTAAGTTATTGATTTTTATACCTTCTAGGGCAAGGCGTTGAATTTGAGTCATTGCATGAGGATTGGTGATCTGACCGCTGGCGTTTACCACCCGGTGCCAGGGCAGGGTCGTTGCTGCTGGCAGTTCCGACAGCAAGCGGCCGACCCACCGGGCTCGGCCAGGCTGGCCGGCCATGCTCGCAACCTGGCCGTAGGTCGCAACGCGGCCTACAGGGATTGAGGCCACAACCTGCCAGATGGATTCTTTTAAGTCCAAGGATAGGGCCATCGCCTCAGTTCCTTTTTAATTTAAAGAGGGCTTTATCAGCCTGGCCCTGTGATCAAATTCAATTGATTTTAAGGCCCGACCCTTGACTCTCGAAAAAGTGACCCTATTATTAGCACTCCTTAGGGGAGAGTGCCAGAAAACCTGTCGGCAGGAAGGCGGAACTGGTTCAATTCAGATAAAAACGAACTGATCATCGGGTCAGTTTAACGTTAATTTGGGAGATCAGAATGAATATTCGTCCATTACAAGATCGAGTGGTCGTACGACGTCTGGAAGAGGAAACCAAGTCAGCTGGTGGGATTGTTATTCCTGGTTCAGCGGCTGAAAAGCCCTCTCAAGGCGAAGTCTTGGCTGTAGGTACGGGCAAGAAGCTTGAAAACGGATCCGTTCAAGCGGTTGATTTGAAAGTTGGTGACAAAGTGCTCTTTGGCCAATATGCCGGCAGTACCGTTAAAGTTGACGGCGAAGAATTGCTTGTTATGAGTGAAAGCGAAGTTTTTGGCGTTGTTGAGTAAGCGCTTTCTTATCGGTTTGACACCCATTATACAGAACGACACAAGGAATATTTGATATGACAGCTAAAGATGTAAGGTTTGGCGATTCAGCCAGACAAAGAATGCTCACGGGCGTAAACGTCCTGGCAGATGCCGTGAAAGTAACGCTCGGTCCTAAGGGCCGTAACGTGATCTTGGACAAGTCTTTCGGTGCCCCAACGGTCACGAAAGATGGCGTCTCGGTTGCTAAGGAAATTGAACTCAAAGATAAGTTCGAAAACATGGGCGCTCAGATGGTGAAGGAAGTTGCTTCACAAACTTCTGATGTAGCCGGTGATGGCACAACGACGGCAACTGTTTTGGCACAAGCGATTCTGAACGAAGGCCTCAAAGCGGTTGCGGCAGGCATGAATCCAATGGATCTCAAGCGCGGTATTGATAAAGCGGTTACGGCGGCGGTTGAAGTTGTGAAAGGTTTGGCAGTGCCTTGTGATGACCCTAAAGCCATCGCGCAGGTTGGTAGTGTGTCGGCAAACAGTGACACAGCGATTGGCGATATCTTGGCAGAAGCTATGGAGAAAGTCGGTAAAGAAGGCGTGATCACCGTAGAGGAAGGTCAAGGCATTGAAAACGAACTGGATGTTGTTGAAGGCATGCAATTTGATCGCGGGTACCTGTCGCCTTATTTTATTAACAATCAGGAAAACATGAGCGCTGAGCTCGAAGATCCTTATGTCTTGTTGTTTGATAAGAAAATTTCGAACATCCGTGATCTTCTCCCGGTACTCGAAGCCGTAGCCAAGTCTGGTCGGCCTCTGATGATTATTTCCGAAGATGTTGAAGGCGAAGCTTTAGCAACACTCGTTGTGAACAACATGCGCGGGATCGTTAAAGTCGCTGCCGCCAAGGCGCCTGGCTTTGGTGATCGCCGTAAGGAAATGTTGCAAGACATTGCGATTCTTACGGGCGGCACAGTCATTTCTGAAGAAGTCGGTTTGTCTCTGGAAGGCGCATCCTTGGAAGACTTAGGTCAGGCCAAGCGCATTACCTTGACGAAAGAAAACACGACAATTGTTGATGGTTCCGGTGAATCGGACGATATCGAAGCACGCGTCAAGCAAATCCGTACTCAGATTGAAGAAACTTCCTCTGATTATGATCGAGAGAAGCTGCAAGAGCGGGTTGCGAAGCTTGCCGGTGGCGTTGCCGTCATCAAAGTCGGTGCTGGCTCTGAGTTAGAAATGAAAGAGAAGAAAGCACGCGTCGAAGACGCTCTGCATTCAACTCGTGCAGCGGTCGAAGAAGGGATTGTTGCCGGTGGTGGTGTTGCGTTAATTCGAGCCTTAACTGCGCTTGATGACTTGGTTGGCGATAACGAAGATCAAAATGTTGGGATCAACATTTGTCGTCGCGCGATGGAAGCCCCAATTCGACAAATCGCTGAGAATGCGGGCGCCGAAGGCTCTGTTGTTGTTGACAAGGTGAAGCAACTCTCTGGAAACGAAGGCTTTAATGCTGCGACGGGTGAGTATGGCAATATGATCGATTTTGGTATTCCAGATCCTGCCAAGGTAACTCGCACAGCACTTCAGGCGGCAGCATCGGTTGCGGGTCTTATGATCACAACTGAGTGCATGGTGACAGATGTGGTTGAAGAAAATGCACCTGCAGGCGGCGGCATGCCTGACATGGGTGGTATGGGTGGTATGGGTGGTATGGGCGGCATGATGTAGTCCAACCCCTGATGAAAAAGCCCCGCTAAATGCGGGGTTTTTTTTGTCAGTCCGTAAGGTTGCGTTGATCGTTTAAACGCTTTAATTTTCTCGCTCTATGAAGAATCAATTTTCTCTCAGAATTTCAGCGTTAGAAATGCAGCGCTATTATTCCGGTCAGGCCAGGAGCGTTGTTGTGACCGCGGAAAATGGCCAGCGGTTGCAATTCTCAGCTGAATTACTGCGCCGATTCGTGACTCAAGATGGTGTCCAAGGCTGGTTCGAGATTGAGTATGATGACGCAGGTAAGCTCCAAGGCCTGGTGTGTTTAAAGCAGTTCTGAGTTCAGCTTGGAAAAGCTTATGTTTTGGGAAAAGTTTGTTATAGTACTGCGGTTGAATTCGTTCCGAGAACGCGTTCAAAACAGCATTAGGTTTCGTTAAACAATATTAGGGGAAGGGTATGGATATTCCATTATTTTCAGAATACGGCGTGAACTACCTCGTTAGATGGGGCCATCTTCTGTTCGGCATCGTTTGGATTGGGTTGTTGTATTACTTCAACTTTGTTCAAACCGAGTATTTCAAAGAAGCCGAAGCGGATCACCGGTCCGGTGCGATTCAAAAGCTTGTGCCGCGCGCACTGTGGTGGTTTCGTTGGGGTGCCGCGTTTACCTTCCTAACCGGCCTTTATCTTCTGTACCGTCTCCACGGCGCTATGACCTATGATATTACCGTTGGCGCAACGTTGGGCACGCTCATGGCCTTTAATGTATGGTTCATAATCTGGCCAAATCAAAAAATAGTGATCGCATCAGCAACGCAAGTTGCGGGTGGTGGTGAAGCGCTACCGGAAGCCGCTGCTGCCGCGCCCAAAGCGGGCCTCGCATCTCGGACCAATACTTTGTTTTCCATCCCAATGCTGTTTTTTATGGGGTCCTCGGCGCATTTGCCAAGCGGTATGGTAACTGATGAGATGGCCGCGTCGACGGTGAGTTTGGTAGCGGTCTTTGCAATCATTTTGCTGCTGCAGGTCAATGCCCTTCGCGGCAAACAAGGGCCTATGACGTCGGTTGTAGGCGTGATTCACTGCGGATTGGGGCTCACGGCTGTGCTGTATGGATGCATGCACTTACTGTAGCCTAAACTGTAAAATAGCTTAAAATGCGGGGCCTTTAAGGTCCCGTTTTTTTTTGGAAAGAGCCTTCATGAACGATGATATAAAAAATTTAGACGAGCTGCCGTCGATTACGCCGGACGCTGCGGACGTTTCTTCCTATCGCCGCGGGGGTCGCTCTGAGGCACCGAAGCAGAGTAACTTTAATGGGATCTTGATGTTCATCGTCGTCTTGATGCTTTTAGTGATGGGTTTTGGTGGATATGTGCTGTTTCAAGTTCAAACCAAACTTGATGAAGCCAATGGGCTTTTAGAAAAAAGTCAGGCCAGCATTGGAGAGCTTGAAAGCAGGCTTGCGGCAACCGGTTCGGATGTCTCAAAAACGTTTGAGACAATGCAGGAACAATCGAATACCAATATGAGTGAAATTGACAAGCTGTGGGCGGTCGCTTATCGGCAGAATAGACCAAAAATTGAAAAAGTCGCTGAAGATCTAGAGACAGCGATTACCGGCTTCAAAGCTGAGCTTGACCCGATCGCCGGCGCCGTCTCAGGTGTTGGTGCGAAGATCGATGCTTTAAATAAAGACTTGATCAGTTTGAAGCAGCAACGGGCGATGGATGGTGAAGACCTCTCAACGGAGCTTGCCTTGATCCGACAACAAAACCAGGACCAAGCCGATGCGCTTGAAACCTTGCGGCGAGCCGGTACGGTGATGTCGAAACAGATCAGTGAAGCAAAAGAGGACATTGGCTCGAACCTAAAGTATCGGCAGCAGCACAACACCGAAGTCATTGAAATGAAAAGGCAGATCCAGCGGTTGGATGACGCTATTGTTGCGCCGACACCCCTAGTGGTTCAATGATGGAGCGAGTGTTGTGGAGAGCCAGGCAGATAATGCAGAGAGGTATTAGTCGTCAGCCCACTGGCTGAGAACGCTAATCGGGACTTCATGATTTTGGTACGCGACGACAACCCCCTCCTCGGTAATGTTCTTGAGTAAGAGGCCAGAGCCGAACCGATTCCCTTCTCGGAGGGATTGACCATTGATAACCACCATTCGAAGACTGGCGTCGTTCGCAAAAATATGACTCGAAAAACGAATGGCTGAGATTTCCTGTTTGATTTGGCGACCTAAGGTGTCTTGGAGTTGATCAGCTTGCGCTGACGAGCGTTCGCGAGTTGGCCCTGAAGGGCTTGATCTTGTTAATGTCGGTTCAGGACGGGGGGGGCGCGTCTCACGGTTAAAAGCACGATTATTATTAGGCTGAGTCTCGCGGATGAGGGTCTGCGTTTTCGGCGTTAAACTGGCTTCTGGATCGTTTGTTTTTGTGGGGTCAGCTAAAAACACGAACCAAACGATCAAACCAAGCAGATTTAGGATCACGACACTACCAGCGACGATCGTCCAGAGGCTTTTACCCTGAGAGCGACTGGTCGGCTTTTGGTGGATCGTATTCAGGCCAGGCGTACGGTGCTGTTTCTTTTCTTCTTCAGATTTGTTCAGCGCATCAAGGATATAAGACATTACAAGCTTTCCCCGTCTAAACGTGGCGTGTCGATATCGTCCGCATCATTAATTTTAATCCAGGTCTTAACGCCCGCAATCCCGTCCGGGGTCAAGCCCGTCGTGAGCTGAAATTGCTTTACTTGAACTTCTAACTCGCCGTCGAACACATAACCCGGCGTTGTCGGACCCGTTCGGTCATTGATGACTTGTAACCGGTTAACCAACCAGTCCACTGCAGGGCCCCGATCACCCATCGAGATGGGCGCCTTGTACCCCGGGGGTGCTCGCCACAGAAGCGTGAAATTACCGCTCCAGGCATCGAGTAGTTCTGCTACCCGGACGCGGTGGGTCGTGCCACCCACTTTCAGCGATGCGCTACCACGATCGAGTTCGATCAGCGTGAACCACTGATTGTTAAGGTTAATCACCACAGGACGGTCGAAATCATTCATTTCATTGAGACCAGCGATACTCGAAAAGCAAAATAAGCCGATGGTTTCTGCAAGCTCACAAGAGGCGGAGTCTGGATCGGTGAAGTCGACGCCCCACAATTGGAGCAGATCATTTAAAGCCGCCCCTGCGATGTCATGGCCGCGAATCAAACTTAACGAGGTAAGGCTTTCGCTTGCCTGATTCGTGTAGGGCTTTGAGATTGTGGCGGTGGGTGCGGACAGGGTTTCTTCAAAAGGTTGCACGCGCATGGGTTCAGCTATTTCAGGGCTCTGTTGGGCCTCCGGCACCACATAAGCAGACGAATCGACAGTTTGATTATCACGATTTTCGACTGATTCGGCGATTGTCGCGGCAGTGTTTTGCTGCACAGCAGGTTGTCCTTGCGCAATGGATGGCTCTGATTCACCCGTGAGCGTTAGGATTAACAGCGCCGTCAGTACCAGTAAGCTACCGATGCTGGCGATTGCGATCAGTCGCCAATTAGGAATCGCTTGGGCCTCGGGACCTAGGATTTCCAAGGCTGCTTTTGCCACGATTTTTGGTGTGACTTGAAGTTCTCCCTCAGAATAGGTGCCGAGCAGAGAGCGATCACAAACCAAGTTGATAACACGCGGAATACCTTGGCTGATTTTATAAATTCGATCGATCGCGGGTTTTGTGAAAAAAGTACCCTTTGCCCCCGCCACAACCAAGCGATGTTTAATGTAGGCTGAAATTTCATCACGATTTAAGGCATTAAGGTGAAACCGTGCCGTAATCCTTTGCGATAATTGTCGGAGTTCAGGTTTCGCGAGAAGTCCTAAAAGTTCGGGCTGGCCAAGCAAAATAATCTGGAGGAGTTTGCGCTGGTTTGTTTCAAGATTGGTTAGTAAGCGCAGTTGTTCTAACACCTCGATGGATAAGTTTTGGGCTTCATCAATAATGAGGACGGTGCGTCGGTCATTGGCATGGGCATCAAGAAGATATGCATTAATGCAGTCGGTAAGGACCTTAATGGTCGAGCCTTGCGGATAGCTGATTTTTAAGTCGTCGCAGGCCGCCGCAAGCAGTTCAGCAGCCGTTAATTTCGGATTAAGAATGAAGGCGGTATCAACTTGGGTCGGGATTTGCTCTAGCAGGCATCGACAAATCGTGGTTTTTCCGGTTCCGACTTCACCAGACAATAGGATGAAGGCGCCATCACCTTGGATGCCGTACATCAAATGCGCGAGCGCCTCGCGATGCCGATCACTCATGTAAAGATATTGAGGATTCGGTGCAATCGAGAAGGGGGATTCTTTCAGCCCAAAGTAGTCATTGTAGATTGAAGTCAAAGCGGGTCCTCCAATCAGTAAGCATAGCAGGAGAGTTAGTTAGGCTCTAGCTGTTGCTGCAAAACGCCGTCTTTCTTGTCCCAGCGATCGAGTAAAAGTTGCTTAACCTGTTTACCCATCGATTTCACGGCACCGGATTCTGCAAAATCAGTTCGTTTAGGAATCCCAAGTCGGTCAATTTGGATTCTAATTGGCGTTGGATGACCGCATATAAAAGACCAAAATGATGGGGTTTGATCGTGATAGACCATTGTCACATCCAAGATTGCACTGAGATCATCCTGCATGGAATCGACGACCATGGCGACACCACCACCTTTGGGCTTGAGTAAGTATTGGTATGGACTCTTTGTTTGCCTTTGTTTCTCGGGAGAGAAACGAGTGCCCTCCACAAAATTTAGGACCGAAACTGGCGTGAGTTTGAACCGCTCACAGGATTTTAAGGTGGTCTCAAGGTCCCGGCCTTTCAGATGCGGTCTCTTGGCAAGGGTGCGCTTGTCGTAACGCTTCATAATGGGGAAATCGAGTGCTACAAAGCAAATGCCTAGGATCGGAACAAATAGCAGCGTTTGCTTAATAAAAAATTTCAACATCGGGACTCTTTTGTTCAGGATCCGCTGCAGAATCACAATATCTGTCCAGCTTTGATGGTTGCAGATGACCAGGTACCACTCGTCAGGGCTTAATTCAGGATAGTGCGCAACGCTTATGTCTAGAGTTTGAAAGGTATCGATGATGCGGTTGTTGTTCGCAATCCAGCCCTCAGCACAACGCATTGACATCTGCGTGCACAGCGCTTGATAGCGGGAAGGGATAAGCCCGCGCAGTAGCGCCGCAATACATAACGGTATCGCAAGGATCAAAGTGTTAAAGAACATGAGTAACAGCGTGACACTGCCCCGAGTGAATCGCATGGTTTACCTTAAATGATCGAGTTGTCAGTGTTAAGAATAGTCCTGTGAGGTCGTCTCGTCACCCCTTTCAGTATCATGATCTTTGCAGCCCCGACACCAGACCTGAATCGTTAGATAAGCCAAACGCTCAGCGCGCTAATCAAAAAGGCGCCGATAAAATTGAGCGCCAAACCCTCTCGTACCATGGTTCTAATCGGAAAGGCGCCCGTGCTAAACATAATGGTATTAGGCGCGGTGGCGACCGGTAGCATAAACGCGCAGCTTGCGCTCATGGCAGCTGGGACCATCAATCGCTCCGGTGGGATGTCAAAGGCAACTGCGGCGGCGGCAAGGATCGGCAACATCAAAGTAGTGGTCGCCGTATTGCTGGTGATTTCGGTCATAAAAGTGATCACCAGGCAAATGACCAAGACTAAAAAGAACAGATCCATCCCTGCCAGTTGGGTGAGCATGCCGCCAAGCTCTTGGGATAGTCCGGAAGTAACAAAGGCTTTGGCTATGGCGATGCCGCCCCCAAAGAGAATAAGCATCCCCCAAGGAATTTTTTCCGCGGAGTCCCAGGTCAGTAAACGCTCACCCTTGCCATTAGGCACTAAAAACATGACAACGACGGCAAGCATTGCAATGCTTGCATCATTAATACCCGGTACGTCCAGTAATTGGCTCCAACCACCATAGGGTTGGCTGCGGGTCACCCAGGCGAGTGCGGTTAAAGAAAACACGATCAGCACTCGCCGCTCTGCGGTTTCCCAAGTGCCAACCGGCGGTAATTCGAATGTGCCTTGATAATTCAGATTTCGAGTGAGCCACAAGGCGGTCAAGGGCACAAACAAGAGCACAACCGGCACGCCCCAGCTCATCCAGGTCAGAAAGCCAATTTCTTGGCCAGTGGTCGTTGCATAAACTTCTCTAAAAACCAGATTCGGTGGCGTACCGATAGGGGTGCCGATACCGCCGATACTGGAGGCGTAAGCAATACCCAATAATAAAGGCACAGCCAATCGCTTGTCGGGGGCTTTTTCGAGCACAGCGAGCGCAACCGGCAGCAGCATCAGGGTCGTAGCGGTGTTTGAAATCCACATGGATAGAAGTGCTGAGGCGGCCATGAAGCCAAACACCAAACGTCGGCTACTACTGCCTCCAAAAAGGTTGACCATGGTGAGCGCAACGCGCCGATGAGCGCCGCTGCGTTCCATTGCCGTTGATAAAATGAAGCCGCCCATCAGTAATAATACAAGCGGACTTCCGTAGGCGGCGCCAACTTGTGACGGCGTTAAAATGCCAAATGCCGGGAACAATGCTAGCGGCAACAATGAAGTTGCAGGAATGGGAATGGGCTCAAAGACCCACCAGAGGCCGGTCCAGAGAGTGATTGCCGCGGTAATGGCGATGGCTGTGGGTTGATCCTGCGCAGTCAGCATCCAAAAGAGCACGGAGCCAGCAACTGGGCCCAAAGCGGTAAACAGAATTTTTGAATGCACCATTGTACTACTCGAGACCAGTTCGCTTGATTATAGGGTACAGTAGGGCAGGATTCGAAGATGCAATCATATGCAAAGCACCTTTTTTTGGTATGACCTTGAGACTACGGGTACGGACCCGATTTTGGATCGAATCGTCCAGTTCGCAGGCCAGCGAACCGATTCGGACCTTCGACCCATCGGCCCGCCCGTCAACTTCTATATTAAACCCAGTGTCGACACGCTGTTTCATCCAGATGCCACATTGATCACCGGAATTGACCCGGATCAAATTGATGCTGAAGGCTTGAGTGAATTAGAAGGGCTTCGAAAAATTCTAGCGTGTTTTACAGAGCCAAATACCTGTGTGGTTGGGTATAACAATTTAAATTTCGATGATGAGTTTGTTCGGCAATCTTCGTATCGCAATTTCTTCGATCCTTATGCGCGCGAGTGGCAGAACGGCAATTCACGCTGGGACCTGATCAATCTACTTCGGATGACTTACGCGCTTCGTCCGGCGGGCATCAACTGGCCGAAACGAGAAGATGGTAAACCATCTTTTACGCTCGTGAAGATGGCCGAGGAGAATGGGCTCAGTCATGAAAATGCCCACGATGCGTTGTCAGACATTGAAGCGACAATTTCTTTGGCCAAACTCGTTAAGAATGTGCAACCAAAATTATTTGAGTATCATTTTAAGATGCGGAAGAAGCAGCCCGTTTTAGACCTGCTCTACCCATTGGGTAAAGCGCCCGTGCTGCTGGTTCAACCGTTTTTTGACCCGAATGATCGATATCTTGCGCCGATCCTGCCCCTGCTTGCGCACCCTTCAAATCAAAATTCTGTTATCTGCTTAGACCTCCGCCAAGACCCGGAAGCCTATTGTTCGCTAAAAGGGGACGCGCTAACGGACTTTTTGTTGCCAAAACGGGTTAAAGGTGAAGGGTCGAAGCCCTCAGTGGTCCAGCGGATCCAAATCAATCGTTGTCCGCCGATCGCGCCGATGAATACGTTGCCATCGGCATTAGCGGTGGATTTGAGCTGGTCTCATGACGCGCTTGCTGGGTTTGTAAAAAAGATCCAAAGTCATCCTGGCGTTCAAGGTGCGCTCATTGAGACATTGCGGCAGGTGCCTGAAGTGTCCGAGAAGGATGCAGAGTTTCAGCTTTATGGCGGCGGGTTTGTCTCAGAAGTTGATCGCAGTCGCTTCGCATGGGTTCATGAGACAGCGAGTGCGCCGGGGCAAACCGAGGTATTCGAAACGGCACGTCTCAACGAATTGTTGTTCACGTTTAAAGCAAGGCATTACCCTGATAGCTTAGATGCAGCGCAGGTCCAGCGATGGCGCGCTTTCTTGTCGGCTCGGTGGCAGCGGGACGCGCGGCTCAGTACCCTCTACCAGACCACCAAAGCTCGGTTTGCCGCGCAACCCGATTCTGTCTTGTTGCCTAAGCTGTTGCGTCGCCTGCAGGAGCAAGCGAGTCTCATATCGCTCACACTTGATTAATGCTCAGGGGTGATTTGCACGCCCTGTGCTTGGTTGAAAAAAGCGGTAAGCGCCTGCAGCAGATACTCAGGATCTTTTGCTCCAGCTAATTCTCGAATGGAGTGCATCCCAAAAGTCGGCACGCCAATATCGAGGGTTTTTACCCCGAGCTTGCTCGCGGTGATCGGTCCGATGGTGCTGCCGCACCCCATATCGGATCGTGTGACGAAAACCTGATGTGGGATGTCCTTCGCTTCGCACAGAGCCCTAAAATAACCGTGGGTGTCGCTATTGGTCGCGTAGCGCTGATTGGCGTTTACCTTGACCACGGGCCCTTTGTTTAGCTTCGGGCTGTGGCGTGGATCATGTTTGCCCGAAAAATTAGGATGCACGCCATGGGCATTATCTGTCGAAATTAACAAGGACCTGGCCATTATGCGGGTCTTTTCCTCGGGATTTGCTGTCAAACGGCTTAGTACGTCGACTAAAAAGGAGCCATCAGCGCCCGCAATTGAGCTGCTGCCGACCTCCTCATGATCATTGAGTACAACTAAGGTGTTCGTTGCTGCATCGTTTTGAATCAAGGCCTCTATGGCGATAAAGCACGACAATAGGTTGTCTAAACGGGCGCTTGCAATAAACGCGTCGTCAAGGCCAATCAAAGCGGGCGGGTTGACGTCATAAAAACACATATCCCACGCGAGGATTTCGTCAATTTGGCTTTCTGGATAGGTTCTGAGTACTTCGTTTTTTAACAGGATATCGAATGGCTCAGTCGTTTGAGAAATGATCGGGGGTAAATCTGTTTGCGCGTTGATACTGCGCTGCGAGTTGGCTTCTCGATCAAGATGAATGGCAAGGCTTGGAATCACGGCAATAGCCTGCTCAAAATTGACCAAGCCATTTCGCAGTTGGCCATTTTTTAAGCGGTAAGTGACCTTGCCGGCGAGGCTAAGGTCTCGGTCGAACCAAGGGTTCATCAGAACGCCGCCGTACACCTCCACGCCGAGCTGCTGATAGTCTTGTTCAAGCGTTACTGGGTTGGGTTTCACTTTAAGGCAGGGGCTATCGGTATGGGCGCCGACCATCTTGAGTCCAGACTCCGTTAGGGTGCTTGGGTCCCAGCGGAAGGCTATGATCGAAGAATCGTTACGAACAACATAGTACTGGCCTGCTTGAAGGGTCCAGGCATCAGTTTCAGAAAGCGCTTGAAATCCCGCGACGTTAAGTTGTGCAATAACCTGCTGGGTTGCATGGTACGGTGTTGGAGAATTCTGAATAAATTGAAGTAAACGCGGATTTAAAGATTCAGTCATGAGCGGCATGTGCGGTTGAGTTAAGGTTATTGTAGCAGGCCCCACTCAAGTAGCTGAAGTCAGCGTGGGTGTCTTGCGACATTGAATAGTCGTAAAGTGCGTAATAAAATTAAGGGGCGCCGATTTGTAACCAACTTGCGGGCGCGTAACAAGTACCGCTAAGGGGCACGGCCCGCTGAACCTTGCGGGTTTTTTATTTTTGGAGACCCATTATGGGATTTACCACACAGCTTTTGCATTCGGATCGCCGTAATGGCGTCGAACACGGTAACTTGCTGAAGCCGATTCACCCTGGTGTAACCTACGGTTACGAAGACGCGCATGATTTGGCGCGCGTTTTTCAGGGTAAGCAAAAGGGTTATACCTACGGTCGGCAGATTAATCCGACGGTCGAAGCGCTTGAACAAAAAGTGACCCAAATGGAGAATGGCTTGGCGACGATTGCCTTTGGCACAGGTATGGCGGCGATCGGCACGACCCTGTTTGCACTTTTACGGGCGGGTGATCATGTTATCGCCTCAAAATTCCTGTTTGGCAATACCGCGAGTTTATTCGAGTCGTTTGGCGCCCATGGCATCGAGATAACCTTTGTTGACGCAACGGGCGCTGATGCGGTTTCCGCGGCGGTTCAGCCCAATACCAAATTGGTTTTTGTTGAAACCATTGCCAATCCAAGAACGCAAGTTTCAGACCTGGTAGGGATTGGCGCTGTCTGCAAAGCGCAAGGCTTAATCTACGTTGTTGATAATACCCTTACGACGCCCTATCTATTCCAGCCGAAGTCGGTGGGCGCCTGCCTTGTGATCAATTCGCTCACCAAGTACATAGGCGGGCATGGCAATGCGCTTGGCGGCAGCGTGACGGAAATGGGTCAGTTCGATTGGACAACGTTTGCCAATATCCATGAAAACTATCGAGTTGGCACGCCGTCAATGTGGGGCTTGAACCAAATCAAGAAAAAAGGGCTGCGCGACTTTGGCGCAAGTCTTGCCGCAGACTCGGCGCATCGGTTGTCGACCGGGGCCGACACGCTCGCGCTTCGTATGGCGCGAGCCTGCGATAATGCCTACGCCCTCGCAAAGTTTTTTCAAGGCCATGATTTAATCGACGCGGTTTATTACCCAGGGTTGCCGGATCATCCGCAGCACCAACGAGCGCTTGATCTGTTCGGTCGACCGGGTGCTATTTTGAGTATTGAGTTGCAACCAGAAATTGATTGTTTTAGGTTCTTGAATCAGTTGCAGACAGTGATCAAGGCCACTCATTTGGGTGATGTCAGAACCCTTGCAATACCGGTTGCCCATTCAATATTTTATGAAATTGGGCCCGATCGCCGCGCGGAAATGGACATCAAGGACAATCTGATCCGATTTTCTGTGGGCATTGAAGAGATTGAAGACTTGCTTGAAGACTTCGATCAAGCGCTGTCGTCACAAAGCTAAACAAAGATTATTAACTTGAGCGAAAAGGTGAAATTGTGCAGGCATTATTAGAAACCAACCTCCCCCTTCCCAACAAGCGAACCGGTAAGGTTCGGGACCTCTATGACGTCACGTTGCCGAATGGCGATGCAGGGCTTTTGATTATCGCTTCGGATCGAGTGAGTGTTTTCGACGTGGTCCTCGAAAACGGAATCCCCGGAAAGGGCGCGATGCTGACTAAGATTTCAAAGTTTTGGTTTGACTATTTCTCTGGGCGCTACCGTCACCATTTGGTGAGCACCAATATTCGGGATGTTAGTGGGTTGTCTGAGCAGGACTACCAGGTATTGGACGGCCGAATTATGATCTGCCGTAAGAATCAGGTGGTGCCGGTTGAGTGTATTGTTCGAGGGTATCTAACGGGCAGTGGTTACAAAGATTACCTTAGATCTGGGCAGGTTTGTGGTATCGCGCTACCGGCCGGGATGGTCAACAGCGATCGGATCGAGGCGCCAGTGTTTACGCCGAGTACCAAGGCGGAATCAGGACATGACGAAAACATCAGTTTTGAAGAGAGTTGTGATATAGCCGGGAAGGACCTCATGATGTCGATTCGAGATACCTCGATTGCTATCTATAACGAGGGTCGAGCCTATGCCGGTGAGCGTGGGATCTTGATCGCCGATACTAAATTTGAATTCGGGCTCGAGCCTGGGTCGTCTGATCCGGTGCTGATCGATGAGGTACTGACTCCGGATAGTTCACGGTTTTGGCCAGCCGATGCTTGGCTTCCGGGAGAAGAGCAAAATAGTTATGACAAGCAATTCGTCAGGAACTATACGGAAGGTTTGGTTGCCCAAGGGTTGTGGGATAAAGAAGCCCCTGGTCCGGCGCTGCCAAATGAGGTGATCGAGCAGACGCTGGCGCGATATGACCAGGCCTACCAAAAACTTCTGTCATAAGGGCAATCAGTCATGCCTGGTTAAAAGTTTCTGCTGTAATCAGGAGCTTTTAATCAGCAGCTTTTACTCAGCAGCTGCTGAACGGACGTTTTTGCAGTCCGAAACACGCCTGCCTCAATAGCACACGCCCGTTCCACCGATGCCGCAATAGCCGTTCGGCACCTTCGCTAGATATTGCTGATGGTAATGTTCGGCGTAATAAAAGTGTTGACCAAAAGCAAGTTCGGTTGTGATCTCTGGATAGTTCGCAGCGCTCAGCTTAGCCTGAAAGGCGGTCGCGGTTCGCTGCGCTTGATCAAGGTCTGCTTGGCTTTGCAGGTAGAGACAGGATCGGTATTGGGTGCCAAGATCGTTTCCTTGCCGCATGCCTTGGGTTGGATCATGACTCTCCCAAAAGGTGGCGAGCAGCGACTCTAAAGACAGTTGACTCGGATCCCAAACGACTAAAACCACCTCGGTATGGCCAGTGCCGCCTGAGCAGACTTCCTCGTAGGTTGGATTGGGGGTGTGCCCGCCGGCGTAACCCGCGGCTGTGGTGTAAACGCCGTCCAGCTGCCAGAATTTTCGCTCAGCGCCCCAAAAGCAGCCCATGCCTAACAAAAGCTGGTTGTAGCCATCGGGAAAGGGGCCGCTAAGAGGATTGCCGTTGACAAAGTGCTGGCTTGGCACGGGCATGGGGTCACGGCGTCCGGGTAAGGCCGTCGCGGCGCTGGGTAGAGAAATGGCCTTTGAGAATAATCCCATGATGTTGTGCTCCTGATAACATTTTTTGGCACCGAAGCCCTAAGTATAAGCGGTTTCGAATGATGTCGACAGCGTGTCGGGACCCGCTTAACTCCCGATTTGTTGTAGACTTTGGGGTCCAAGGGTGTGGCTAAGAAGAGGTCCAAACCGTGAATCCTGATTTTGATACGATCATTAATCGCCAAGGGACTTGGAGTTCCAAATGGGATAAATATCGAGAGCAAGACGTGCTCCCGATGTGGGTGGCCGATATGGATTTTGCGGCCCCGGATGAAGTGACGCAAGCGCTTCGTGCGCGGCTCGAGCACCCAATCTATGGATATACCGTTTTGCCTGACTCCTTAATTGGGGTCATTCAGGCCCGCCTATGCAACCGCTATGGTTGGTCTGTTGAACCCAGCGCACTTGAGCTTGTGCCAGGTGTTGTCCCAGCTATTAATCAGGTTATCCGCGGCGTGGTCAGTCCAGGTGGGGCAGTCGTGACCGCGGTTCCTGTATATCAACCTTTTTTAGAGGCCCCCGAATATATGGGGCGGCAATTGTTCACCCTTGAAATGACTGAGGCGACGCATTGGGACTTTCCGGTTGCTGAATTTCGAGCCTTGGCCGCCGCGCGGCCCGAGATTGAATTGTTGTTGTTGTGCCATCCCATGAATCCTGTTGGGCGGGTATTGCCGGCTGCGATTTTAAGGGAGATCCTAGAGATTTGTTTGGCGCACAATATTGTGATCTGTTCGGATGAAATTCATTGTGAGTTGTTGTTGGATGGACGGGTTCATACCCCAATGGCCGCCATAAGTGCGCTTGCCGCTGATCAAACGATTACCCTGCAGGCCGCCTCGAAAACGTTTAACTTAGCGGGTCTTGGCTGTGCAGTGGTGATCGCGCAAAATCCTGAGCTGATGGCGCAGTTTAAGGCGGGCGGCGCTGGGATTATGGCGCACGTCAATACATTGGGTTATGTCGCAACAGAAGCGGCGTGGTCCGAGTGCGATGCCTGGCATGAATCGCTGCTGCTTTATCTAGCCGCTAACCGCGATCTAATGGTTCAGCATGTCGCCGAAATGCCGGGTGTCAGCGTGGGGTTGACCGAGGCGACTTTCCTCGCCTGGTTGAACGTGACCGAGCTTGGCTTGACCGATCCGCAAGGCTTTTTTGAGTCAGCTGGGGTAGGTTTGTCGGCTGGCTCGCAATTTAAGGGAGATGGCTATATTCGGTTGAACTTCGGTTGCCCGCGTCGCGTACTGGAAGCAGGGCTAGATCGAATGCGAAAGGCTTGCGATACTCGAATGCGATAGTAATCATTCGAGGGTGATTTGAAACGAGTGGGCGTGGGAGAGCTAAGTCGGCACGCCTGAATCTACTTCATTAAAACTGGAACAGTTTGGAGACGGGTTATGGGAGAATTTTGTCGGGTTGAAAAAGAAGGTCGATTAACGATCGTGACGATCGAGCGTCCCGATGTCATGAATGCCCTGCATCCGCCGGGCAATTTCGAACTCGCGGAAGCCTTTGATGATTTTGCGTCGGACCCAGAGCAATGGGTTGCGATCATTACCGGCGCGGGTGATCGGGCCTTCAGTGCCGGTAACGATTTAAAGTATCAGGCCTCGGGCGGCAAAATGGGCGGGCCAAAATCTGGGTTCGCGGGTTTAACTGCACGGTTTGATAATTCGAAACCGGTGATTGCTGCCGTTAATGGGTTAGCCATGGGTGGGGGATTTGAAATTGCATTGGCTTGTGATTTGATTATTGCCGCCGAAAACGCGATCTTCGCCTTACCAGAGCCCAGAGTAGGTTTGGCCGCATTAGCCGGGGGAATCCATCGACTGCCGCGTGAAATAGGTATGAAACAAGCGATGAGTATGCTTTTAACCGGTCGCCGGGTACCTGCCGTGGAAGGCCAGCAGCTGGGATTTGTGAATGAGGTGGTGCCGCAAGGGCAAGCACTAACGGCTGCTAAGCAATGGGCCGCGCAAATTTTGGAATGCGCGCCGATTTCGGTTCGCGCCAGTAAGGAAGCCGCGATGCAAGGCATGGCGGCGGAATCGCTCGAGGCCGCGATCAAAGGTCGGTATGATCAGATCGCTGCGCTTTACGCAAGCGAGGATTTTATTGAAGGCCCTAGAGCCTTTTCGGAAAAACGCGCCCCCAATTGGAAAGGTCGGTAGCAACAGCAATCGCAACAAGAGATATGTCGACAATGAAAAAATGGTGTGCCCTCGGACTTGGCTTATGTCTGACGGCATATGTCTGATGGCTTAAATGAATGATGTGTTTGCCACTGCATCAAATAGGGGCGTATTGTGGTGGTGAATGCCACCTTAGGCATAACTGCACTGATTATCTTTGTTGTTGCGTATCTCACCGTCACTGGTGCGTTTTCGATCCATTTGCGGAAGTCGAAGTCGGTGATTTTAGCGGCGGATTTGATCTAGTCGATTAATACTTTTTTAGTGAATGGGGTTTAACAGGAGTCCTGTAATGAGTGACGCGTTAAAGATCGCGCTGGTAACAGTGTCAGATACTCGCACAGCAGAAAACGATACCTCCGGCGATTATCTTGCTGATGCGTTGAGCAGCGTGGGGCATGAGCTGGTTGATCGCGCCATTGTGATTGATGATTGTTATCTATTGCGCGCAAAAGTTTCGAGTCATATCGCAGACCCATTGGTTCAGGTTGTGCTAATGACCGGCGGGACCGGTTTTACGGGTCGGGATTCGACGCCTGAAGCCATCGGCCCCCTGCTCGATACGCGGATTGATGGCTTTGGTGAGCTGTTTCGGCAGTTGTCTTTTGCCGAGATAGGCACCTCAACGGTTCAGTCTCGGGCCCTGGGCGGACTTGCAAACAATACTTTGATCTTTTGCGTGCCGGGTTCAACCGGTGCGTGTAGAACCGCTTGGGACGGCATTTTGGTTTCCCAGTTAGACAGCACGCATCGACCTTGCAATTTTGCAGAGTTGATCCTTAGAGGCCATCACTGACACAGAGGCAAGTTGGCATGACGTTAATGTCAGTAGAAAACGCGCTCCAGCGGTTGTTGTCGCAGGCAGTGCCTGTCACCGCATGTGAAACCATTGCATTGGATCAAGCGCTTGGCAGAATCTTAGGGGACGATATCATTGCAACGCGGGCTGTACCGCCGGCGAACAATAGCGCAATGGATGGTTTCGCGGTTCGCTCGACCGATGTCGTGGTTGGGCAGCCGTTATCGATTCATCAAATCATCCCAGCGGGAAGTCCTGGAGAGCCACTCAATGGCGGCAGCGCTGCGAGAATCTTTACCGGTGGCGAAATGCCCATTGGGGCGGATGCGGTCCTAATCCAAGAGGATGCTGAATTCGATGAAGTGCATCTCGTGCCAAAGGCGACGGTTAAAACTGGTGAGAATGTTCGTCCAAAAGGGCAGGATATTCAGGAAGGCGCCCAAGTGCTGGCTTGCGGGCAACGATTGGGACCAGCTGATCTAAGTCTTTTGGCCAGTCTTGGAAAGGACAACGCACTGGTCTATCGAAAGCTTACAGTTGCTATTTTATCCACCGGTGATGAACTGGTTCAGCCGCCGGAAGCTCTGAAACCCGGTCAGATCTACAACTCTAATCGCTACGCGCTCGCTGCACTGTTGACGCAGATGGGGATTGCCGTAGTGGATATGGGCATTGTTTCCGATGACCTGGATGCAACGCTTGTTGCGCTGGCGCGCGCCGCGGAGCAAGCGGATGTCATCATCTGCTCGGGCGGCGTCTCGGTCGGTGATCGAGACTTTGTTAAAGAAGCCGTAACCCAATTGGGTGCCCTAGATGTCTGGAAATTAGCGATAAAACCAGGTAAACCAATGGCTTATGGTCATGTGCAGAACAAACCCTTTTTCGGACTGCCCGGCAATCCGGTTTCAACTTTTGTAACCTTCGAGGTGCTCGCGCGACCCTACCTTGTGCGGCTGCAAGGTCAGCTTGAGACAGAGTCGGTTGCCTGGCCTGGCCAAGCGGCGTTTGAGTTCAAGGCCGGCGCACGTCAGGAGTATCTTCGCGTGCGCGCGGTGCCGAATGGGTCATCGGTGCAGTTAATTGCGTTTAAAGCGCAGGGCTCTGGGGTGATGTCGAGCCTTTCTTGGGCCAATGCCTTGGCGGTTGTGGCGCCAAATCAATGGGTCCGGGTGGGGGACACTTTGCCTTATCTTTTGATGAACGGACTATAACCGGAGCGGTGTCATGGGATTATTAATCATCAGTATTGTGTTTGGCGGTCTGCTGGGATGTTTGATTTGGTTGGGCGTTGGTGACCGGCTTCCAATTCGAAGGCCAGACAAGTGGTCTACTGCGATGAACCTGCTGATCTACGCTGGGGCTTCGATGTTCGTCATCTACACCGGCATCTTCTTTTGGGTTTGATGGTATGAAACTTTCAGTGGATATTGATGCGATCAAAGGCTTTATGGATGCCGATGAAGGGCTTGCCCTGTATGAATCGGCGCGCTCGGTTGCGGCATTGGGACCGTGCCTAGAAATCGGCAGTTATTGTGGCAAATCGACTGTCTATTTGGGCGCTGGGTGTCAGGAGAGTCAGAACAGTCTGTTCGCCATTGATCACCATCGCGGCTCCGAAGAGCATCAGGTGGGTGAGGCTTACCATGACGCCGAACTCTACGACGCGGAAGCCGGGTTGTTTGATTCTTTTGCGGTGTTTCGTTCGAATATATTGGCAGCTCAGCTTGAGGATACGGTGATTCCTATCGTTGCGGCCTCAAAAGTTGTGGGTCGGGATTGGAAGATGCCCTTGGGCCTGGTGTTCATCGATGGCGGTCATAGTAGCCAGGCCGCCACAATCGACTATGAGGTTTGGTCGCCTTGGGTTGTTCCGGGCGGGCTTTTGGTGATTCATGATATCTTTCCAGATCCCAAAGACGGCGGCAGGCCGCCATTTGAAATCTATCAAGCGGCCTTGGCTTCGGGAAAATTTGAGCTGTTAAGAATGGTGAAGACGCTTGGAATTCTGAGGCGAAAGGTCAAGCAGTAGCCGTCAAATCGGCGTCCCTGATCTTGTGATGGGCGGATATTTTGGCAGTGTTAGAAGACTTTGCCCGTAAAAATCAGCACCATCTCGGTAGTGCAACATCCTGACTCAAATAAGAGCCTGCCGCGTTTTAAGGCTCTCTTCTACGGGTTTAAGTGTTGGCAGTCTGGTTTAAAGACTGTAAAAATAGCCGATGGCCGGCGGTGCGTTTTGACAAAACATCGGCTGCGAGCAACACCGCTCCGGCTGTCCAAGTGGTCCGCTCTTCTGGCCAAATGGCTTGGTCCGGGAACACATATCCCGTCCAGTAGGCACCGACGTCATCTCGGAACTGATGAATCCAGCTAAACACAGTGCTGGCTCGAGCGGTATCGCCGGCAACGGCTAATGCCATGACCAGCTCGCAAGTCTCGGCCACCGTCACCCAAGGTTGGTCGTTGACACAACGGCACCCCAGTTGATCGACGACAAATTCATCCCAGCGCTGATCAATATGTGCGAGCGCCGCGGATCCAGTCAGGACGCCGGTCAGGACGGGGTAAAACCAATCCATGGAGTACCGTGCTTTGCTTTCCCAGGTTCGGTCAAACGCTTCAGGGTGAACAGTCAGCGCGGTTTTAAGGTTTTGTCTCGTTTGTTTGAGCATCGCGCTCGGCGCGTGGAGGGTATCCGCAATTGCAATGGCGCATCCAAGACTATGGAAAATGGAGCTACATCCCGTAACGAGAGCATCTTCTTGAACACCGGTTTCGGAATCAATGGCCCAATAGATCTCGCCATAGGTGCCTTGCAAGCTAACCACCAATTGCATTGCCCTTGCCACCATGGGCCAGTAGGTGGTGAGGACGGTTTTGTCATCTGTCACCAGATAAAGGTGCCAGATGCCGGTTGCGATGTAGGCCACGAAATTTGATTCGACTCGACTGGTGTCTTTGGGCTTACCCTGTTCATAAGTGACAAACCAACCGCCATTAGCAAGCTGCTGCTCGGCAAGGAAATTGTAGGCGCTTTTTGCCGCATCAATTCGACCGCTGGTTGCCAAACCCATTGCAGCTTCGATGTGGTCCCAAGGGTCTGCGCTGCCGCCAACAAACCAGGCGATGCAGCCATCTAGGCTTTGAACTGAGGCAATGTAGGCTGCGGTTTCATCGAGCATTTTCGCAAGCGTCGGGTCTTTTTGTAAGGGCGCGTGGTTCATCTTAATCGCTCTGGCTCGGGCGGTTTAACGCTGTCGCAACGTAGTACATGACAATAGATTTTCCCAGGATAGGGTTCAAGATGCGATCCAGGGTACGCGAGATCCAAGGCTTTTTCATAAGATCCCAAACTAAAAATCGATGATAGGTTGTGACCACCGGGTGTTGTGGGTCGGCGCGCCACAACAAGCATTTAAGCCACCAATAAGGAACATGTAAGGCATGCGCTTTATGAGATCGATAGCGTTTGAAACCTAATTGCTCGATGTTTCGATGCAAGGTGCTTGCTGAAAAAATTCTAATGTGCCCGCCTTCCATCGCGTGGTAGGCATCGCTCAGCTTCCAGCAAACCCACTCGGGGAAGGCGGCGGGCACGCTCACTGCAAACACGCCTCCGGGCCGGATCACTCGCTTGATTTCCTGCAAGAACGCTTGGTAGTCATGAATGTGTTCAAGCACTTCAGAGCAGACGACCTTATCAAATTGCTGGTCTTTGAACGGCAGTTGATTGCCAGAGCCTTGCGTGAAACAAACTCTAGGTGATTCAGTGGTGCTCAGATCTTCAAAGTCCGACAGTCTTTCAGTCGCGGTCTTTAAGTCTGTATGCGATAAATCGAGACCCACGGCGGTAATCTTCTGACTGAGACCAAAGGAAATCGTGTGGCGACCCTCGCCACTGCCTAAGTCCAGCAAAAGATCCTCTGGGTTTAGATCGAGGAAGGTGGCGTTAATGGTTTCAAGAGACATGAGATGATCCGTTGACGGTTTGATACAGTGCTAGAAATTCTGCGGCAGCTCGCGACCATTGAAACTGCTGCTCAATCCGCCTGCGGCCGATGCTCGCGAGTCGTTCAAGTTCATCGGGGCGGTTTAAAAGATCAAGGATTGCCGTAGCAAGGCCCTGACTATCCTTAGGTTCAACTAAAACCCCGCAATTGCCAACAACTTCGGGGAGCGCACCACCTCGGGTTGAAATAACGGGTACGCCGCAGGCCATGGCTTCGCCTGCGGGGAAGCCAAATCCCTCATAAACCGACGGAACAATAGCGATCGTTGCGCGCGCATAAAGCGCGACCATTGCTTCATCGGAAATGTCGACGTGGAATTCGATCCGATCTCGAAGATTCAAGGCATCGATGAGGGCTTCGGTTTCTCCGCCTGGCTTCAGTTTTCCGAGTAAACATAGGGTGACGTCGGGAACAACCTTTGCGACTTCAGCGAGTGCCTTGAGCAGGTACTGAACGCCTTTGAGCGGTGCATCCGCACTGGCGGTTGTCATCAGTCGATGTGGTGCCCGAGTGATCTCCGGCATGGGCTTGAATCGGTTTAGGTCGATGCCGTTGTGCACGACATGGATGCGTTGGGCATCCACATCAAACGCATCGGCAATATCTTTTCTAGCCGCGTCCGACACGCTAACGAGATGCGTCAGCTTGCGAATCACTTTGGTTTGCATTGAAAGGAACGAGTGCCAGCGTTTGATTAATAATCGCATGCCCCAATCGGTGGTTTCGGAGAGTGCAATCTCTAAATCTCGGGTGATAGGGTGATGAACCGTTGTGATCACGGGGTAGCCTTTTTCTTGGAGTGCAAGAACGCCGTAACACAAGCTCTGATTGTCGTGAACGATGTCGTATTGAGGTTGATGTTGATCAAAATAGCGAATGAGCCTGCGGCCGAAGGTATAAGGCTCTGGGAAGCCTCCAAACACGGTATCAACATACTCGATCAAATCGGTTACCGATCGTAAGTAACCCCACTTAAAAGCCCGGATATGATCGGGGGTGGCATAGAGGTCAAGGCTCGGAAGCTTGATCAGTTTAATTCGAGGGTCCAGATCAGGATAGGGCGGGCCCGAAATGACATCGACTTGGTGACCGGCGGCGATGAGTGCTAGGCCTAGGTGACGAAGATAAATGCCCTGACCGCCGCTGTAAGGATTGCTGCGATAACCCAGCAGACAAATTTTCATATTTCGCGCAATCCCGCTTGGACGCGGTGCCTGCCGTTATCTGAGTCTACCGTAGACTTTTGGGGGCAATAACAGCTCACACAGCGTTAAGAAATTCCGCGCAATAGTATAAATTTTGAGCCTAAAATGCGACCAGCAGGCTAAGTGGAGCGGTTTTATTTCGAAAATATGGGGAGGTAATTGAATTTTTTTCGTGATTTAGTACTATAACCATGAATTTTAATCATTTGGTAAGCATGCTTGAGCTGAGGCATTTAAAAACGTTAAAGGCACTTCGAGAAATGGGTAGTTTGGTTGAAGCTGCAGAGGTGCTGCACTTAACGCAATCCGCCTTATCACATCAAATTAAAGATCTTGAGGATCGGCTAAACTGTACGCTCTTTATTCGGAAGACTAAGCCGCCTAGGTTCACGAGCGCCGGTCGCCGGTTACTGGCGCTTGCAGACCTGGTAGCGCCCGAATTTAAAGCTGCTGAGCGAGATATCGCGAGATTAACGCAGGGTGAGGCCGGTCGGCTGCACATTTGCATTGAGTGCCATTCTTGTTTTCAGTGGCTGGTGCCCTGTATCGAAGCCTACCGTTTGAATTGGCCTGAAGTGGAATTGGATTTGATCGGTGGATTTAGTTTTACGCCGTTGCCGGCTTTAGCGCGAGGGGATCTTGACCTCGTGATTACCTCGGATCCGATTGACCTACCCGATATTCACTACGAGCCCTTGTTCGAATACGAAGCGATGTTGGCTGTGTCGAATCGGCACGCGTTGAGCCAGAAGACCGTTATCAACCCACTGGATTTGGCGGATCAAACCCTCATCACCTATCCCGTTGATCGAGACCGATTGGATATTTTTACCCAGTTTCTCGACCCGGCCGGGGTCGACCCGGCTGAGATTCGAAATGCCGAACTGACGCCAATGATGGTGCAATTGGTCGCAAGCGGTCGGGGCGTCACGTGTCTTCCAAATTGGGCTTTGACAGAGTATTTGGCAAACGAGTTACTAACCGCGAAGCGACTGTCGGAAAACGGCCTTTGGGGACGACTTTATGCCGCCGTCCGTCGCGAGCAACTCGAGGATCCGTTTATGCAAGAGTTCTTGAGCACAGCGATATCAACCTGTTTTAATCATCTGGCTGGCATCAAAAGAATTGAGGGCCCCTAAGGCTCTAAGCCCTGCGACTTATCCGGATTTAATGAATCGCAAAGCAGTGCGGTTGCCAGCATTACACGGACCTCGTTGGTGTAATGCCCTATCAGAGTTTTGCAGGTCTGTGGCGGGCATTAAAAAGCCCCAAAATGCCAAGGCACTTCGGGGCTCTGTCTTAACGTGTGGGAGCGGACTCCGAGTTAATTTAACTCGGAGGCGCCCCTCATAGACTGACTATTGATGGGATCACCTCCTTTGCGGTCAGGGGATTAAAAGGCGCGCTGGAGGTTCCCCCTGGTTAGAACGTCTGCGCTTCAAAGTTCGAGTAAAAATGTAATTCCAATCAAGCCCGGAGTCAAAGGGTTTTGTCATTTTTGCGTCTTATGGGACAAGCGCGTGGGCGATCCAGTCGTTTTCGGTGCGCTCAAACACAGTGCGCTCGTGGGGTAAATCGTTCTGAGACAGATCCAGGCGTTCAATTTGATCCAGCTGAACTAATAGCCCAATGGCGGCATCGCTCGGTTTTAGGTCCGCTGGCGCAACGCGTTGTGACAAAGCCTCAAATTGCTCGAGGAAATCGGCTCGAGAGGTCATTCGACTGCTTTGCGGCGAGGTCCTGTCGTAGAAATAGTCCAAAAGCTTGGCGCGCAGGGGGCGCTTATGCCAATTGTCTTGAATCGTCTCGCTAGCGAGGCCTTCCGCGATTCCGCTCAGGCGATATTGGATTTGGAGACTGGGGTACCAAAGAAGTGCCTGACAGCGCGGTTGTTTCAATAGCTGTTGCCATTTAGGGCTGCTGGTATTGACAAATAACGTGATGCCTGCGTCAGCAATATGACGCAAAACCAGCGTGCGGACCTGAGGTGAGCCGGCGGCATCCACCGTCGCAAAAAAACAGATGTTGGCGTTTGGATCCTGTTGGGCATTGGCGGCAGTCTGGTCAGCTTGCAGCTGCTCGATAATGTGCATCAGCTATCTAGCCCCAAATCAAAATCGCCGGTTGCGATTTCTACGTCGCTCATCAATAAGGTTAGTCGAACCGATTGGTCCTTGCGATCAAAGGTTCCGCTGATTTGCTCATGCCATTCATAATCTGTCTGAACGACGCTCTGTAGTTTGAGTCGGGTCAAGCTTTTGCCTTCGTCTCGAACCAAACCATTGACGATCAGCTGGGCATGGCCATCAGTTCGATAGGTGAGGGCTAGTTTTGCGCCGCGATGCTCGCTCTGCAGGGTTGTTGGTGCCAAGCGCTTTTCTCCATTGAATTGCTATTTGTCTTGATGATTGCAACGCGCAAATCCGTTATCATGCGCGCCAAGTGCATGAATATACAGGGTGAGCAGGATGAGTCAAATTGGGCAAGCGAAAGCAAATGCTTCTGAAATCTTAGCCGGTTTGCGGAAGTTAGGACCCAATCGAGTGGTTGCTTTGTCGACCCATAAGAGCAAAGAATTGTTGGCTGAACTCGAGGCGAAAGCTGAGGCGCTCGTCGAGCAATTGGCGTCAGAGAGCTAGTCTCCGGCGTTTAGAGCCTGCAACGCAGGTGATCTGGGTATTAAATTGACGCACCTGGATTGACTAAGGATCGCAAAGTTAAAGCCGAAAGGAAATCAGTCATCATGGAATGCAAGCGCGTGTCTGGTGCCCTTGGCGGGCTGATTACAGGGGTTGATCTCACGGCGCCTCTATCGGCTGCGGTGTTGAGCGATCTCAAACAAGCGCTTTTAGAGCACCAAGTTCTATTTTTCCGAAACCAAGCATTGTCGCCTGAGCAGCATATGGCGCTGGCCACTGCTTTCGGCGAGCCGCAGTATCATGAGGCTTATCCGCATGCCGCGGGGTTCCCTGCGATCACAATCCTTGAGAATGATCGAGAAAATCCTTCAAAAATTGAAGTGTGGCATACCGATATGACGTTTCGGGCTTGCCCGCCGTTGGGTTCTATCCTACACGGCCAGTCTATTCCCGAGCGGGGTGGCGACACCCTTTTCGCGAGCCTATCGGCGGCTTATGAGAGTTTGTCTCAGATCATGAAAGATCTGCTTGAGGATTTGGTTGCGATTCATGATTTCAGTTTCGGGTTTAAAGAGTCTTTGGCAGAGCCCGGTGGGCAGGATCGATTAGCACAGATGGTGATCGATAATCCGTCGGTTGAGCACCCCGTGGTGATTACCCACCCTGAAAGTGGCGTGCGCGGTTTATATGTTAATCCGCTTTTTACCGCTCGGATCAAAGGGCTCCAACAAACTGAAAGCGATGCGTTACTTAATTTTTTGTTTGCGCATATGATTCTGCCGGAGCACACCTGTCGATTTACTTGGGAAAAAGACTCGATTGCTTTTTGGGACAATCGAATCACCCAACACAAACCTGTTAATGATTATTGGCCACAGTCACGAAAAATGCAGCGCATTACCGTCGATCAGGGCCTTCGGCCGAGTCAGCGGTAAGCGCTAAAAGGGTCTCGATTGTGGACAGAGGCTGATCAACCATCAAATGATGCCCGGCGTCGTCGATCATTTTTATCTGATGGTTTGCAAGATGTTTGGTCGCGGTTGATAAATTTTTCTCACCAAGCGGGCTTGCCGAGTCAAAAAACACACTCTTGCGGCCAATCACTAAGCTGGTGTTAGTTTGAAGGCGAGCCATCATCTCGGATCCGGTGGGTAAGTCTGGTGCCGGTGTTATCTTGTTAAAGACTGCGCGATCAAACTTAAAGACAAAACCTGCCTCTGATTCACGGAAAGAATGGTGGGCGATGTGCGCGATAATATGAGGGTGCCTTAAAGGCTGTCGCGGAGTTAGTCGAAAGCGTTTCATCGCAATGGGCCGTGTCGCATACACCCGGGCTGGACGGCTGCTCTGCCGTTCCGGTTTTGACGGTGTCTTGACGTCTTTCGAGCTGTCCAGCCTGATTGGCGAGCTAGACGGTATGACCGAATCTATCAAGATCAGCTGTTGTGCCCAATGAGGGTTTAGAAAACAAGCAACCCGAGCAAGGGTGCCGCCAAAACTGTGCGCAATGATGATCGGCGACGCATAACCTGCATGGTGTGTGACCGCCTTCATTTCTTCGGCGAATAAGCGGGATGAGTAGGTTGCTCTGTGCGGGCTATCGCCAGCGCCAGACAGGTCAATCGCGGAGACATCGAATCGATGATGCAATGCTGGACCAATGTGGTCCCACCACCGAGCGTGCGCGGCGTGACCATGAACCAGTAAGACCCCAGGCGCATTGGGCTTTGGCCACCGCCGATACTGTATCGGAACGTCTTTGACCATCACCGAAAAAGATTCGGGCGTGCGGCTGAGTGCCTGTGTAAATTGTTCTGGCGTCATAGATGGCAGCGTTATCGCGTTGCGTTAGTATAGAGCATTCGAGCGGGCAAAAAGGGGCAAAGCGATCAAGAATCCTTGGACTAATCAAACTGCAATGATTGCGATCAGTATGGCATTTCTGTTGGGTCTTGTCGGCGCCCTCAGTCTTCGGTCGACGACGCCGATTCAGAACAAGATTACCGCTGTTGAGGCACCACAGATTAAGTGGCGAACCCCTGTGGCGTTTGGCACACACTTGCCGGCATTGGGCGACAATATTTTATATGTTTCAGAGCAACTGAGTCGTGCCTCAGGCGGGCGGGTGCTGCTGGATGTCTATGAGCCGGGCATGCTGGTCCCAGCCTTTAGTATTACCGAGAGCGTGAAGGCGGGGAAGTTAGAAGCTGGTTACACCTGGCTTGGCTATGATCAGGGCAGGATCCCGGCGACGCCGCTCATATCAGCCGTACCTTTCGGGCTTGAGCCTTGGGAATATACCGCTTGGTACTATGAGGCAGGAGGTAAGGCCTTGGCGGAAGCGCTCTATGCGCCACACAATATTCATCCAATTCTGTGTGGCATCATTGGCCCAGAAACCGCCGGCTGGTTTCGATTTCCCATCACGGACCTCACCCAATTTGAGGGTCTGAAAATACGATTCGCCGGGCTCGGGGGGCGCGTTCTGCAGGCTTTGGGTGCGTCGGTGACCTTAATACCCGGCGGCGAAATCTATCAAGCGCTTGAGAAAGGTGCTATTGATGCAACCGAATATTCCTTACCCGTTGTCGACGCGATGCTTGGATTCGATCAAGTTGCGAAGTTCAATTACTTTCCAGGTTGGCATCAAACCTTTACCGCGGCGCATCTCGTGGTCAATCAAACTCGTTGGGACGCCCTGAGTGCTGGTGATCAGAGCCTCATCGAGATGGCTTGCACGGCCGGCGTCATTCGAAACTTGGCGAAAGGCGAGGCCTTGCAGGGCGCTGTGATCGAAGGCTTCGAGGCGAAGGGCGTGACCCCGGTTCGGTTTGATCGAACGGTTTTAAAGTCACTTCAGGCCGTCACAGAGTCGGTGCTTCAGATTGAAGCAGAGAAAGATCCGCAATTTGCGGAGATTTTAGCCTCCCAAAGAAAATTTATGCGCAGTTATAAGAAGTGGAAAGCTTTAGCCTATTTACCCCGAGATTTTGATGAGGTGGCCGAGGAATGACAGATCAGCGGTTGCCGGTAACGGGCCTATCCCAATTAATTGATGGCGTGGTGATCAAGCTTGGCTCAGCGTTAGGGCTGATTTGGTTGATGCTGATCGGTGTGATTGTCGTGAACGTTATTTCTCGCTATCTCTTCTCTGAAGGTTTTATTGAACTGGAAGAATTGCAATGGCATTTGTATGCCACCGGATTTCTCTTAGGGCTATCGTATGCCTTAGTACAGGATGCCCACGTTCGAGTGGATGTTTTTCGGTCCAGATGGTCCGATCAAACCCAGGCTTGGGTCGAGATTTACGGGCTATTACTGTTGCTTCTGCCGTTTGTGATGTTAGTGCTGATCGCTGCTGGGCCGTTTGTGTTGTACGCCTATGAAACTGCCGAAGTTTCACAAGCGCCGGGCGGGCTACCCTTTCGGTGGGTGATTAAGACGATGCTGCCAGTCGGGTTTGTTTTGCTGCTGCTGGGGACCCTTTCTCGTCTCTCTAGGGTGTTGTGTCTGTTGTTTGGCTGGCCGAAGCCGGGGACGGCGCCATGACGGATGGTGATTGGCTCAGTCTGTGGATGTTCGTAAGTTTTATCCTCTTAATTTTTTCTGGTTTTCCCGTAGCGTGGGTCCTTGGGGGGCTTGCCGTGATCTTCACCGCAGTTGGGATGATCGCTGGCATTGATTTTGGTTGGGATATCGCAATCAGCTGGGATTACTCAGGGCTTGTGGTGGATCGCATTTGGGATGTGATGAACAACTGGGTCTTGGTGGCGTTACCGATGTTTATTTTTATGGGCGTGATGCTTGAAAAGTCTGGATTGGCGGAGCGATTGTTACGGAATCTATCAACGTTGTTTAATGCGGTCCCCGGAGGAATGGCGTTATCAGTTGTCGGAATTGGCGTTTTATTATCGGCATCTACGGGCATCATCGGTGCCTCTGTCGTATTGCTGGGACTCTTGGCGATGCCCCCCATGCTCGCGCGCGGTTATCAGCCTGAATTAGCCGCTGGAACCATTGCTGCGGTCGGGTCTTTAGGCATCTTGGTGCCGCCCTCGATTATGCTGGTGATGATGGCCGATCGTTTGGCCTTGCCTGTGGGGCCTTTGTTTTTGGGCGCGCTGATCCCGGGATTGTTGCTCGCTTTTCTGTACGCGGTGTACATCGTGATTGTCGCGATGTTGAAACCAAGGCTCGCCCCACCGGCCACGAATGCTGAGCCCTTAACCTTCGGCATTTTAATGGCGGTCGTTCAGGCCATGTTGCCGCCCCTTATGCTGATTTTTGCAGTGTTAGGATCCATTTTTACCGGGATCGCAACGCCGACCGAAGCCGCAGGCGTAGGTGCCGCTGGCGCTTTGATCTTAACGGCGTGGTATGCCAATTTGACGCCCGAAGTCTTAAAAGAAGCCTGTCTTGAAACCACCAAGACAACCAGTTACATCTTTGCAATATTTTTGGGAGCCACGGCATTTTCGTTGGTGCTGCGCGGGCTTGGCGGCGATCATTTGATCGAAAAAGGTCTTTTGGGATTGCCCTTTGGGCCTGACGGGATATTGATCACCATCTTGCTGGTGGTTTTTTTACTGGGGTTTGTCCTGGATTGGATTGAGATCACATTGATTGTACTGCCGCTGGTTGCGCCGGTTGTTACGGGCCTCGGATTTGATTTGATTTGGTTTACTGTCTTGTTTGCGGTGTGTTTGCAAACCGCATTTTTGACGCCGCCGGTGGGTTTTGCGATATTTTATCTCAAAGGAGTGGTGCCGGATGCGGTAACCGTGCCTGTTATTTATCGTGGTGTGGTACCGTTTATTGCGCTGCAACTCCTCGGGTTGGTTCTCCTGTATTGTTTTACCGATTTGGTGCTATACCTCCCCAGTCGTCTGCAATAGATCGGGGCAGGGTGCGCTGAGTTTTCTCACTGGCATAAGGCATGGACGAGGATCGAGCGCACCTGCGTATTGCAGCGTTGATTTTTGGAGCGCGCGCGCCAGACCTTATTGCCGCTTCGCGGTAGCAGAATCCACAGATAGGCCGAATCGGCTTCAACCTCAAAAACCCTAACTTAAACTGAGCTGAGTAATGCTTTGAGCCATGAAGTGCTGTCAGTCTGCTCTGCCTTCGGCGCAGTGCTGGGATTGCGACCGCCCCAATTAAGGGCAACCGCCCCAGCTTCGTGCATTAATTTTTGCGCTATCAAAAGCTGATACCCCCCCCCTTGCAGTCTAAGCCCTATGAATTGGACACCGATGCCAATTCCTGCTCGGTTTTTGATCTTGGCACTATCTTTGCTTTTACCCTGTTAGGACAAAACCAGTCCAGGGAATGCGCCGACCTAACTTGCCTGAGTCAGGTTGGCGCATATTCAGGAGCGACAAGCGACACGACGTTATCCGAGGAGAAAATTGTGGAAGAGTCAGTAATACAACTTAGTTATTCGGTAGATACGCTCTACTTTTTAGTGATGGGGGCATTGGTCATGTTTATGGCGCCTGGATTCGCCATGCTCGAAGCCGGGATGGTTCGGGCTAAGAATACCAGTGAAATTTTAACCAAGAATGTGGCGCTGTTTGCGATCGCATCCCTCATGTATCTGATTGTGGGTTACAGCATCATGTACAGCGACGGGTCCGGATGGATTCCTGGCATTGGCACTTACCTGGGTGGTGGCGATAACTCGGTGAGTGAGGTTTTAGCGTCTGAGGGCGATGTCTATTACTCCAGCGCATCAGACTTCTTTTTCCAGGTTGTGTTCGTTGCCACCGCGATGTCAATTATCTCGGGTGCGGTTGCAGAGCGAATGAAGCTATTCGCGTTCTTGGCCTTCGCGGTCGTGATGACGGGTTTCATTTATCCGGTGCAAGGATTCTGGAAATGGGGTGGCGGGCCTTTGCAGGAAGCAGGCTTCTTAGATTTTGCGGGTTCTGGCGTGGTGCACATGTGTGGCGCCGCCGCGGCACTAGCAGGTGTTTTGTTACTCGGTGCTAGAAAAGGCAAGTACGGTCCCAATGGACAGGTGAATCCGTTACCAGGTGCGAATATGCCTCTGGCAACTCTTGGGATGTTCATACTTTGGTTCGGTTGGTTTGGCTTTAATGGCGGCTCAGAATTGGTGATCAGCAATATTGAAGAAGCCAATGCGGTAGCTCTTATTTTCGTAAATACCAATACCGCCGCCGCCGCGGGCCTAATCGGCGCGCTTCTGTCAGCAAAGGTACTTTTTGGCAAAGCTGACCTCACCATGGTCTTAAATGGCGCGCTCGCTGGATTGGTTTCGATTACAGCAGAACCCCTGACTCCGATGCCTGGCGAAGCTGCACTCATCGGGTTGGCGGGCGGAGTTTTAGTTGTTGGCTCGATCGTTTTGCTGGATAAGCTTCGAATCGATGATCCGGTCGGAGCGATTTCGGTTCATGGCACCTGCGGGATATGGGGTTTGTTGGCAGTGTGTTTCACAAATACAGATGCCACGCTATCGGCGCAGTTGATGGGTATCAGCGCAATCTTTCTCTGGACCTTTGCAGTCGGTGGTATCGCTTGGATGATTATCAAGATGGTAATGGGGCTGAGGATTTCTGAAGAAGAAGAAATTGCAGGCTCTGACATCGCAGAGATTGGGATTGAGGCCTACCCCGAATTCACGCGTTAACCAGTTTGGTGGGGGGGGCCAGGGACGGCGCCTCTTACCTTTATTTCTACCCCTGAGTCTGACAAAAGACTCCTTAGGCGCTCACCCTGTGGGCGCCTTTTTTTATGGGGAATAGGCCCCTGGAAAGGGTTCTAACGGTTCAGCTGGAACCTTGGCTGTAAAGCGTTCCTCTTTAAAAAGATTAAAGCCGTGTTTTGTATAGTTTGGGAGTGCATTGGGATGGTCGAGTGAGCAGGTGTGGAGCCAAATTCGGCGCTGATCCGGCTTAAACGCTTGATCAATAGCATCTTGTAGCAGAGCGCTGCCGAGGCCTTTACCAACCCAATTGGGCATTAATCCAAATAAGCAAATTTCAGAGGCGCGGTCATTGCCGTGTTTGATCTCAAAATAACCGATCGGATTGCCCGAAACATACGCGACCCAAAACTGAATGTTGGGTTGGTTAACGTGATGCAGCCACTCGGACAAGGACCAGCCGATTTTTTCATACCAGAGCCAGGGCGCACCCACGGTTGCATAGAGATATCGACAAAAACCAGGATCCGGATTGACAAGGTTCACAAGCTCGTAGGCGCGAGGCGGTGCCGAATTCGGCAGTGGTACCAATCGCTCTAGGTGCCAAACGGTGATGTCCTTCAGTTCCCAATGCATCTTGCTTAGGCGTTAATTGCCCATCCTCCCGAGAATGGAAAGATTTGGCCAACAAAGAAATCACTGTTGTCTGAAGCCAAAAAGAGTGCAAATTCTGCTTGTTCTTCAGGTCGAGCAACGCGCCCAACAGGAACGTTACGCGCGAGGTGCTTTTTAAATCGCTCACTTTGAACCAGTTCATCCGGATAGTAGACCGGGTTGCTCACATAGTTTTGGGCAATGGCATTGATTTGTACGTTCTTGCCCGCAAATTCGAGGCCGACCGCTTTGATAAACGCATTTTGAGCGCCCCGGGCCGCGCAGTATGCGGCGGATCCTGGCAAACCCTTTAAGGGTGCGGCGCTTGTGATGGCGATAATTTTCCCGTGACCTTGATCGGCCATTCTAGGAGCAAAGTGTCTTACCAGGGCCATCAGCGGATGCACCATCGTGTCAAACAGCTTCTCCCAGTGGTCATCCGCTAAGGTTTCTATAGGGCCGTTGCAGGGATCATGGGCGAGATTGGCGATGACAACATCGAAGTCTTGTAAATCCTCAACATAGTTTCGGAATTCGGGACCAAACGGAACCATTCCCGGGCGCGCCGTGACATGTGCGGCTTCTGCATGAAACAAGTCTGCAATCGCTGGCCCCATGTAATCGTCGGACTGGGTGATTAAAATCTTTTTGTGTTCGAGTCTCGTCATAGGTTTTGATTCGCTAAGGTTTGTTAGACGTCCTGAGTCGCCATCCTTTCGATGCCCGCTTAATTTATGGTGACCGCGTGCGCTAAGAGGTGCTCCAGGGGAACGATTTTGAGCGCCTCTTGGTGAGTGCTGGTGAGGATGACCTTGGGGGCAATCCCCGACTCATAAGCCTCCAACCATCGCCCCGCACACAAGCACCAGCTGTCGCCAGGTTTTAGGCCAGGAAAGCCAAACTCTGGATGCGGCGTCATGAGGTCGTTGCCCTTTGCTTTCGAGAACAATAAGAATGCCTCGCTAATTTCGACACAGACCGTGTGTGAGCCTGCATCTTCTGCACAGGTATTACATAGACCATCGCGAAGGAATCCGGTTAATGGCTTATTGCTGCAAGGTGACAGCTCGCTGCCCAGGACATTAATTGAAGGCGCGAGGACAAGGGGGTTATTCATAGCGTTTTTGCTCAAAATCAGGGCTAGGGTTTGCTTGGTTTGTAGACGAATTAGCGCCAGTTAGGTGTTTACGCTGGACCGCTGTTCGATCACCATGAACTCGGAACTGCCGTAGATCCAAGTCGGGATAATCGCAAATATCGATTGGGGATCGAGTGCCGCCCATAAGATAAACCAGATCCTCTGGGTGCGGGTTATATAAACTGTGGGCTTCGGATTGGGTGTTAAAGCCCATGAAGTCCCCTGACGCGACCTCATGGTGATGCTCGCCAATTCGGGCAAGACCGCGACCAGACAAAATATAGATAAATTCTTCATCTTCATGATGGCGGTGATATTCCGTTGAGAAACGCCCTTCGGTTAAGGTCACGAGGTGAACACCAAGTGTTTCGAGTCCAGTAAGACTTGATAGAGATCGGGTTAGGCGGATTGCTTTGGGATTGTGCTGATGCACGTGTCGGACGGGGCCTAAGGCGTCAATATCCGATCGACGCAGCAAGGCCTCGACCGGTTGTGCTGTTGGTTGGTCCACGGCTAGCCTCTTCTTCGGGGTGGTTTCCGAGTATCTTTGTCTTTCGGAATAAGATCGCTATTAACCCGTCGCGCCCTAACCGGCGCGCTGAGTTGAATTAAGAGATCATCCGGTGGATAGGTGAAGCTTAATGACTCGCCAAGAAGTTCTTCGATGCTTGGCATCATAAAGGCATCACTTTCACAGACTAAGCTGATCGAGACGCCTTTAGCGCCAGCGCGGCCCGTTCGGCCAATCCGATGCACGTAATCTTCTGGGTCTTCTGGCAAATTGTAATTTACGACGTGGCTGATGTTGTCGACGTGAATTCCACGTCCAGCGACATCGGTGGCCACCATGACTTGAATGTCTCCATCCTTGAATTCGTCGAGCGTCTTGATGCGCTTTCTTTGAGCGACCTCACCTGTGAGCAATCCTGTTTTGAACCCTTGTCGATACAGCTTTTCCTCAAGCCGCCGGGTCTCATCGCGGCGATTTACGAACACGATCACTTTACTGTCGGTTTGTTGGGCAATGAGGTTGCACAGGACCATGAATTTTTCTGATTCGGAGGTAAAATAAATCAGTTGTTCGACACTGCTAACGGCAACCTGCTCGGGCGCAATTTCGATTCTGACGGGGTCCAAGGTCCAAGTTTTTGCAAGTCGCTTGATGTCTTCACTAAAAGTTGCGCTGTAAAGCTGAGTTTGTCGCTTATCTTTCTTAGGTGTGCGCTGGACGATGGCTTTCACATCCGGGATGAAGCCCATATTCAACATTCTGTCGGCTTCATCAATCACGAGCGTTTCGACTTGGCCAAGATTAATGACCCCAGAGCGGCAGAAATCAAGCAATCTTCCCGGGGTCGCGACAATTACTTCGACCGGTCTTTCAAGTTCTCGTTTCTGCTTTTCATAATCAATGCCGCCGACCACCGCCATAACGTGCAGGTCAGTGAACTCGGTCAGCAGCTCGGCATCCGATGCGATTTGCATGACCAGCTCTCGGGTTGGTGCAATGATGAGCGCGAACGGTGTGCCAGGCTTTCGGGCTTGGCGCTCAGGGTTCTCGAGATGGTAGGTAATAATAGAAATTAAAAACGCAGCGGTTTTACCCGTACCGGTTTGCGCTTGCGCGATCACATCTTCGCCATCCAAGCTGTGGGGTAAGACTTCTTTTTGGATCGGTGTGCAGTTCGAGAAATTAAGCTTGCGTATGGCAAGGTTTAGAGGTTCAGGTAGATCAAGGTCTATGAAATCTTGACCGAGTGAGGGTAGGTCCGTTGGCGGCTGTTTTGCCCGGGACTTGTTGCTCTGATCTGAAGGCTGTTTGGCAATCTGTTGCGTCTCTGCCAGTTTTGGTGTTGAACGCTGTTTTGGGGCAGGCTTTTTTTGAGCCGGCTTCTTTTGGGCGGGCTTTTTGGTCGACGCTGATTTCTTGGCAGGTTTGGCTGGCGCCTTTTTGGCTTTGAATAGGTTTGAAAAAATACTCATACTCGGCAATCTGTAGTGAAGGCGACGCCATGCTGGGGTTGCTGTGATTTCATAGAGTTTTATCTTATTGCTTTAGGAATTTGCGCGCTTAGCGATCCACTTCGCTGGCTTTGACAATGCAACAAACTAGGACATCAAGCGCTTGATCGAGCTCCATCATATCAGGAAAGCTGGGGGCGATTCGGATATTCTTATCCTCCGGGTCGTGACCATAAGGAAAGGTTGCACCGGCTGGCGTAAGCTTTACCCCTGCCGCATTCGCCAAAGCAATGACTTGTGTCGCGCTGGCGGCTTTCAAGTCTAACGAAACGAAGTAACCGCCGCCCGGTTGACTCCAGGTCGCAAGGTCTGCTTCGGCCAGTGGCATCAGTTTTTCTTGAACCCGCTGGAATTTTGGCTCGAGGATCACTCTATGCGCGGCCATATGCTTTGCAATGTCGTTTGAGTCTTTTAGTAGACGGGCATGTCGCAGCTGATTCACCTTGTCAAAACCAATCATCTGCGGCGTAAGAAAGGTTTCGAATCCTTGTAGCATCGGCTCGCTTAAGCCGCAAAATGCCAACCCAGCGCCGGCAAAGGTGATTTTGGAAGTTGATGCGAAGAGCGCGATTTGATGTGCTGTTTGGGCGGCCTGCGCGCGCGCCATGAGGTTGGTAAGGGGCATGGTTCGAGGGTCTAAATCGTGTGCCGCGTAAGCGTTATCCCACATTATGATAAAGTCTTTACCTGCAAGATTTGGCAGGTTCGCGAGCCGTTCGACGGTTGCCTGGCTGTACGTGTGTCCAGTCGGGTTGCTGTGCTTTGGTACGCACCAGATGCCTTTGATATTTTGGTCTTGGCGGACCAGCGCCTCAATTTTGGTCATGTTGGGGCCGTCAGCGTCAAAGCCCACAGAGATCATTTCAATGCCCAAATGCTCACAGATGGTAAAGTGGCGATCGTAGCCAGGCACCACGCAAATAAATTTGAATGTCTGCGTAGGATCATCTTTCTGCCAGGCCTTGAGCCGCCAAACCAGAAATTGATACATCAGCGTGAGGCTGCTGTTGCCGCCTGCCATGATGTATTTAGGATCAACGTCCAACAAGGTGCCGCCCAGCGCACGTGCATCGGGTATCCCCAGCAGACCGCCATAATTGCGTGCATCGGTGCCATCGGCTGTCTTAAAGTTACCGGCGATCATATCCTCTAAGGCGCAGCTGAGATCGAGCTGATCGGAGCAGGGCTTGCCCCGCGTCAAATCCAGCGCAAGGCCAGCGTTTAAGTATTGATCGTATTGCGCGTCATTCGACGTGTTCATGGGTTAATCCTTGGGTGGTTATCCTGGGCTGACAAGCCAGTTTGCTCATCGATGCCCAACATCAGGTTTAAGTTTTGAACGGCGGCGCCAGCAGCCCCTTTGCCAAGATTATCTAAGCGCGCCACAAGCAAGCTTTGTTGTTCATCACCAAAGGCGAAGAGGTCGACCCGGTTGGTGCCATTGCAAGCCTGGGGTTCTAGAAAGTTTCCAGCTAACCCAGCGGTATGGTTGGGTTCTTGAACCTGAATATTGGGTTCATTTTGGTAAAAATTCTGCCAATGTTCCGCAATACTTGCGGCGCTGGTCGGTTTTGCGAAGTGATTTGACGTTAAGCCAATTTCGACCAACATTCCTTGGTAAAAGTCACCGACATGAGGCAAAAAGACGGGGTCGTTCTGAAGCTTTGCAAATTGCGTCATCTCAGCCAAGTGTTTGTGTTTGAGCGTAAGGGCATAGGGTCTGCACGCCGTCTGGGATTGTTCTTGGTAATCTTTGATCATGGCCTTACCGCCACCAGAATACCCGCTCAACGCGCTGACAAATATCGCGTGGTCTGGCTTCAATAAGCCCAGAGCAATCAGTGGCCGTATGAGCAAGATGAATCCCGTTGGATAGCAGCCCGGGTTGCTAACGCGCTCTGCAGTCTGAATTTTGCGACGTTGCTCAGGGCACAGTTCTGGTAGGCCATAGGTCCAATCTGGATGGGTCCGATGGGCAGTACTGGCATCAATTAACCGAGTTTTTGTTGCAAGCTGTGCAGTTTGACGCGCTGCGTCATCCGGCAAACATAAGATGGCAACGTCGGCAGCACCAAGGGCCGCTTTTTTTGCTGCATCGGTTTTGCGCTCAGCGTCGGAGAGCTCGATTAGCTCCATATCGTCGCGCTCGGTCAAGCGGTCCTTAATTTGCAGGCCCGTAGTGCCGTTTTGACCATCGATAAAAATTTTAAACATAAGGCTATCCCGTCGATGCCCAATGATATCACGACCGATGGCCGTCGATAGAAGCCTTATGGCGAGAAATAGGTTGAAAATAGGCCGTTAAGCGAGGTCCTGGATCCGTTCTAGCCGATCGCGGCTCATGTCCAGGTTTTGAGAAGATTGAAGCCAAGGCGCTTGCAAGACGCGGGCGAGGGTTACATCGGGCAGGTCAAGGTCCCGTAGATGATGAATGAATTTGAGTTGCTGAAATCCATCAAACCAATTGAGCAAGGCGCGTTGAAAGTGGGCTTGCCGTCCCGTGTTGGCTTCAAGTTTTCGAAAGGTGCGCAGGCAGTTACTGTTGGTAAAGTAACTTTGAATTTTGGTATTCGGAATCCGCTCGATTGCGTCCGTTGTTTCTGCAATGGCGAGTGTGGTGAGCAGTGATTGCAGATGAGAAAACGCATCTGGATTATAAAACAGCGCTGTTTTTGCCAGATTTTGATCAATTAGCGCGCGAACTCCTGTACCGGTGCCGATGGGTACGCGTTGAGAGAGTCGGGGCGATAACACGACTCGGGCCCCTTGGAGCCGGATAATTGGTCCAATTTTCGCTAATTTATTGAGTAAGTAAAAATCTTCACCCGTTGGCCGCTTTGGAAAGCCCCGTACCTGGGCGTAGGCGGCGGCGTTAACGGCAATGACTGAGCCGAGGCTCGCGTGACCGAAACGCGAACCGGCCCATCTCAGCCCGCCCGTGAAGTGACTCAATTTCAGTTCGTACAAACGCATCGCGATTTTGAGATGCTCGGGCGCGGGCAACCGATGCCGGTAGGCGTAAACCCAGCCGGCCGCGTCACCTGGCTTAGTTTGCGTAAAGTAATCTTTGGGTAAGTGCGCATCGGCATCGGTTGAGTGAATGATCGGACTTTGAACGATGCCTTCATTGATCAGTTTCAAGGCTATATCAGCGCCGATCTTGCGCGCTAAGCCAACGCCCTGTCGTTCTGGGATGTACCCACCGTGATGGCATCGATTAATGATGAGTAAGCCAGCTTTGTTTTTTTGAAGACTACTTTGCCAGCGCGCTTGGGGGTCTTTCCGCGTGCAATAGGCCTCAAAATGCGCCAGCAGGGCAAGGGTTTTGGGATCATAGGCTGGGGCATTAATCACTAGAATCATTAGGCTATTGGTTGGCATTTCAGCCCAGAGCCGAATAAGGTTTGCGGGTCGTTCCGAATAGGCGGGAATCACGAGCACCTGCGAGAATTGCCGGTTTAGCGTGATCTCGACCCCATCGGGTTCTGAATACTGCGCAAGGTATTGGTCAATAGTTGTTTGTTGTCGATGACTGAACACGCAGGACTAATGCAATCGCGGTCTAATCGGAAGCGCGGCAAGCACAGCGGCTTCTTCGGTTAGCCAAAATTCCAATCGCGCATTAACTTCGCTTGGATCAAAGTAGATCCGGGCAAGATCTAGAAACAACTGATGATGTTGAGATTCACTGCGTGCAAGGGTTTGGTAAAAGTTTGCGAGTTTTGCGTCATCAAGCGCATTGCCGATCATCTCGAACCGCTCAGCGCCTCTGGCTTCTATGACCGCAGCTGAAAGCAGCCGGTCGAGGAAATAGTCGTGGCTAGATTTGCGCAAATGTCGCCTAAGGGCGTTGACGTAGAGGTCTTTTACGTCTGCCGACAGCTTAAATCCGCGCGCCTCGATAAGTCGGTAGACTTGCCTGAAGTGGTTTAACTCTTCGAGGGCTAAGTCGATCATTGCCCGGGTCAATTGCGTGCGATCTGGGTAATGAGTCACCATCGACATAGCCATGGAAGAGGCTTTACGCTCATTGGCGGCATGATCTTGAATAAACGTTTCGAAGTCTGCGAGTACACATTGCAACCAAGCCTCAGAGGATTGGGTTTTTAATTTCATAGTATCCGCCGAATAAAGGCCCCAATGTCCTCAATCTCCTCGAGGCACACCTGATGTGCCATGGGGTAATCACGCCAGGTAACGTCATAGCCCAACCGGATCAGGTTCTCTCTGGCGGTAGCAGCTCTCATTATTGGGATCATTGGATCGCCCTGGCCATGCCCCATAAAGATCGGAAGCGCCAGATTCTCGTCATGAAGCTCTGCCTCTAGAGATTGGGGGTCGTGCAGGTAAGTTGAGATCGCAATCACGCCCGCAAGCCGATTATGAAGCCGGAGCGCCGTGTGTAGAGCAATCACGCCACCTTGCGAAAATCCGGCTAGGATAATTCGATGACTCTGGATCCCAGCATCAAGTTGATGATCAATAATGAGCCGTATTTCATCGGCCGATGCTTGGACATCATCCGTGCTGCCGCGCTCAGAATGAAATTGAAAGTCATACCAAGCCCGCATCTCGTCGCCATTGTTAATGGAAACTGGGCGAATTGGCGCATGGGGAAAGATGTAGCGAATGGCCATATCAGATAGGCCAAGTTCAGGCACAATCGGTTCGAAGTCGTGGCCGTCGGCCCCCAGGCCATGTAGCCAAATTAAGCACGCATCAGCAGTTGTTTCCGGTTCAATCGTGATGTGCTCAAGCATGGTTGGTTCCTCGTGACTCAAATGGACAGAGCATAACTCGGATCAGGTCTGCGCTCTATATGCAGCCTTGGACTGATTTGCTCACGGCGAATGATTGTGTCTAAATATCAGCAGACACATAGGAGATGCAAATGGGACCATTAACAGGAATTAAAATCATCGAATTGGCCGGTATTGGCCCGGGCCCCTTTTGTGGAATGATGTTGTCAGACATGGGCGCTGAGGTGATCCGTGTGGATCGGTTGGGTAGCCGTGCTAGGGGGCAGGACGTGCTGGCCCGAGGTCGGAAGTCGGTCGCAGTTGACTTGAAGTCGGATGCTGGCCGTGAGGTGGTGCTGAAGCTGTGTGAGTCTGCAGATGCTATTTTTGAAGGGTTTCGACCAGGCGTTACCGAACGGTTAGGGCTAGGGCCCGATGATTGCCGGGCTCGCAATAAGCGCTTGGTTTATGGACGAATGACGGGTTGGGGTCAAGATGGCCCAATGGCACAGGCCGCTGGACACGATATCAATTACATTGCGCTTACGGGCGCGCTTCACGCGATTGGACCGAAGGGTGGTAAACCAGTTCCGCCGTTGAATCTGGTTGGTGATTTTGGCGGCGGCGGTATGTTGTTGGCCTATGGATTGGTCTGCGCGTTGTTAGAAGCGGCCCGTTCGGGTGAGGGACAAGTCGTTGATGCGGCGATGGTCGATGGTGCCGCGGCGCTCATGGCGATGTTTTTTACGATGAAAGCGGGCGGTATGTTTCAGGAATCAAGAGCCAGCAATATGTTGGATGGTGGCGCCCACTTTTATGGCACCTATGAAACCAAAGACGAAAAGCATATTGCCTTAGGCTCTATTGAGCCGCAGTTCTACGCCCTCTTGATTGAAAAGGCCGGATTGGATGCCGAAGATTTTAGTGCTCAGATGGATCAAAGTCGTTGGCCTGAATACCAAGAAAAGTTAACGCGCGTGTTTAAAACCAAAACCCGAGATGAATGGACGGCAATCATGGAAGGCTCGGATGTGTGTTTCGCGCCAGTGCTTGCGCTCAGTGAAGTGGCTGATCATCCTCATAATAAAGCGCGTGGCACCTTTCAGGCTCTGGACGGCTTAACCCAACCGGCACCAGCGCCGCGATTTAGCCGAACTGAGGTCAGTCTAAGCCATGCTTCACGCGCACCGGGACAGGATAGCCAGCAGGTCTTGCTTGATGCGGGTTACGACGTCGAGGCTGTGGCTGAAATGATTCGCACGGGTGCCGTGAGTATTCCGGAGTAACACTTGGCAAATTTAGTGCGCTATGCGACGGCTTTTGAGTCGGCGGTGAGTAACCCTGAGAATTTCTGGGCGGAAGCTGCCAAGCGAGTGGCTTGGATTAAGCCGCCGGTTACAACTCGGCAGGCCCGAGACGACGGTTTGGCGGATTGGTATGAAGGCGGCACGTTGAATACCTGTCACCTTGCTTTAGATTTGCACATCGAGCAGGGTCGGGGGGATCAGGTTGCCTTAATCTATGACTCACCCGCCTCCGGTGAGATCCTACAATGGACTTTTTCTGAGTTGCTCGCTGAGGTTGCTCGACTCGCAGGATTGTTAACGAGCGAAGGCGTCTCGTTGGGTGACCGCGTGATTATTTATTTGCCGATGGTGCCAGAGGCAGTGTTTGCGATGTTGGCCTGCGCCAGAATCGGAGCAATCCATTCGGTGGTTTTTGGTGGGTTTGCAGCAAAAGAATTGGCAACCCGAATTGATGATGCGACGCCAAAGGTGCTTCTGACGGCCAGTTGCGGCCTCGAATTTGATCAAGTGATCCCGTATCTGCCTTTGGTCGATGAGGCTTGTCAGTTAGCGCGCCACACCGTCGCCACTCGGATCATTTTGCAGCGCAAGCAATTGCGCGCAACGTTAAAAGACGAGGATCTTGATTGGCAGGCCGCCGTTGCTCGCGCTGAGCCGGTCGGTTTTGTTGAAGTTCCTGCGCGTCACCCGCTCTATATTCTCTACACCTCTGGTACAACTGGCAAACCCAAAGGGGTGGTGCGTGATCATGGCGGTCACGCGGTTGCTTTACTTCAAAGCATGGCGGAAACCTACGGCGTGGCGGCCGGTGACGTCTTTTGGGCCGCCTCGGATGTGGGGTGGGTCGTAGGGCACTCTTATATCGTTTATGCGCCCCTCATGGCGGGGTGCACGACTATTTTGTTTGAAGGCAAACCCGTTAGGACACCGGATGCGGGCACCTTTTGGCGAGTCATTGAGGCCCATGGCGTGAACGTGTTTTTTACTGCACCGACCGCATTTCGAGCCATTCGCAAAGAGGACCCAACTGGAGATCAGCTTAAAAATTATGATATGAGCAGCTTGCGCCAAGTTTTCGTAGCGGGCGAGCGAACGGATCCGTCAACGTATCAATGGCTGAGCGGGTTGTTGAAGCGACCTATTATCGATCATTGGTGGCAGACCGAAACCGGCTGGCCGGTAGCAGGCGTGCCTCAGGGCTATGCCGATGAGCTGGCCATCATCGAAGGATCCGCCGGCGTTGTCTTGCCTGGGTTTGAGGTTGTCATTGTTGATGAGCGCAATCAGCCCTGCGCTGCGAACGAAACCGGTGCCGTGGTGCTAAAATTACCGTTGCCGCCCGGCTGTTTACCGACAGTTTGGAATGATCATTCGCGACTGCTTGCGGCCTACTTAGAGGCGTATCCAGGGTATTACCACACCGGTGATGGTGGGTACGTTGATGACGCGGGTTATTTGTTCATCATGGGCCGAACCGATGATGTGATCAATGTTGCGGGTCACCGCCTTTCAACGGGAGAGATGGAAGCCATCGTAGCCGCGCACCCCGCAGTTGCCGAGTGCGCGGTGGTTGGTGTTCAAGACCTCGATAAAGGACAAATTCCGGTTGGCCTCGTGACGCTCAAAGACAACAGCGCTGCCGAATTTTTAGAGATCCAAAAAGAACTTATCCAACAGGTCAGAAAAGAGATTGGTGCCTTTGCAAACTTCAAATTGGTGATTGAGGTGGCGCGATTGCCAAAGACTCGATCCGGCAAGATTCTGCGCAAGACGCTTCGTCAAATTGCAGATGGTCTAGCGGTTGAGGCGCCGCCGACCATTGATGACCCCAAAATTTTGGGAGAAATTGCAGCGGGATTCATCCTTGCCGGCATTGGAGAAATAGCAAGGCAGTCTGATGGGTAGTGTTGTGATTACGGGTGCAAGCTCAGGGTTTGGTCGCGCGGCGGCTAAATGTTTTTCGGAGGCGGGCTTCGATTTGGTGCTGGTGGCGCGCCGAGCCGACCGGCTTGCCGAGGTGAAAGCCGCGCTTTCAAACGAAGTGGATGTTCTAACGATTGCGCTAGATGTTCGTCACAAGGACGATGTTTTATCGTCGCTGACCGCGCTGCCGGGTAGTTTGGGCGAGGTCTCAGTCTTGATTAATAGTGCTGGTCTAGCCTTGGGGCTTGGCGGTGCTGATGAGGCAGACTTAGATGATTGGGACGCCATGGTGGATACCAATATCAAAGGATTGATGTATTGTACGCGGGCGATTTTGCCCGGCATGGTTGCTCGAGGCGTTGGTCAGATCATTAATTTAGGCTCGGTTGCGGCCAGTTGGCCCTACCCAGGTGGTAATGTTTATGGGGGCACAAAAGCGTTTGTTCAGCAGTTTAGTCGAAACCTTCGAGCAGACCTTTTGGGCAAAGGAATTCGAGTGGCCAATATAGAACCGGGAATGTGCGACACGGAATTCTCCAAAGTGCGGTTTGGTGGTGATGAGGAGCAAGCAGCTGCGGTTTATCAGGGTATGCAACCGTTGTCGGCGGAAGATGTTGCAAAAGTCATATTGTGGGTCGCTATGTGCCCGCCCCACGTTAATGTCAATCAGTTAGAGCTAATGCCGGTTTCTCAGGCCTGGTCTGGCTTTTCGGTGCAGCGTTCAGATGGAGCAACTGGATGATTATTGTTCATGGCGTCTTGCTTGTTTTTAAAGATCAGCGGTCGCGTGCGCTAGTCTTGATGCAAGAAATGACGACGGCCAGCCGACTTGAAGCGGGTTGCGTTAGCTATGAGTTCTACGCGTCGTTAACCAACCCCTGTCAATTCTTATTGTTTCAGGAATGGGACTCGGTTGACGCGCTTCAAGATCACTTTCAGACCTCGCATATGGAAATCTTTCTTGAGCAATTGCCGGATATTTTAGACGGTGAGATTGTGACTCGTCGGTATGAAGTGCGGCAACAACAAGGCCGCTCGCCTTCATCGGATGAGGTCAACACCGAGGCTGAACGATCCCCGAGTGCGGCAGAGGTGTCGGTGCCGAAAATTATTCATTGAGGCTAGAGCGGAAGGCCCTGCAGAGGTGAGCTCATAGGGTAACAAACTTCCGGTCTGACGCTCTGAATCGCAGGCCATTGTGTTCGGACAACGGTTTATAGTTTGCCATCACAACGCTTTGGGATAAAACGGCGTCGTGACGTTGGGCGCGATCAGTAGGAACAAAGCAGTTGCGCACAACCAGCGGCGGTGTGCTGGCAGCAACGCGATTTTATAGAAGGTTTCTAAATTTTGGTGTCTGCAGGGTCGATGTCGGGCGCCAGAAGTTGCTGTATATTTTCTATGGGACGACCGATGCAGGCGAATCCTCGATGCAAAAGGATTGGGCGTTCAATCAGAATCGGGTAGGCCGCGCAGAGATCAATCAAGGCATCGTCGTTGAGGCTAGAAAGGGTTATGTCCTGCGTTGTTAAAATAGGCTCGTTGCGCCGAATCAGTGCCATCGGTGCGAGGTTGAGCAAGCCAAGAAGCTGCGAAATTTCAGCATGAGTAAGTGCGTCGTGAAGATATTCGCGAACCGCAAAGGGAATATTGGATGCCTGTAACAGTGCGAGTGCCGCGCGAGATTTTGAGCAATTTGGATTGTGGTACAGTACGGTTTGGGTCATAAGTATCGAGCAAATCTTGGACGAGTCAGGCAATGATTTTGCCCAAAAGGGCGCGATTTTAATAGCTCGCGTCCGGGTCGCGGTTCAAAAAGTGCGCCGTTTCGCGCATAACTGTCAGGCAGATCGTTGTCAGATGATTGCGGGTGCGCTGACTATGCAGACGTTGTTTGCACTGGTGCCTGGACTGACGATCGCGTATCTCTCGCTATCGACATTCGAGGCATATCTTGCCCTGAGTCGTTCGATGGAGGACGTTATCTTCTCGTACGTGGTCCCTGAAAGTGTGGCAACGGCTCAGGAATATCTAAGGCAGTTCTCAGATCAAGCCCAAACCTTGAGCATCCCGAGCGCGGTCCTGTTGGGGATGACTGCCATTTTAATGTTGAATACGATCGAGCAGACCTTCAACGAAATTTGGAAAATTAAAGCGCCACGAACAGGCCTGCGAAGGTTAGCGGTCTACACCGCGCTGCTAACCTTAGGTCCACTGCTGCTGGTCTTGGGATTGTCGATTACAATTTACGTTTTTTCGTTACCGTATCTTTCTAACCTTGCCGGTTCTCAGTGGGGGCTTTGGATATTGCCGTTCGTCACCAGTGCTGCAATGTATACCTTAGCTTATTGGGTGATTCCTAACGCCTTAGTAAATTGGCGGCACGCATTGCTCGGCGGGGTTGGCGTTGCGGTGATCTTTGAGGTCGCTCGGTTTGGCTTTGCGCTTGTGATGACCTATTCGGATATGGCGGTAGTTTACGGCGCATTCGCGGTATTGCCTGGGTTGCTGCTTTGGATCTACATCTCTTGGTTTATTATTTTAGCGGGCGCGGAGTTGGTCGCCGAAATCGGTCGCCGTCATTGATACTGTTTAGGGACGTCGGTTGATTTAACACAGGGCGATTACTTTAAGAGCGTTGCGCCTTTGGGTTGCAAGTCTTATCTAGATGATCCCGGATGTCGGGCACAGGAGGCTGTTGCACGTAACTGCTGTCTGTTGTGCGGGCCAGTCGTAAGACGTTTTAGGGTAATATAAAGCGTCCAAGACGCCTGAGCGGACAGTGTCTTTTCTTGAGCATTTTTTTGCTGATACTAAGTTTGCTGATACCAAGCTGGATGAGAAACAGCCTGCAAATTATGAATTCGCTGGAAGGAAAATTTCCAGCATAAAAAGAATGGGAATCGCGTACATGAAACGATGTTTTTTGATTTTGGCCTGTGTTGTATTAGTCGGTTGCGAGCGTCCGGTTTTTGAGGTTGTTGGCGGCAGTGGGCTCTCTGAGGCAGATCTCAAAGATCGGTGGCTGGTGATTAATTATTGGGCTACTTGGTGCGGGCCTTGCATTACTGAGATTCCTGAGTTTAACGAGATTCACCATAACCCGCGGTCTGATCTCATTGTGCTCGGAGTTAATTTTGACGCGCCCATTGAGCGCTCGACGCAGCAGGCTGATCTTGAAAAGATGAAGATTGAATTTCCCGTTGTGATTCAAGACCCGGCTTCGCGATTTGGCTACGAGGTGCCGTCGGTGCTGCCGACAACCGTGATTGTTAGGCCCGATGGCAGCATCGCCGCGCAGTTGGTTGGGCCTCAGACGAAGACCACTGTTATGCAGGTCGTCGCAGGGGCCCCAATCACTGGATAGCTGCTGGGTCTGTTGTTTCAGATTGTTATGTCGGGGCTTTCAAAAAGTCTAAGAGGCGTTGTACAACCGCCTCGAGTGGCCAAGCCTCTGTCGTGCCCGTTGCCCGGGCTGTGTATTCAACCGCGCCTTCGGCCAAGGCTCTGTCGCCGATTACGATTCTGTGCGGAAATCCTAAAAGTTCTGCATCGGCAAATTTTGCGCCGGGTCGCAACTGATCGCGATCGTCTAAGAGCACTTCAATACCGGCTGCCGTCAGTTGGGTATAGAGCGAGTCAGCGGCTGTTTGGACAGCTTCAGACTTGTGGGCATTAATGGGAATCAGAATGACTTGGTAGGGGGCAATGCTGGCCGGCCAGATAATCCCTTTGTCATCATGATTTTGCTCAATCGCTGCACCAACTAGGCGTGATACACCAATGCCATAGCAGCCCATCAGCATCGCGAGGGCCTTGCCTTCAGCATCGAGGACAGTGGCTTTCATCGGCGCACTGTATTTATTGCCAAGTTGAAAGATATGACCGACTTCAATGCCTCGGCGAATCTCTATGGTGCCGTCATCGTTCGGTGCTGGGTCTCCAATTTCTATATTACGGAGGTCGGCAACGGTGCCAAGTGCGGCATCTCGGACCCAATTAACGTTGGCAAAGTGCAGGTGGTCTTGATTTGCGCCACACGTGAAGTTTTTAATCACACTGGCAGCGCGGTCGACGATGATTGGGCATTTGAGTTCAATGGGGCCAATGGACCCTGGTTTGCAGCCAAGTTCTGAGACGATGTCTGCCTCAGTCGCGAACGTCACCGGTTCAGCAATGAGTCCTGTTTTTGCTGCTTTTAATGGGTTGAGTGTGTGATCGCCCCGGAGTACGAGCGCGACCAGAGGCGTATCTTTACCGCGCACGATGAGGGTTTTAACGGTTTTGGTGATATCAACGTCGAGAAAAGAGACAACGTCTGCAATCGTTTTTTGATCCGGCGTCGGAGCGTCGCGCAGCGGTTGTAACGGTTCATTTTGCTCAGCTGGCATGAGCGCTTCGGCCAGTTCAATGTTTGCCGCATAGTGGCCTTTGGCGCCAAAGGCGATGAGGTCTTCGCCACTGTCAGCCAAAACATGAAATTCAGTAGAGGCCGACCCGCCAATGCTGCCGCTGTCGGCATCAACGGCACGGAAGTCTAGCGTCATGCGGTTCAAAATGCGTTCATAGGTTGCGTGCATGACCTCGAAGGTATCCTGAAGGCAAGCACTGCTTGCGTGGAACGAGTAGGCATCTTTCATAATGAATTCGCGGGCCCGCAGAACGCCAAATCTTGGCCTCGTTTCATCCCTGAATTTGGTTTGAATTTGGTAGTAATTAACGGGCAGTTGCTTGTGACTGCGCAACTCAGCGCGGGCGATATCGGTAATGACCTCTTCGTGAGTAGGCCCGAGACAAAAATCGCGATTATGCCGGTCCTTAAATTTGAGCAACAAGCCCTCGTCATATAGTTGCCAACGCCCGGATTCTTCCCAAAGCTCACCAGGTTGCGTGACCGGCATTAATAATTCTTGAGCGCCCGATCGGTCCATTTCTTCTCGGACGATGTTTTCTACCTTGCGAAGTACCCGTAGACCGAGTGGCATCCAAGAATAGATACCCGACGCCAGTTTTCGAATAAAGCCGCCTTTTATCAGAAGTTGGTGCGAAATAATTTCTGCGTCCGAGGGCATTTCCTTGAGCGTCGTGAGCGTAAATTGCGTGGCTTTCATGGCCTTAGGATTCCTTGCTGGTTAGAGACCGACGCGCGTTCATTCGTTTGAAATACTCAGGAACAAGATCAAGCGGCCCAATCTTCGCGGTTAAATGGGTATGTTATGCCAGATCCAAACAAGTGTGGAGGCGTTTCTTTGATTGTCTGAGTTCAAAGGCAAGTCGCTGTCTGCTGGGTCTTCAGAGGAGGCTCGTTCGCACCCTGGCCGGGTTTCTTTGAAACAACTTTGGTCGACAAGACTTAGCTTTTGAGCCCCGAGATATTGAAATGGCACGGCGCCTTAATGCCCGGACACCTTCAGTTACTGCTCCTGCAACTCAATGGGTTAATGCACGTGGCTATTGCTGAATAGCTGTTATTTACAGGCTTTAGGTTTTTCCCTGCTTGGTCAGCATCGGACAAAAAAAAGGCCGCTTTAGCGGCCTTTTTCGAAAGCATTTCGATTAAACGAAATCTTTCATCCCTTTCAGTGGGAGGATCTTAACAGCTGTGCTTGCGGGCTTTGCTGCGACATCCATTGTTTCGCCTGGTTTAAAAGGATTAGGAACACCTTTTTTAGCTTTACGAGCTGGCTTCTTAACCGTTTTGATTTTCATCAGGCCAGGAAGCGTGAACTCACCTGCGCCACCTTTTTTGATGTGTCTCTCAATGAGGCTAGTCAGCTCGTCTAATACGGCGTTGACTTGCTTCTTGCTAAGCTCAGTGCTTCCGGCAACGGAATCAATGATGGCGCTTTTGGTGTACTTCGTTTTGATTGCAGTCGCTTTTTTTGCTGCCATGGAGACCATCCTTTTATTTGAAAGTTAATTGTTTTGGCCAAGCTTTCACGCATGACTCTTTATGACAACCAAAAAATCAAGATCTGACCCCCTGATTGACCATGGGAGCTTTTATAACGGATGAAACCCTTCTGGGCAAGCGTTTTAGGTCAGGGAGCAATTGTTTTTGCCTATTTTTATAGTTTAAGCGCTCGGTAGTGTCGTGTCGGGGCTGGTTTGGGTATAATTCGCCGCCCAGGAAGTCGCCTGGGTCATGTCGGGAGTGCCTTAATGCCAATCTACGAATATTTGTGTAGCAATTGTCAATTTCGTTTGGAAAAGATCCAGAAGTTTTCGGATACCCCGCTCGTGGATTGTCCTTCCTGCGACAGTCCAGCTTTAAAAAAGCTAATTTCTGCGGCTGCTTTTCGATTGAAAGGGGGTGGTTGGTACGAAACGGACTTCAAAACTGGGGCGAAGAAAAACGTTTCAGCCTCAGGCGATTCGTCGAGCGGTTCAGGTAGCTCTGGCTCGTCGTCTGGATCGTCATCCAGTTCGGCGGATTAGCAATTGGATTGCTACAATAAGTAAGACGTAAGCGCATTGGTGCGCTTGAAGAGTTTAGATAAGAGCGTATTGGGAAGAGATTATGAGAAGTCATTATTGCGGCGATGTACGTTCTGATCACATCGATGAAACGGTCAGTCTGTGCGGTTGGGTCCATCGGCGACGGGATCATGGTGGCGTGATTTTTCTCGATGTGCGGGATCATGCAGGCATCGTCCAGGTTGTATTCGATCCAGATACCGTCGAGAGCTTTGCCTTGGCGGATCAAGTTCGGAACGAATTCGTCGTCGCAATCGAGGGCCGAGTTCGGGCGAGAGATGCAGCGGCTGTAAACCCAAAAATGAGTACGGGCGAGATTGAGGTTCTGGGTCAAACTTTGACGATTCTCAATCGAAGTAAAACGCCGCCTTTTCAATTGGATGAGCATTCTGAAGCCGGCGAAGATGTGCGATTACGTTACCGTTACATTGATCTTCGACGGCCGGACATGCAGTACCGGATGCGGTTACGATCAGCGGCGACACACTTTGTCCGAAATTATCTCAACGACGAACGCTTCGTTGACCTCGAAACGCCCATTTTAACGAAAGCGACACCGGAAGGTGCTCGCGATTATTTGGTGCCATCACGGGTTCATCCAGGTAGCTTTTATGCGCTGCCGCAATCGCCTCAAATCTTTAAACAGTTGCTCATGGTGTCGGGTTTTGATCGCTATTATCAAATTGCACGATGCTTTCGGGATGAAGATTTAAGGGCTGATCGACAACCAGAGTTTACGCAAATCGACATCGAAGCTGCGTTTGTTTCCGAGCAAGAGGTTATGGAGCTCGCTGAAAAAATGGTGACAGGGCTTTTTGAAGAATTGATTCAGGTTGCGTTGCCAACGTTTCCAATATTGACCTACAAAGAGTCGATTCGTCGGTTTGGGAGTGATCGACCCGATCTTCGTTTTGGTTTGGAAATTGTCGATATCGAAGATTTAATGGCCGACGTCGAGTTCAAGGTGTTCAGTGGTCCAGCCAATGACCCGGGCAGTCGAGTTGCCGCGCTAAAATTACCCCGGGGCGATCGCCTTAGCCGAAAAAATATTGATGACCTGACCAAGTTCGTGGCAATTTATGGTGCCAAAGGCCTGGCCTATATCAAAGTCAATGATCGATCCAAGGGTATGTCGGGTTTGCAATCGCCGATTTTAAAGTTTTTACCTGAAGAAGTGGTTCATCAGGTGCTGGATCGACTCGATGCCGAAGACAATGATTTGATCTTTTTCGGCGCAGATAAAGCCTCGGTTGTGAATGACGCTTTGGGTGCCTTGCGGTGCCGATTGGCGGAAGACCTCAACCTATATGACAAAGCCTGGGCCGCCTGTTGGGTGATTGATTTTCCGATGTTCGAGCAAACTGACTCGAGGGATTGGACGGCGGTCCATCACCCCTTTACGCATCCGACAGGTTCGGTCGAGGAAATGCTGGCAGATCCTGGCGCTGTTGGGTCACGAGCCTATGACATGGTGATCAACGGTTACGAAGTCGGTGGTGGGTCTATTCGAGTCCATGACCCTGATCGTCAGCGTGCGATTTTTAACGTTTTGGCACTGTCAGATGAAGAAGCACAGTTGAAATTTGGCTTTTTGCTTGAAGCGCTTGAATTAGGTGCCCCGCCCCATGGCGGCATAGCCTTTGGGCTGGATCGATTGGTGATGCTGTTGTCTGGTACTAAGGCAATAAGAGATGTTATTGCGTTTCCCAAAACCCAAACCGCGACGTGTTTGCTGACTGCGGCGCCAGGTCACGTGGAAGACAAGCAGTTACGCGAACTGAGTATCAAAACAAACCTTTGATTCTGGTGAGGACAACATGGCAGGTCATAGCAAGTGGAGCAATATAAAGCACCGGAAAGCAGGTCAGGATGCGAAGAAGGCCAAGGTGTTTACGAAGCTCATCCGGGAGCTAACGGTTTCTGCGCGGGATGGCGGCGGCAGCGTTGAGGATAATCCGGGCTTGCGTAATTTGGTGGATAAGGCCAAGGCCGTGCAGATGCCGAAAGACACGATGGAGCGCGCGATTGTCCGAGGGGCTGGTGGTCAAGATGGTGCTGAACTGGTGTCGCTGGTTTATGAGGGCTATGGCCCCGGCGGCGTTGCGGTGATGGTTGAAACCATGACGGACAACAAAAACCGAACGGTTGCTGAAGTTCGTCACGCGTTTTCTAAGGCCGGTGGTAATCTCGGAACCGATGGATCGGTGGCTTATTTGTTCGAAAAGAAAGGACAGATTGTTTTCGCCGCAGCGGGCCTTGAAGATGCGGTATTAGAAGCCGCGATTGACGCGGGTGCCGAAGATGTTGATGTTGCAGACGATGGTACCGTTGAAGTTACAACCTCGCCTGAGGACTTCGCACGAGTCAAGGATGCACTTGCAGCAGCAGGGTTTGAAGCGGAAGCGGCCGATGTGGCCATGATCCCGCAAACCTACACTGATTTGGACGACGATCAATCGGAAAAAGTATTACGGTTGCTCGATCTGCTAGAAGATCTCGATGATGTGACCAACCTGTATACCAACGCCAATTTTCCAGATGAGGAAGGGGCTGCCTGATTCTTGGGTGCGGCATTAAATCTCTATCATTTCAGGGCAATTGACTGGCTCATTGGGCAAGCGCTTGCCTATGCTAGACTTTAAGTTGGAAAACAGGATTTCGCTATGGCGGTGGTTTTAGGAATAGATCCCGGCTCTCGTGTTACAGGTTTTGGGGTGATCGATCATGCCGCAGCAACGACTGTTTATGTCACCAGTGGCTGCATTCGCGCCACCCTCTCGGAAACTGCCGAGAATCGCTTAAATGAAATCTACACTGGGTTAACGGAGCTGATTGGCCAGTATCAACCAGACCACGTTGCAATAGAGCGTATTTTTATGGCGCGCAGCGCAGAATCGGCTCTGAAGCTTGGGCAAGCCAGGGGCGTCGCGTTGCTGGCTGCCGCAAGGCACAGCATTCCTTTGTTCGAGTATGAGGCGAAAAAAGTAAAACAAGCGGTGGTTGGCAGCGGTGCTGCATCGAAAGCGCAAGTGCAGCATATGGTCCAAGTTCTGTTGTCCCTTGGGGGGATGCCGCAGGAAGATGCGGCTGATGCCCTCGCTATCGCGCTCTGTCATACGCAAACGATGGGCAACTTGCATCGTTTGGGGGCGACCAAGGGCCGCTTCCGTAAAGGTCGATTGGTGGAGCCGGACGTATGATTTCTCAAATAAAAGGTTGGTTGCTCGAAATTCAAGACCAGCAATTGGTGCTAGACGTGGGCGGAATTGGGTATGAAGTCGAGGTGCCATTGGACACGGCTTTAAGGCTCCATAGCAGCAAAGAACTCGTTCAGCTTTATACGCACTTTGTCGTCCGCGAAGAGTCTCACACCCTTTTTGGCTTTCTCAATAGATCCGATCGAGACCTGTTTCGAGCGCTGATTAAAGTCAATAAAGTTGGACCAAGGTTGGCGCTGTCTATTTTGTCTGCGCTAGATGCAAAAGGCTTTGCTAGACTGATCCAATTAAATGATATCAAGACGCTAAATGGTATTCCCGGTGTTGGTCGGGTGATGGCCGAACGCTTGATTATGGAAATGCGCGATAAAGTGGAAGAATGGCAAGATGCGGGTGGGGCCCAGCCGCTGGCTTCAGGTACGCGATCTAAAACGGATGACGCTGAAGCTGCCTTGATTGGGCTTGGTTACAAGCCGCAGGAAGTGACAAGAGTGCTGGCTCAAATTCAAGATCCAGCCGATAATATCGAAGGCCTGATTCGGCAAGCGTTGAAATTATTGGGATGAAGACCGAACTATGATCGAAACCGATCGATTAATCGCGCCCGAGGCCGTGGCCCGGGAGCCGCAGCAGGATTGGGCCATTCGCCCTAAAACGCTGCGAGAGTATGTTGGGCAGCCTGCCGTCAGCGAGCAAATGGGATTGTTCATTGAGGCTGCGAAACAGCGTAAAGAACCGTTAGATCATACGTTGATTTTTGGTCCGCCAGGGCTTGGAAAGACGACCTTGGCCAACATCATAGCCAGTGAGATGGGCGTTGCAATTAAGTCAACGGCGGGCCCCGTGATCGAGAAAAAAGGGGATTTGGTTGCGGCGCTTACGAACCTTGAAGCAGGTGATGTCCTCTTTATTGATGAAATCCATCGGTTGAGTCCTGCGGTTGAGGAGGTGCTCTATCCGGCAATGGAAGATTACCAGGTCGACCTTACGATCGGCGAAGGTCCCTCTGCTCGATCGATTAAGTTAGACCTGCCGAGGTTTACCCTCGTAGGTGCGACCACTCGGACGGGCCTTTTAACCTCTCCGCTGAGAGACCGGTTTGGCATTGTGCAACGGCTTGAGTTCTATCAAGTGGATGACCTGACGCATATTTTGATGCGCTCAGCGCGCCTCTTAGAGGTTCCCTGTGATGAAGCCGGCGCCCGAGAGATTGCCGTTCGCTCAAGGGGTACGCCAAGAATTGCCAATCGATTGTTGCGTCGGGTGCGAGATTTCGCCGAGGTGCGTGGAGACGGCGTGATTCGTAAAGACAGTGCTGATGAGGCGCTGAATTTGCTCAAGGTTGATGCCTCAGGGTTTGATGCAATGGACCGACGATTGATGATGGCAATGATTGAGAAGTTTGAAGGCGGCCCGGTCGGAATCGATAGTATGGCGGCCGCCATTGGTGAAGAGCGCGACACCATTGAAGATGTCTATGAGCCGTACTTGATTCAACAAGGTTTTATTATGCGAACGCCAAGGGGGCGGGTTGCAACGAATCGCGCTTATTTGCATTTTGGTCTGCAGCCGAAATCTGCAGCAGATCCGGGCGCTGTTCAGGCGTTGGCGGATTAGGATGTGTTCTGCGGCCGAAAAGGCCCGTGTTCAGGGTGCAGAATAAATTAAAGCGCCTGATGCTGGATCAGATCGGCAAGTGCGAAAAATAAGGACGTCTAATGAATGAGCCTATATCGATTTTAGAGTTGGTTTTAAATGCATCGATCGTAGTGCAGATTGTGATGGCCATCTTGGTGATGGCGTCGTTGGTTTCATGGGTGTTGATTTTTCAGCGCGCGTTTTTGCTGTCAAGCGTCAAGCGTCTTGCGACGAACTTCGAAAATGAGTTTTGGTCTGGTCAGGATTTGAGAGCAATTTTTCTTGAAATTGAAAACTCGGAGACCGAAATTATCGGTATTGAGCATCTTTTTCAGGCAGGTTTTAAAGAGTTTACGCGCTCCAAGCAGCAATATGGCAACCAAGCTGAACGCATTATGCAAAATGTGCAGCGTGCCATGCGGGTGGCGCTTGCAAGAGAAGAAGAGCGTTTGGAGGGTGCGCTGGCCTTTTTGGCAACGGTTGGCTCAACCAGTCCTTATATAGGACTTTTTGGTACGGTCTGGGGCATCATGAATTCATTCCGCGGGCTCGCCATGTCAAATCAAGCGAGCCTGTCCGTGGTGGCGCCTGGAATTTCCGAAGCGCTCATTGCTACGGCGATTGGATTATTTGCCGCGATTCCAGCAGTCATTGCCTACAATCGGTATTCCGCGCAGGTCGAGGTAATGATGAATCGATTTGAAACCTTCTCCGATGAGTTTAGTGCCATTCTCAATCGCTCTATTGCGGATTCCTAGTTATGGCGAAAACCTCACGCCGTCGCCCGATGTCCGATATCAATGTGGTTCCCTACATTGATGTAATGTTGGTTTTATTGGTTATCTTTATGGTCACTGCACCGCTGATGACCCAAGGGATAAGGGTCGTCTTGCCGCAGGCCGATAGCAAGGCCATTACGATTGAAGACCCGAAGCAAATGCTTGTCATCAGTATCAATGACCAAGGTCAGTATTTTATGGACATGGGTGGTGATGACGAAGCGGTGGTTGAGCTTGCTTTGGTTGCTGAACGGGTCTCGAAGATCACACTTGCCAACCCAGGCCTTAAAGTCTTGGTCGAAGGTGATGCGACGATTGCCTATGGGCGTGTTATTGATTTGATGGACCGATTACAGAAGGTGGGTGTGCAAGACGTTGGGCTGATCACTCAACCGCCAAGCCGTTGATTTCAGACCGATGCTCAAGCAATTCATAGCCCCTTTGTTGCTCGCCGTTGGCTTTCACGGCTTGATCATCGGTTTGTTTTTGATCGAGTGGCCACAGGAAGAGGTCCTTCGGGTCGCCGACGCACCTTTGTATATCTCGGCGGCTCTGGTCGCGCGGGATGTGCCTGAACAAAAAGTCAGTCAACAAAAAAACTCAAAACCAGCGAATTCAAAACCGGTTGTTGTCCCGCCAATGTTAAAACCAAAGCCCAAAGCGGATCAGAAAGAGAAAGTAGTTAAGCCTGTTGCGCCGATCGTGACTGAGCCGCCACCGCCGCCTGTACCAATTAAGTCGGTCAAGCGTGAACCCTTGGCGCAGGATCAGGCGATAGCGGCACTGATGGCCGCCGTTACGGAAGAGATCGGGCGCCAAGCCGTGACTAACGACGAACAAATTTTGGCGTATATCGGCCAAGTTCAGCGGGACATTGTCAGTCGCTGGTCGCGGCCGCCGAGTGCGCGCAATGGTATGGAGGCGGTCTTGCGAGTTCGGTTGGTCCCAACAGGGGAAGTTGTCGATGTTGGCGTAGAACAAAGCAGTGGTAACGAGGCGTTTGATCGGTCTGCGCTGCTGGCTGTTGAGCGTTCAGCACGCTTCCAAGTGCCCTCAGACCCGAAGCTCTTTGAAAATAACTTCAGGTCGTTTACCGTCCTGTTTCGTCCAGAGGATTTATTGTTGTGAAATTACTGAGTGCTTTGGGTTGGATTATGGGGTTCATGTTGACGCTGCCAGCAAGCGCTGAATTGCAGATTGAAGTCACCCAGGGTGCAGATGATGCGGTGAATATTGCAGTAGTGCCCTTTGCTTGGCTTGGTCGAGGCGAGCTGCCTGAGGAGTTGCATCGAGTGATTGCCTCAGATTTACAGTTGAGCGGCCGGTTTGAAGCACTCGCAGTTAACCAAATGTTGTCGCTACCCAGTGTGTCTGACGACGTTTACGTCCGAGATTGGGAGCTTTTGAACACCGAATATTTAGTATTGGGTCAAATCAAAGAATCTGGCGCAGACCTTTCGTTACACTATGAATTGTATGATGTTTTTAAGGGGGCGGTGGTTTTTCAGCAAACCATTGTTGGTCGGGATCTAGACTTAAGAGATATGGGCCATCACGTGAGTGATGCAGTTTACGAAGCGCTTACGGGGGTCCCCGGTGCTTTTTCAACCGAAATCTTGTACATCACGGTCGTGGAGTCTGAAAACGGTCGGATCTTTCGACTTAACGTCGCCGATGCGGATGGACATCGTGTGCGCACGGTATTGCAGTCTCGTGAACCAATTCTCTCTGGGTCCTGGGCGCCAGATGGGGATCAAATTGTCTATGTTTCATTCGAGCGTGATTCTCGACCGGCGATTTACATTCACAACATACGGACTCGAAAGCGTCAGCAAGTGACTAACTTTAAAGGATTGAATAGTGCGCCTGCTTTTTCGCCAGATGGAACGAAGCTTGCGATGGTCTTGTCAAAAGATGGCAATCCAGAAATTTATGTTTTGGATCTTGAATCACAACCAAGAAAGCTACGCCGGCTGACCCGGCATTATGGGATTGATACCGAGCCATCCTGGAGCGCCGACGGAGAATCCATTATTTTCACCTCCAACCGAGGTGGGCAACCTCAGATCTATTCGATGCGCCTTCAGGATATGGAGGTTGAGCGTCTAACCTTTGAAGGCGATTACAACGCACGAGCGGTCTTGGCAAATCGGGGCGACGGTCTAATTATGGTGCACCGTAAGCAGGGTGTTTTTCATATTGCGTATCTTGATTTAAATCGTGGATTCTTACGGGTTTTAACGGAGACCTCGCTGGATGAGTCACCAACCATTGCCCCGAACGATAGCCTTTTGATTTATGCAACGCAGGTTGATGGTCGTGGGATATTGGCAGGGGTTTCGATCGATGGTGGCGTTCGGTTCAATTTACCGGCGACGGAAGGCGATGTTCGAGAGCCGGCTTGGTCGCCTCGCAAAAAGAAAATATTTAACCCGATTTTAGAATCCGACTTAAAATCTCCTGACAAAATGGAGTAAACTGCCAGAATAAAGCGAAAAGGTGCTTATAATATTCATACTGAAGGTTTTTGTTCTTGGCAGTCCGCCTGAAGCGGGTCGTTGGCGAGGTTATCAAGGGGTTTGAATAGGTCGACGTAGCGGGGCGCAGTGTGGCGTTGTTAAGCAGCTGGACGTTGGTTAAGAGATGTCTTAGAAGAGCAGGCGCTAAGAGTTGGCGTTTAGAAACGACGTTACAAGGTGGGTGATAGAGTCGTTAATAGAGGTAGATGATAGAGCTCAGCGATAAAAGTCGGCGGCAGGAATTGGCAGTAGGGATTGGCGGAAAGGAAAGGGCGTAAAGCTGGGCGAGACGAAGAGACGGTAAAGAAAGACGGTTGCTTGTGTCCTGTTGACCAAGGTGCTTTGTTTGAGGCATTTTAACCAA
>Ga0233426_10000030_pt1 | contig 152859 bp, 133 predicted proteins | sample SI_118_April2016_6_FD_179875 | JGI IMG/M metagenome (GOLD analysis project Ga0233426, IMG submission 179875) | Seawater microbial communities from Saanich Inlet, British Columbia, Canada - SI_118_April2016_10_MG | ecosystem: Environmental > Aquatic > Marine > Inlet | place: Canada: British...
GCCGGTAATCACAATAAATTTGTCACGCGGAATATCAAGGTTAATATTTTTTAGATTGTGGGTGCGCGCCCCGCGTACAATTATAGTATCCACTGCAATATCTCAGATCATGAATTAATCAGCCATTATAGGCTTCCACTCATCATAGGCAAGGACATAAGTTGATCGTCGTCTATTAAGGAACCCCTGAAGAAGTCATGCGTGATTTTTCGCTGGCTAAAATAAGCGTATTTTTCGTTGAATATTTCGCCAATAGCTCACTATTACCTTCAATATTCGCCTCAAATACACTCATTTTATCTCACCGAAAATGTCACTCAGACTTATTCAGGGGTTCCTTAGCGTCGTCTATCTATTCAGAGCATGGGTGATTGTTCGTGTTGCTAGCTAGATTGGTTTGCTCTTGGTAGAATAGTTAATTCACTCAGTTACTTCCTTACTATGTCCCAAGTCGTATCAACACCTTTGCCGTCACAATCCCGTGTCATTAGCTCTTTAGCATCGCTCTATATTTTGCGTATGCTGGGGCTTTTTATGGTGCTACCTGTATTGGCTTTAGCGGGGGACGATTACAATGGCAGCAATACTTTTTTATTGGGTGTTGCTTTGGGGATATATGGTGCGACACAAGCCTTATTACAAATACCTTTTGGGCTGCTTTCAGATCGCTTCGGGCGTAAGCCGCTTATCGTTATCGGCTTATTATTGTTTATGGCTGGCTCACTTATCGCGGCCGCTGCCGATAGCGTGACCGGATTAATTCTTGGTCGAGCCCTGCAGGGCGCAGGTGCTATTGCAGGGGTTATTATGGCAATGGTAAGCGACCTAACCACACTTGAAAATAGAACGAAAGCGATGGCATCTATTGGGGCGTCCATTGGTGTTGCTTTTGCATTAGCCTTAATAGTTGGGCCTTGGATATCATCCTATTCGTTGATGGGCTTTTCTGGTGTGCGCTTATTGTTTGCGGCAACCGTAGTCTTGTCGCTAACAGGAATACTTATCTTGTTCTTTGCGATTCCTAGCGTCTCATCGCTACAGCAAAAAACCACACAAGTGTCGTTCCAGCAGCTTCGTATTGTCGGTGCTAACAAGCAATGTCTACTGCTCTATTGTGGTGTGTTTGTTTTACATTATGTGTTGATGGCATCATTTCTTGTTGTACCATTATTATTGGAGCAAGCAGACATTCTACGATCAGATCATGCATGGGTGTATTTAGGAGTCATGTTGTCATCATTTGTAGTGATGATCCCGCTAATGATCGTGAGCGAAAAAAAGGGCGTGGTTAAACAGTCACTACTCGCCACTATCGCCTTATTGACGATATCCATCATCGCTATGTTGTGCTTGTACCATATGGCATGGGGCTTAATTGCTTGTTTAGTGGCTTTTTTTATTGCCTTCAATTATCTAGAGGCAAACCTGCCTTCATTATTAAGTAAAATATTACCCGCAGAAAATAAAGGCGCAGGCTCAGGTCTATTTGCGACTTGTCAGTTCTTAGGTGCCGCTTTAGGGGGTATTGTAGGTGGTGGTTTGTATCAGCAGCTAGGATTAACCGCGACATTGCTATCAGTGATATTGTTGTTAGCTGCATGGTTTTTTGTTGCCTTTGGCATGGTGATCCCTATGCGTGTTAAGCGCGTCTAGTCAGCAGCTTCGTTACATAAGTGTGGTAAGATGTGCGCCATATTCATATATCAATATCACCGATTAACAGAATAAGTAAGCGAGAGGAGAAGGCGCATGGCCAGAGGAATTAATAAAGTAACCATCGTAGGTAACTTAGGAAACGACCCAGAAGTTAAATATATGCCCTCGGGCGGCGCTGTCACTAACATTAGTGTCGCAACATCCGAGAGCTGGAAAGATAAGCAAACCGGCCAACCTCAAGAACGTACCGAATGGCACCGCATCGTTTTCTTTAACCGCCTTGCAGAAATCGCAGGTGAGTATCTAAAGAAAGGCTCACAAGTCTACGTTGAAGGTTCATTAAGAACCCGTAAATGGCAAGATCAAAGCGGACAAGATCGTTACACCACCGAGATTGTGGGCAGCGAAATGCAAATGCTCGGCGGCCGTCAAGGTGGTGGAATGGGCGGCGGCATGGGCGGCGGCATGGGCGGCGACAATATGAGCTACGATCAGACACCCGCTTATGGCGGTGGCCAGCAGCAACAAACTCCTCAGCAAGCACCCCAACAAGCACAGCAACAACGCCCCGCTGCGCCACAGCAGCCACAACAAGCGCCTGCACCCGCACAGAGTATGGACAGCTTTGATGATGATATTCCTTTTTAAAAAATATCATTGAGCACAATGAAACCTAATACACAAAAGCCTCTGTTATCAGGGGCTTTTGTGTTTTTGTCAGGTAGAATAAACGCCTAAAACCAATAAATACCGTAGCAATATTAAAAAAAGGAAAGCAATACCCCCATGTTCGAACAAACCTTTAAAAATATCGACGACATTCTGCATAAAGACGCGGGCTGTTCCAGCGAGCTAGACTACACCGAGCAAACCTCGTGGATGTTGTTTCTTAAATATCTCGATGATTTAGAACACACTAAATCCCTTGAGGCCGAATTAATGGCCGAGCCTTATGCCTATATTATTGATAAACAGCATCGCTGGGGCTCATGGGCCGCGCCTAAAAATGCCAAGGGCGAGTTTGACCACGACAACGCGCTCACAGGTAGCGACTTAATGGATTATGTGGATGGCGAGTTATTCCCCTACCTTAAAGGCTTTAAACAACGCGCCGACAGCCCCGATACTATTGAGTATAAAATTGGTGAAATTTTTGGTGAGATTAAAAACAAAATTCAAAGCGGCTATTCTCTACGCGATGCCCTAGAAAAAGTCGATGAACTGCGCTTTCGCTCCCAAGAAGAAAAACACGAACTCAGCCATCTCTACGAAACCAAAATTAAAAACATGGGCAACGCAGGGCGCAATGGTGGCGAATACTACACGCCACGGCCACTCATCCGCGCCATGATCGACGTGTTGCAACCCCAAATTGGCGAAACCATATACGACGGCGCCGCAGGTTCGGCAGGGTTTTTATGCGAGGCTTACGAATATTTACGTCAAGGCGGCGCGAGCAAAAAGAAGCTAAGCACCAGCGATTTGCAAACTCTGCAAGAACGTACTTTTTACGCCAAAGAGAAAAAGTCACTCGCGTATGTGATCGCCATTATGAATATGATTCTCCACGGCATTGAAGCGCCCAATGTGATTCACACCAACACCCTGGGCGAAAGCCTACAAGACATAACCCCCAGCCAACAGCACGATATAATTTTAGCCAACCCGCCCTTTGGCGGTAAAGAGCGTAAAGAAGTACAGCAAAATTTCACCATTAAAACCGGCGAAACCGCGTTTTTGTTTTTGCAGCATTTTATTAAAAGCCTAAAACCCGGTGGCCGCGCCGCCGTGGTGATAAAAAATACCTTTTTAAGCAACACCGACAACGCCGCCATTGCCTTACGTAAAGAGCTATTAGACAACTGTAATTTACACACGATACTCGATTGCCCCGCCAAAACCTTTCTAGGTGCAGGGGTAAAAACCGTGGTGCTGTTTTTTACCAAAGGCGAACCTACGCAAAATATTTGGTTTTATCAATTGGATGTCGGCCGCAGCTTGGGTAAAACTAACCCACTCAATGATAACGACCTAAAAGACTTTGTGGAAAGACAAACCGCCGTCACGAGCGCAAGTAAAGAGAGCGAATCAGAAAGGTCGTGGTCGTTAAGTGTGGATGCATTAGATCCAACCACATGGGATTTATCCGTTAAAAACCCCAACACCCCCGAAGCCGCGCCGCTGCGTGAACCTAAAAACATTATCGAAGAGATTATTGCACTGGATAAAGAGAGCGAAGCGATATTGGGTAAGATTCGGGGGTTGTTGTGATGGGGTGGGATCAAAAAAAACTAGAGTCTTTGTGTGAGATTTTTACTGATGGTGACTGGATAGAAAGTAAGGATCAGTCTTCGGAGGGTATTCGCTTAATACAAACAGGAAATATTGGCGAAGGTCATTTTAAAAATCGACGTGATAAGGCTCGCTTTATTTCTGTAGATACTTTTTCTAGACTTAAGTGTTGTGAAATATTTAAAGGTGACTGTCTAGTTTCTCGCCTTCCAGATCCAGTTGGGCGTTCGTGTATATTGCCAAAAACTGGCGATCGTATGATAACTGCTGTTGATTGTACAATTTTGAGATTTAAGAAAGATCAATTAACACCTGAATTTTTTAACTATTTTTCTCAATCAAATGCATATTTAAGTAATGTCGAATCTTTAACATCGGGCGCTACGAGAATGCGAATTAGTCGTAAAAATCTAGGGTTAATTGTGATTCCACTCCCCCCCATCCCCGAACAAAAACGCATCGTCGCTATTCTCGATCAAGCCTTTGCCGATATCGAACAAGCCCGCGCCCTTACCGAACAAAACCTAAAAAACGCCCGTGAATTATTTGAAAGTTATTTGCAGCAAGTGTTTAGTCACAAAATTAACAATTTCAATAATCGTTCTATGTCAGATAAAACCATGCTAACTATGATTGATGGTGATAGAGGTAAGAATTACCCTAAAAAGTCTGAGTTTTCTTCTGAAGGTCATTGTTTATTTTTGAGCACTAAAAATGTTCGGTCAGATGGCTTTATGTTCGAACAAACGATGTTTATAGATGAGGCACTTGATAACTTATTGAGAAAAGGCAAGTTAGAAAGAAATGACGTTGTGCTGACTACCAGGGGAACAATTGGAAATTTAGCTTTATATGATGACTCTGTTTATTACGAAAATGTTCGTATTAACTCTGGGATGTTAATTCTTAGACCCAATATTGAAACAATTCACCCATCTTATCTATTTGAAATAATGCGATCAGATATTGTGCGGAACCAAATAGAGGCCAAAGTATCTGGTGCTGCCCAACCTCAACTGCCTGTAAATACACTTAATACATTTAGTTTTCCTGTCCCTACGTTGCTGGATGATCAGATAAAAGTTGTAGAGCTAATTAAAGATGCTGAAATATTGATCAAAGAATTGATTGGAATTTATAATGTAAAGTTAACTAGTCTAGACGAATTAAAAAAATCCCTCCTACAAAAAGCCTTCACTGGCGAGTTAACCGCCAACAGCGCGGCGTAAATAATGAACGCGCCATCGACTAATAACACAAACCATAAGGATATGAATTGATGACAATAAGCAATATGCAAAAAATACCTATTACCTATATCCATAAACCGTTTGTTTATTCATCTTTATGTCAACCTGAACTCGTAGATGGCGAGCTTAAGATTATTCAAGGGGAGCAGCATGAGCGAACGTGATATTGCACTAGTTGATGAGCTACGCACGTCTGAAAATGCGCTGGTAGAGTTTAAGCATAATAATGGCGATGCTAAGCTAATCGCTAAGTTATGCTCTGCCTTGTCCAACTCGGCACGTATTGAAAACAAAGATTTTGCTTATATCTTGTGGGGCGTTGATGACAACACCCATGAGGTAATCGGTACGACGTTTGACCCCGATAGTGTAAAAGAAAACTCTAATACGGTATTGCAGCTTTGGTTAGCTCAGCGTTTAAAACCGAGTATCGCCTTTGCTTTTAGAACCATTGCGCATCCGCAAGGCACTATTGTTTTGTTAGAAATTCCTGCGGCTAACAGCGTGCCTGTAGCCTCGGATGATATTGCTTATGTCCGTATTGGTAGCGCGACCCCTAAGTTAGCCGATTACCCTGAGAGGCAGCAAAAGCTCATTACTAATTTACGGCCTTATATCTGGGAAAAGGGGGTGGCTAAGCAATTTATCAGTGCTGATGAGGTATTGAATTTATTGGAATACCCGAGTTATTTCAAGCTAACACAGCAAAACCTGCCAGATAATAAAGCGGGTATTTTGGAGCGTTTAGCGGCAGATCAGCTTATCCTAAAGGATGTGGGCGACAAATGGAATATTACTAACTTGGGCGCTATTTTGTTTGCTTCTGACCTTAATGATTTTGATGTGGCGATTTCACGTAAAGCGGTGCGCTTTATTGCCTATAAAGGTAAGAATAGATCTGCGACGGTCTCTCATAGAAAAGATGGCCAAAAAGGTTACGCTATTGGTTTAGGTGGGCTCATTGGTTATGTGAATGATTTACTGCCTGTTAATGAGCATATTGGCGAAGTGTTTAGAGAGCCTCAGCCGCTTTTCCCCGAAATTGCGGTGCGCGAGCTTATTGCCAATGCCCTTATTCATCAAGATATGACTATTCAAGGCGCTGGCCCGCAAGTGGAGTTGTTTGATGACCGTATGGAGATCACTAACCCTGGTGAGCCGCTAATTAATACCGACAGAATGATAGACTTACCGCCGCGCTCGCGTAATGCAATGTTGAGTGCGCTGATGCGTCGTATGGGGTTGTGCGAAGAGCAAGGTAGCGGTTTAGATAAAGTAATTGCGAATGTAGAGGTATATCAATTGCCCGCGCCTAAGTTTATGGCAGAAGCCGATTCGATGCAGGCTATTTTGTATGCGCCGCGTACGTTTGCAGACATGACCTCAGCAGAGCGTATAAGGGCTTGTTATCAACATTCTGTATTAAAATGGATTAGTGATGAGCGGATGAAAAACACCAGTTTATGTGAGCGCTTGCGGATTGATAAAAGAAACGCAGCTCAGGCGTCCAAGGTATTGAAATCCACATTGAAAGAGGGGCTTATTAAGCCAGCAGATTCTGATAACGTACGGACGGGGTACATACCGTGGTGGGCATAATTATTTCTTGATTGCTACGTTATTTTTTTAGGGAATTAATGATGTTTTGTGTGTGATTTTTATAAAAAGCATTATTAATCAATAGGTTAGTGACTTTTGAGTCTCTTGATCCGCTCTTGATCGGTTGCTTGTTTTTTGATCGTTATACTGGTGCCACAGAGAACAGATGACTATAAGAAATGTACACAAGGGTATTATCGCTTGGAGGTTATATGTTTCTTAACCACATGCACTAAATACAAGTTTGATTTCTACTTTTTTGATGATGCTTGAACTTGAATAACACGTTATAAGGATTTTTATGAGCCAAAACGAAGCCGATACCCGCGCTAATCTAATCGACCCTAAGCTAGTGTCTGCGGGTTGGGGGGAGATAGACACTAGCTTTATTCGCCGTGAGGTGGGTATTACCCATGGACGCATTATGGCGGGGTGCAAGCGTGCATCAAGCCTGAGCAGCGATTATGTATTGGAATACCGTGGCCGTAAGTTGGCAGCGATAGAAGCCAAAAGAGAAAATCTAAGTTACACCGAAGGCGTGCGCCAAGCGAAAGATTATGCCCAGCGCTTGCAGTGCCGACTGGCCTACGCGACTAATGGCCGCGAGATTTATCAAATAGATATGCTCACGGGTAAAGAAGGCTTGGTAGAGCGCTTTTTAAGCCCTGATGAATTATGGCAGCACACGTTTAACCCCAAAAGTGGTCTAGCCGAATCCGGCTATACTGCCCAGTGGCGTGAGCGTTTTGCTCAAATCCCTTTTGAGGTTAAAGGCGATTGGCAGCCCCGATATTATCAAGAAAATGCCATTAATAATGCTTTAGAATCTATCGCACAAGGTCGGCAGCGTATTTTGTTAACGCTGGCAACGGGCACGGGTAAAACCTGCATTGCCTTTCAAACCGCATGGAAGTTGTTTCATAGCCGTTGGAGTTTGTCCGCACAAAAAAATCCCAGTGCGGCTAAAAAGCGCCCGCGTATTTTATTTTTAGCCGACCGCAATGTGTTGGCGAATCAAGCCTTTAATGATTTCGGCCCCTTTGGTGAAGATGCGATTGTGCGTATTGATCCCAGCGAAATTAAAAAGAAGGGTGCAGTACCCAAAAATGCCAGTGTTTTTTTTACGATCTTCCAAACCTTTATGAGCGGAGGTAAAGACGAGGAAGGTAACGACACGCCTTATTTTGGCGATTATCCTGAAGACTTTTTTGATTTTATTATTATCGACGAATGCCACCGTGGTGGTGCGAACGATGAAAGCAGTTGGCGAGAGATTCTTAATTATTTTTCCCCTGCGGTGCAATTAGGTTTAACCGCGACACCCAAACGTACCGATAACGCCGACACCTATAACTACTTTGGTGAGCCGGTGTATAGCTATACCTTAAAGGAAGGCATTAACGATGGCTTTTTAACGCCGTTTAAGGTCTTGCCCATTGTGGGTACGATGGATGAGTATGTGTATACGCCCGGTGATGGCGTGGTGATTAAGGGCGAGCCAGAAGCCGGGCGAGTGTATAAAGAAAGTGATTTTAATCGCATTATTACTATTCCTGAACGGGAAAAAATGCGCGTTGCTTATTGGATGGATCGTATTAATCCACAACAAAAAACCATTGTATTTTGCGCCACGCAAACACATGCCGGTATGGTGCGTGATTATATTAATCAATACGCAGTAAGTAAGGGTTGGACGACAAATGCCAGTTACTGTGTACGAATAACCGCTAACGATGGCGCGGCAGGCGAGAATGACTTAAAAATATTCCAAGACAACGAAAAAACTATTCCCACTATTTTGACCACATCGCGTAAATTATCGACCGGTGTAGATGCCCGTAATGTACGCAATATTGTGTTGATGCGACCGTGCAATAATATGATCGAGTTTAAACAAATTATTGGTCGCGGTACCCGTTTATATGACGGTAAAGCCTATTTTACAATTTATGATTTTGTTAAAGCGCATTATAACTTTGCTGACCCTGAGTGGGATGGCGAACCGATTATGGATGAGCCGGACGATACGACTAACCCCCCAAAGGATGATCGCGATAAGCCAACAAAAAATAATGATGGCGAGGCAGTAGGGAGTGACGACAGAGAAAAAACAGAAAAAATCACTATTACTTTAAGCGATGGAAAAACTCGACAAATTCAACATATTTCATCGGCGATGTATTGGAGTCCCGACGGTAAGCCCATTACGGCTAAAGAATTTATCGAGCGCTTGTTTGATGACTTGCCACAATTTTTTACCGACGAAGATCAGCTAAGAACAATATGGGGCGACCCGACCACAAGGGAAGCCTTGTTGCAGCAATTAGCCGAAGCGGGTTATGACGCAGAAAAGTTAGACAGTATGAAAGAATTGATCGAAGCCAAAGACAGCGATGTGTACGACGTACTCGCTTACGTGGCCTACGCAAGAGATACTTGTACGCGAATAGAGCGAGCCACCGCCGCGAAACCGGCCATTGCCCAAGCGTTTAATAACTATAAGCAACAAGAATTTATTGCGTTTATTTTAGAGAAATATATCGAAGAAGGTGTACAAGAATTAGCGGCCAGTAAAATGCGTAGCCTTATTGAACTTAAATACAATACTATTAATGATGCCGCCATAGAATTTGGTTCGCCTGCCGTAATACGGGAAACCTTCGTGGGCTTTCAGAAATATTTGTATGAGCAATAGCTGCGGATAACGACGGTGCAGCGATAAAAAAGAATTGAGTTCATTAATGCCTAGTCATCAAAGGCTCAAAAAAAACATTATGAAAAGAATATTATTTGTCTGCGGCCAAAATAAACTGAGAAGCCCTACGGCTGAGTCTGTGTTTTCTTCAAATCCAGTTCGGTCGGTAGGGCTGAAAAACAATTCTGATGTGCAGGTAGGTATTGATGATGTTGAGTGGGCTGAATATATCTTTGTGATGGAAAAATCTCATAAAAGAAAGCTCCAGAAGCTTTTTCTAGACTGTATGAGGTGTGATGTCTTTGTAAGTTAACATTATTTGATGAGGGTGCTATGGATAATAATAAGTTGTTACTGGTGTTTGAGCAAACCGTAAAAGATATTAATCGCGAAGTCATTAATACTCAGTTTGAACAGCTGGCTATTGAGGATATAACGCCAGCAATTAACCTAGCTGCAAGAGCGAGAGCTGATTATTTGAAGGAATTGTTTGATGTGGCGAATGAATTCCCCGATACCTTGCCCCCCGCCGAGAGAGTAGGAAAACTAAAGGATTATAGAGTACGTTATGAAGAGCTTATTTCTGCATCGCAAGCGTTAGAAACGGCAATTCACAGAAACTACTTGGATGTGTTGCTGTAAGTATTTTGATGCCAAAAGAAAATAAACACTAGCTAGTCAGTATGGATTAACAGTAGACCTTTACTCTCTCTTCAAAACGTTACATGTTTTTAATGCAATCATCCTATTTGGCACCGGCATTGCCATCAAGGAGTTCTGTGTAGCCCATATAGAAAAATAGAGGCGTAAAGCCTCTATGTAATATGTAGTAGCCATTGTGAAAGAGGGCGATTAAGCCCTCTTTTTAACGGTTAACGTTAACTATTAACGGTTGCTTGACTAAGATCTGATAGCTCACGTATCGCAATACTTAACATAGAAATATCGCCATCGTTATGATTATTTAATTCGCTAATCATATGTTTCCAGCGAGCGGTTAAGACTTCTTGTTCACCTAACCAGTCATCCACTTTTGCTTGAACGGCATCTGCGTCACATGCGTCAATACTACCCAGCATGTTTTGCGTTAGCTGTCGTTGCTGCCATTCAAGGTCATCACGTAACGATTCTCTTGCTAGTGATTGCCAGTGTGTAGTGGTTGGCATTTTCTTCTCTAGGTGTTCTGAGAAGTCATCTAGATCCAGTCTTTCCGCTAAGGTAAAGAAGCTGCTAGCGACGATGGTGATGTCTTTATCTAGTGAGTTACTTGCTGAGATGATTCCTAGGAAGTCATAGAGATACTCACATGAAGATAATGTTTCTGCTAGTGAAACCGGAGCGCCCATCGCAACCAGTTCGTCTTTTGCTGCTTTCCATTGCTCGTGCAGCGCTTCGGGTAACAGTTTAGGTAATTTACTACCTAAGTTTTGAATACGCTCGGCATATAAGCTAATCAATGTTGATGCGTTAAGCTGTGTACGATGGTTTTTAATTAACCATCGGCTTGCGCGTCGCACTAATCGAGACACTCTTAACATCATGTGGTATTGCAATTCGCTTTCCACTTTGTAGTCAAGTGCTTCAATGGCTGACCAAATATCATTTAATGCAAAAATTTCTTTGGTCGCGATATAGGCTTTTGCGATATCGGCATGCGTCACACCGGTTGACTGCTGCATGCGGTCTAGGTAAGAAATACTCAGATGGTTAAAGATATCATTGGCGATTTGCGTCGCAATAATTTCTTTTTTCAGCGGGTGATTGTTGACCGCTTCTGGAAATTTCTTATTGAGTTGAGCAGGGAATGCGGTACCAAGGGGGAGTGACACATAGTTATCTTCACCTAGGTCTGCATGAATCAGGGCTTCTTTCATATCCGCTTTCACGTATGAAATAAGAATGCTGAGCTCGGCTTGTGTCAAACCTTCTTGACGGCTTTTACGTTCTGCTAATGTTTCATCTGTCGGTAAAAACTCTAGCGCTCTATTGAGTTTTCCTGTGGATTCTAAGTACTGAATCACACGACGATATTCTTCAGTGCGACGATGGGTTTCAATATAGCTTAGTGAAATAGCTTGGGTTTGCTGGTAGTTATTTTTCAATACTAGATCAGCTACATCTTCCGTCATGCTTTCTAAATAACGATTGCGTTGCTTTTCAGTCAGTTCTCCGTCAGCGACTTGCTTATCTAGTAAGATTTTGATGTTTACTTCGTGATCCGAACAGTCAACGCCGGCAGCGTTATCGATGAAATCGGTAAATACAGAACCGCCGTGTAAGCCGTATTCGATACGTGCTTTTTGTGTGATCCCTAAGTTACCACCTTCGCCAATAACACGGCATTGAAGGTCTCGCGCATCGACACGTAAAATGTCGTTCGCTTTATCACCTACGTCGGTATGTAGTTCGGTGCTGGCTTTTACGTATGTACCAATGCCGCCATTCCATAGCATGTCTACCGGTGCTTTTAGTAGGAGCGAAAGTAGTTCACTTGGTGGTATGGTCTTTTTAGAGGTGCAAATAAGCGCCTGAATCTCTGGTGATAAGGTAATGGATTTGGCGGATCTACTAAAAATGCCACCGCCCTTAGAGATTAGCTTTTTATTGTAATCTTCCCAAGAGGATCGCGGTAAGTTAAATAAGCGCTGTCGCTCTACGAAACTGCTTGCCGTGTCTGGGTTTGGATCAATGAAAATATGTAGGTGGTTGAAGCCAGCGACGAGTTTTATTTGATCAGACAATAACATCCCATTACCGAAGACATCGCCCGACATATCACCAATACCGACGACGGTGAAAGGTTCTTTCTGAATGTTCATACCTTTTTCACGGAAGTGACGCTGCACGCTCACCCATGCGCCGCGAGCGGTAATGCCCATCTTTTTATGGTCATAACCGTTGCTGCCGCCGGATGCAAAGGCGTCGCCTAGCCAGTGGTTGTATTCGATAGATATTTCATTTGCGATATCAGAAAATGTTGCCGTTCCTTTATCTGCGGCGACAACAAGGTAAGTGTCGTCTTCATCGTAGCGTACCAAATCTTTTGGTGGAACGACTTCGCCGGCATTAAGGTTATCTGTAAGGTCTAATAAGCCACGAATGAATAGTTTGTAGCAGGCAATACCTTCGGCTAAAAATGCATTACGATCGGATGCTGGTGGTAGTTGTTTGGCAATAAACCCGCCTTTTGCACCAACGGGCACAATAACGGCATTTTTAACTTGCTGTGCCTTTACTAGTCCAAGGACTTCTGTGCGGAAATCTTCAGATCTGTCTGACCAGCGTAAACCGCCTCGTGCTACTTTTCCGCCGCGTAAATGAACACCTTCGACTCTTGGTGAGTATACAAAAATTTCAAACATCGGTCTTGGTAACGGAATTTCTTTTATCAAGCTTGGGTTTAATTTTAAACTCAAATATTCTTTATATTCAGCACCATTAGTTCCTTTTTGGAAAAAGTTAGTGCGTAGAGTGGCGAGTATTAATTCGATATATTGTCGAAGAATTCTATCTTCACTCAAACTTTCAACTTGCTCAAATAAGGTTTCTAATTGCTCGATGATACGGCTTGCTGTTTTTTCAGAGCGTTTTTTACTCGGGTTGAATCGACAATCAAAAAGACCAATCAGTTTTTTGGCAATGCTTGTATGGTTCACTAAAGAGTTGGCAATGTACTTTTGACTGAAACCCATTTTAATTTGCTTCATGTAGCGAGAGTAAGCGCGTAGCATGCTTACTTGTCTCCACGTAACGCCGGCTTTTAAAATGAGTTCGTTAAACGTATCGTCGTCTGCTTGCTTTTGCCAAATTGCGCTAAAGGCTTCAGATAAATTTTCCTTGTGTTCGCTAGGATCAAGGTTGGGATTAAATGGTGAGTCAACGGTAAAAGTGTGAATCCAAAATGTTTCTTTTTCTTGTTCTATTTCATATGGTAATTCTTCTAATACCTTTAAGCCGAAGTTTTCTAATACCGGAATCATGTCGGACAACGATAGTTGTGTGCCTTTATGATAAATTTTAATTTTTAGTTCGTTATCTTGCGCGCTAATTAATCGATAAAAGCTAACGGTTAGCGAGCTATCTTCTTTGGCTAGTTTTTGTATTCTTTCGATGTCGGCAACCGCTACTCGTGGGTTGTTCTCCTCGATGTAGCTAGTAGGAAATGCATTGCGGTATTGACGGTAGAGGGTTATTCCCTTTTCTTCACCGACGGCATCATTTAGTGCTGATTGTAAATCTTCATTCCAGTCTCTTGCGAGTTCGATAATGTCGGATTCAATTTCTTGTTGATCTAGAGCGTTCTTTAACGGTGCTTTTAGTCTAAAAACAAAACGGCAGCGAGCTAATGATGATTCGCTAAAAAAGTTACTGGTCGTTGAGCTTTCGCTTTCAATATGGCCGGAAAGTAGTTCGTAAATTTGCTCTTGTAATTTTGATGTTAAGCGATTTCTGGGCGCATATAAAACAGCAGTGATAAATTTGCTGTCTACACTTTCACGCAAGAAAAGTTTTATTTTTGCACGTTCACGCATAAATAAAACACTGCGTCCGGCATTCAGTAAATATTCGTTAGACGCTAAAAACAATTCATCTTTTGGAAAGGTATTTAAGATTCTTGATAATTCAAAGTAATCATAAGTATCTTCTGCAATAGAGGATTCATCTAAAATAGCATGAATTTTTTGTCGGATAACTGGAATGTTGTTTGCGCTATTGGTATATACATTGTGTTTGTACAAACCCATAAAGCGGTAGCCACCAACAATGTTACCTTTGGCATCAAACTTTTTAACGACGATGTAATCAGAATACGAAGATCTGTGTACTGATGAAATGTGACCTGATTTCGCAAAAATGATGGGCTCATGAGTTTTAGCAATATCAAGTTGATCTTGGGTCATCTTTTCAAATTGCTGAGCTTTAGGTTGGCCGTATTGGCGGAACAGACCTAGCTCAGTATTTTTAACAGGTTTTACACCTTCTTTATCTACGGTGTATTCGTCAAAGGCAAGAAATGTGAAGTGTCCATCGTTCATCCACTGTAAAAACGCTTTACATTCTTTCAGCGCTTCAGGTGACACTTGCTTTGAGCTTTTATCTAAATCAGCAGAGATTGAATCAACCATAGCTGACATAGCAAGATAATCTTGCGCAACGGTATCCGTGTCATCAATAGTTTGATTGATGAGTTTTTTCAATTCTTTGATATGGTCGTTATGTGAATGGTGATCTATCTCAATATACAGCAGCATTTCATTAATGCTGGAAACATCATTGGAGATGGCTTTTATGCCGCCTTTTGTCGTACGTTCGACGGACAAATATGAGTGAAACAGGTTGTGTATTTTAATGTCTTTGCGAGTTAATGTATTTCGAATAGAGTCGATTAGGTAGCGAATGTTCGGATGGTGTAACAAGATAATAGTATGAGGGCTCTGCCAGCCATGTTCTTCTACATTCGGATTAAATATAATCGCTTTTTCTTTTGGGGCATTCTGTATTTTTCGGTACAGAGTGGTCATTAGCCCTTGTAAATCTTCGTCAGTATATCGAGCAATATCTTCGTTATCGATGTGACTGAAAAAACTAGAGACAAGTGTGTCGAAAAGAGGCTGGTCTTTTTTGGGGATTCGAGCGCTGATTTCTGCAGCGGCTTCGGTAATTCTCACCTTGGGTTTAGTAGGCGTTTGAATAGTCATTGATTCCTCGTGACATATTAGTGTTGTGTGATGGTTTTAAAATGATAGAGCCGGATGCCAAGTTGTATATGCGATGCTGGAGGCATAAAGCTCGGTGTATGGCGGTAGCCGTTTTAGTATAGGCGCTAATGTAAAGGCCAGTTATTGGTCGTTTTATTATTATGCTAGTGGATGTCTCTATTGCGTGGCGAATAGAGCATACTGGGTTTTTCATTTGTAGAGTGTCTTATGACCAATAGGATAAGAAGCATTATGTTGACAAATTACATCATGCGCTAATAGCGTGAAAAAATTGCAACAAAGCTACTTGCACAATATAGGTTATATCTGTTTTATTTGGCAAGTTTTTTTTGATTTTAGTCTATAAAAATACTATTTAGAGGGGGTTCTACTACAAATGTTACTTTTATGCTGTTATCAGGGCTGGCCTAGCGTTATTTGAATGTATGGTTTCAATGATAAATGTGGCCCCTTATTTTCAATAAGGTGAATATAAGGGGCTAAAAGGTAGGTATGTTTGAGCGAGTGCTGTGTTTATATGCGCTTTACAGTTGCTTAAACACTAACGAAGCGTTGGTGCCGCCAAAACCAAAGCTGTTAGACAAGGCGTGCTTGATGTTTATTCCGTCTTGACGTTCGGTAACAATCGGCATTCCTTTAGCTTCGTCATCTAGTGTGTCAACGTTAGCAGAGGCGCAAATAAAGTTATGTTTCATCATAAGCAATGTATAAATGGCTTCTTGCACGCCCGTTGCTCCAAGTGAATGCCCCGCGAGTGATTTGGTTGAGCTGATCGAAGGGATGTTGTCTGTAAATACTTCTTTGACTGCGCGCAGCTCTGCGAGATCACCTACTGGGGTGCTGGTTCCGTGAGCGTTGATGTAATCGATAGGCGCATCTATATCGGCAATGGCTTGTCGCATACAGCGTGCCGCGCCTTCTCCAGATGGGGCCACCATGTCGTAGCCATCTGATGTAGCGCCATAGCCAACGAGTTCCGCATAAATAGTCGCGCCGCGCGCTTTGGCGTATTCATACTCTTCAAGAACCACACAGCCGCCGCCACCGGAGATGACAAAGCCATCGCGGTTGGCGTCATATGCTCTAGAAGCATTTTCTGGTGTTTCGTTGTACTTTGTTGATAGCGCACCCATGGCGTCGAATAAGCAGCTCATTGACCAATGTAATTCTTCTGCGCCGCCAGCAAATACAACATCTTGCTTGCCTAGTTGAATAAGCTCCATTGCATTACCAATACAGTGCGCGCTGGTTGCGCAGGCTGAGGAGATGGAGTAGTTGACGCCTTTGATTTTGAATGGCGTGGCTAGGCAGGCAGAAGTAGTGCTGCCCATTGTTTGAGTAACACGATAAGGGCCAACACGTTTTAAGCCTCTTTCGCGTAAAATATCGGCAGACTCGACTAGATTAGATGAAGATGCGCCGCCAGAGCCGACGATAATGCCGGTACGTTCATTTGACACTTGCTCTTCTGTTAGGCCTGAATCATCAATTGCTTGTTGCATGGCGATATAGTTGTAAGCGGCTGCATCACCCATAAAGCGCAATGTTTTGCGATCAATATGTTCTTTTATGTCGATATCAATACTGCCAGCGATATGGCTACGAAAACCCATGTCAGCGTAATCTTGTTGAAAAGAGATGCCAGACTTACCATCTTTTAGAGCGTTCAGAACGGTCTCTTTATCGTTACCCAAACACGATACAATTCCCATTCCTGTAATAACAACGCGCTTCATATTTACACCTCTTTAAAAATTAATCAAAATTACCCAGCATCGCCTAGTCGCTTGTAGGTAATATATGCTCTGCCGAAGACTGGCTATTATGCCACAAAAGATCTTGCTAGGATTAGAACGCATCGGTGTTGGTAAACAATCCAACACGAAGGTCTTTTGCCGTATATATTTCTTTGCCATCGACCGAAACGCTACCATCGGCAATGCCCATGACCAGCTTGCGCTCAATCACGCGTTTTAAATTAATACGATATGTCACTTTGCTTGCAGTCGGTAAAATTTGTCCGGTGAATTTTACTTCCCCTGAACCTAATGCGCGCCCACGCCCTTGATTGCCTTTCCATCCAAGAAAAAAGCCTACTAGCTGCCACATGGCATCCAATCCTAGGCAGCCCGGCATAACAGGGTCTCCAGGGAAGTGACAGTCAAAAAACCAAAGATCTGGGGTGATATCCAGTTCTGCAACAATACTGCCTTTGTCGAAGTCTCCATCGGTTGCAGAGATGTGGGTGATGCGGTCTAGCATCAACATATTAGGTAGGGGTAACTGAGCATTACCGGGGCCAAATAAGTCGCCATTGCCACATTGAATAAGTTCTTCTTTGGTGAAACTGTGTTTTTGATCGTCAGCTAAAGACATAGTGCTCTCGTTGATATGATTAAGGATGACGGATTATAGGTGTATTTATAACCCAAAAGCACGGTATTGTAGCGACTAAATACGCCTTGTCTAGCAGAATTCCTCTTACAGTACCGTCATCGTAACGGAAAAAAGTCAGTAAATATGCTACAGTTGAGGTTTTACAACAACTATATTTATAGAGTGATTTTATGATTAAAAAGTGCCTTTTCCCTGTCGCTGGCTACGGAACACGCTTTCTTCCTGCCACTAAATCAATGCCTAAAGAAATGCTGCCAATTGTCAATAAGCCGCTTGTGCAGTACGGAGTTGAAGAGTCTTTAGAGGCCGGTTTAACGGAGGTGGGCTTTGTCACTGGTCGTGGTAAAAGAGCCATTGCAGATCACTTTGATGTTAATTATGAGTTGGAAAGTGAGATTAAGGGAAGTAGTAAAGAGCAGTCTTTGAGCAGTATTCGAGAAGTGATGGAAAAAGGTAAGTTTTCATTCACTCGGCAAACAGAAATGCGTGGTCTAGGTGATGCGATTCTTAATGGTAAGCGCTTAATCGGTGATGACCCTTTTGGTGTTGTGCTTTCTGATGACCTTTGCTTGACTGGCGACGACGAGGGTGTGTTGGCGCAAATGGTACGCCTATATAATCAATTTCGGTGCAGTATTGTTGCGATTCAAGAAGTGCCAGATGATCAGGTGAGTAAGTTTGGCGTCATTGCAGGAGAAAAAATGAAAGAAGGCTTGTATCAAGTCTCTGATATGGTTGAAAAGCCGGATATTGCTGATGCTCCAAGTAATTTGGCCATCATTGGGCGTTATATTCTGACCCCGGATATTTTTGATGTGCTTGAAAACACCCCCCCAGGTAAAAATGGTGAAGTGCAATTAACTGATGCATTGCTCACTCAAGCTAAAAATGGCTGTGTTATGGCTTATAAGTTTAAAGGCCAGCGATTTGATTGTGGTAGCGTTGAGGGCTTTGTTGATGCCACCAATTATGTCTACAACAATGTATATAAGCCTGTATAAAATAGCGATTAATAGCTTGCTAATAAAGGTCTCTGCTGGTGCAGAGAGCTGTAGATGGATATTAAAGAGAGTAATAAATGAGTGCGCAAATAGAATGTTTTAAAGCCTATGACGTGAGAGGGCGAGTGCCGGATCAGTTGAATGAAGATGTCGCTTATCGGATAGGGCGTGCTTTTGCGGTCTTTCTAAAGGCTAAAAGGGTTGTTGTTGGGCATGATATTCGCTTAAGCAGCCCATCGCTAACGGATGCGCTAATTGACGGTATTACCGATGCGGGTGCAGATGTTTTACATATTGGCGAATGTGGTACGGAAGAGGTTTATTTTACCTCGTTCAACAATGATGTTGACGGCGGTATTTGTGTTACCGCTAGCCATAACCCAATTGATTATAATGGGATGAAGTTTGTCCGCGAGGGCGCGAGACCTATCAGTGGCGATACGGGTCTATTAGATATAAAACATTTAGCGGAAAAAAATGATTTTCCTGATGTGGTTGGTAAGGGTGCGGTATCTATTTTAGATAGTCGTCCAGCCTATATTCAGCACTTATTGACTTACGTCGATGTTGATGCGCTGAACCCTCTTAAAATAGTGTCTAATCCAGGAAATGGTGGCGCTGGTTTGGCTCTGGATTGCTTGGAGCCTTCTTTGCCCTTTGAGTTTATTAAAGTGCATCATGAGCCAGACGGCACTTTCCCACACGGTATTCCTAACCCTCTAGAAATTGATAACCGTGCAGCGACGATCGAAGCGGTTAAAGCGCACAAAGCTGACTTGGGTATTGCTTGGGATGGTGATTTTGATCGCTGTTTTTTCTTTGATGAAAGTGGTCGGTTTATAGAAGGCTATTATGTGGTGGGCATGTTGGCAGAAGCGTTTTTGGTGAAAAACGATGGTGCTAAAGTGGTGCATGATCCTCGGCTAACATGGAATACTCAGGCGTTGGCAGAAAACGCAGGTGGAATTGCAATACAAAGTAAGACGGGGCACGCGTTTATCAAAGAGCGTATGCGTCTTGAGGACGCCGTGTACGGTGGAGAGATGAGCGCCCATCATTATTTCCGTGATTTCGCTTATTGCGATAGCGGTATGATACCTTGGTTGCTGGTGGTGGAAATGTTGTCTCGTTCAGGTAAGACGCTTTCGCAGTTGGTTGACGACAGAATGAAGGCTTTTCCTTGCAGTGGGGAAATTAATACCAAAGTGGGCAATCCTAAGGCGTTACTGGCACAAATAGAATCTCGCTATTCTGATGCGGCAATGACAGTTGATCACGCCGATGGTTTGTCTATGAGTTTTGAGTGTTGGCGTTTTAATGTGCGTATGTCAAATACTGAGCCAGTTGTGCGTTTAAATGTAGAGTCTAGAGGAGATGAGGTGCTTATGCGTGAAAAAACGGATGAGCTTTTGGCTATAGTGTCGGCAGGTTGAGTGTAGGTCTAGCAGACATAAAAAAACCAGCTTTACGCTAGTTTTTTTATGTCTCATTTATCGTCATTACACCATTAAGTAATTGATTACGATGGACTTACGGGACAGTTTGGATATTTTTGGTATTGGTTTGGGTACTTTTGATAGCCACCTGAGCAATCGTTTGAAGTGTAACCATCTTCATATTTATTATAACCATTATCATATTTATTATAGCCAGTAGATGGTTCAGGTTGAGGGTATTTGTTGTAGCCTGAAGTTGATGAATATTTATTATAGCTCGAGTTTGTGCTGCTCCCAGAAGAATAGCTAGTGCTACCGTAAGAATTGTACGTATAACTAGCTAATGCTTGTTGTGACATAAACATTGCAACAATTGCAGTGGCTATGCTCATAAGTAATGTTTTTTTCATGCTCATTCTTCTTTCGCTCTTTATTGAGTGTTGATATGTCACAAATAATAGCAATATTCTAAATCGATATCAATATAAAGTGACGCAGTTCACGTTATTTGCGGTTATTTTTTATACTGTTTTGTGCTGGTGTTTGGTTTTTCTTATTCGCTTTTCGCTTTTTTGATGCTTTTCTCTGTTCATACTGTCATGAGCAACTTGACTGCTGGGAAGGTGTCGCGCTATCCAAGCAAGTGTTAGAAGTATGGTTGCTGACGCGGCATTTGCCATGATTTGTAGATTGAAGTCGACTAGACTATGAAGCAAAAGAGCAGTGATAACCATAATAGAAACAAAGCTGGCTGCTTGCATGGTGGGATTCTTACGTTTAATCATCGACATTACTGCGGTGAAGAAACTAGATAATACAAACAGTGCGATAAAGCTAACCCCAATGATACCGTATTCGCTGACAAATTGTAGATAATCATTGTGGGTGTAGTTGTAGAAACCGTTTACGTCAGGGCTTTTGTAATAACTGTAAACAGAGTAGTAGCTTCCCCCGCCTGAGCCTAAAATGGGGTTATCTTTTATGTATACAAAAGTGTCTCTTATTACTTCATCACGGGTTTCTGTTGAGGCTGATGTATTTTGAATACGAGCTTGTACTTCCTCGAAACCAAACCAGTTGCCCACGACCCATAAGTCAATGATGATAAGGCTAGTCAGTAATATGATAGCGTTTCTACTGACTCGACGAGTCAGTATCATCCAAAGAAAGCCCGCGCTGACCAAGCTAATGAAGAATGCAGTATTCCCCATTCGTGAGCGACTCAGTACGATACCTACCACAATCAATGCTAGTCCGATACGAAACAGCATTTTTCGGCTCATGATGAAGTTGAGCAAGCTGATGAACATGTTTTTCCAGCCTTTCACCTTTCTTCTTGATAAGTCGATAAGTAGTAGAGCCGTTCCTGCTGCGGCGCACATAGATAGATAATTGGCAAAATGATTTCGGTTCACAAAAGTACCTGTCGCACGTCCAATATAGTGCTCTTTTGGTATCCAGAATATTTGTTCTATACCTGTTAGCGTCATTAATGCGCCATAGCCAGCCTGAAAAACACCGCAAAAGAAGAAAACCTTGAGAACCGTTTTGATGCGTTGTTCTGTGTTGACCAGAGCGATAGTGAGTATGAATAGACAAATGTAGGCGGTGGTTTTAAGGAGATGCTCCACTGTTGCATTAGGGTCAAAAGAATATTGTGTCCAGCCTAAATCGTTGAGTACACTTATGGGCTTGGGAGATAGGTTGAATGGCATGAGTTGAAACAAGCCAACGCAGGCAAGGCCTATTAGCGATATTAGTGGGAGCCAGCATTTTTTCCAATAACTGGGTAAGCTAGATTTATGTTGCAAACAGAGAAATGCCCAGACAGTAAATAAGCCAAGTATCCACAGCTCTACAATAGACCAAGCAAGTAAGCGATGGCTGCCAAAGGGAAGAGGTAAATAAATAATAATGCCCAATAAATTATAGAATAAAAATTGATGAGCATGTTTTGATGTGGTTTGAATAGACATATTGAATTTATTGGCCGTGTAAAGCGTTAGGTCTCTGCTATATTTACCTTGTAGCTTATCGCATTGATGTATTGGTGAGTCAAGTTTTCTATGTGATAATAGTTGGATTATGTGCCAAACGGCGATTCTTTAGAGTCTTTTTATCACCACTTTATTACCCCGGGCTATTACTTTGTTAGCCAAGAGTCAGTACTAGGATATCCATGGCCATTACAAAAGCATATGACCAGCTTTCGAAGCGTCGGCAATTATTAAAAAAGCGAGAGTCTATTGTTTATTCTATTCAAGTCGTAGTAGACCTTTTGTTGACGGTCGTCCTGCTGTCTATTTTAGTTGATATAAAACTCGGGGAGATCCCCACCAATTATCGTATATTAATTGTGACGGCAATTCTGCTGCAGTTTATGATTTACAGTATTTCTGGCGTCTATCGTCGATTTGGCTCTTTTTATCAAGGCGCATATCGATTGTCTGTACTCTGGTGTGTGTTTTTGCTGATTTTGTTGGCTATAGGCTTTGTGACTAAGGTATCTGAGTCGTTCTCACGGGAAGTGTTTCTGCAGTGGGCGGTTATAGGCTACATATTACAGATAGTAACCTATGCCTTTATGTCTCGTGCTATAGGGGTTTTTCGGGATAAGTTTGTTGGTCGTGCTGAATGTCTCATTGTCGGTGATGGTCGGCTTGCGGATCATTTATATAAGAGTATTAATGGCAATAAATGGTTGCCTGATAATGTAGTTGGTTTTGTGTCATTTGGTCGTCAAGTTGACGAGCCGGTGAGGGTGACCAGTCTGGCTCCAATGTTAGGTCATATCTCGGATATTCAGGCCGTTATTCGATATCATCAGATTAAGCGCGTTTATATTGCGGTACCGCTTAGTCAGTCTGGCTATGTAGAAGGTTTGCATGTTGAATTGCTAGATTGCAATGTTGATCTTATTTGGGTGCCTGACATATATGCGTTAAAGCTACTAAATCATTCAATCCGAGAGGTGGCGGGGTTGCCTCTTATCTTTTTAAATGAAAGCCCGATTACCTCCACTCGAACGGGGATTTTATTTAAGGGGATAATGGATAAAACGGTGTGTATTGTGTTGTTAGTGCTTTTATTCCCATTTTTGTTGGGGTTAATTGTTGCTATTCGGATGGATTCGAAAGGCCCCGCTTTTTTCAAACAGCGTCGACATGGTTGGGATGGAAGAGTATTTGAAATATGGAAGTTTCGTACAATGTACCTGCATGACGATAAAGAGGTTAAGCAGGCGACAAGGAATGATGATCGTGTCACGCCGATTGGTCGTTTTCTGCGTCGTAGCTCCATAGATGAGCTGCCCCAGTTGCTCAATGTTTTGTCAGGAGAAATGTCCTTGGTTGGCCCACGGCCTCATGCCATAGCGCACAATGATTATTATGATTGTCACATAGAAGATTATCTGCTGCGACATCGTATTAAGCCAGGTATTACCGGATTAGCGCAGATAAATGGTTGTCGTGGTGAGACAGAGGAAGTGGATAAGATGCGAGAGCGTGTGCAGTTTGATGTGGAATACATCAATAATTGGTCTTTATGGTTAGATATTAAAATATTAGTGAAGACTCCATTTTCACTCGGATCTAATAATATTTATTAATAGAATAATAGGAAGTGATAAGTGTCTGATTATTTGACGGGTGCTGGGCACTTCGGAGTGGGTTTTGTTATAGGTTTCGCCATTTTCTTATTGCTGTTGATTGCCATTAGGAAGGCGTTGTGGGCTCGACTGTATGGCCCTTTCATCCCTTTCATGCTTGGAGGTTTAGCGGCATTACCTTATTTTTTCACTCATCAACTGATGTGTGATTACTCTTCTTGGGTTCAGGTTTTTTTCTTTTATCCCTTTTTTCATTGTCAGTCCTTGCTGGTGAAGTTTTTTAGTAATCTTTACATTGTCGTTCTGGTTTGTGGTCTTTTGTATGTCTTAATTGTTTGGCATTACATTAGGTTGGTGAAATATGTCCGGCGTTACGGTTGGCAACCCGGAATAAAGGCAAAGAAAAAAAGGAGGCGTCATGCCTGAGAAGCATTTCTATTTTGCGCTGGGTGCTGCAGCGGGTTCGGCGGTATGTGTTGTAATAGCGAAGCAACGTCGTAAGCTACGTAATACTAGTCGATTTTTTCAGTGGCTCTATAGAAAAGAACCTCATTGGTTTCTTTATTTCCCTTTGATTATTTTTCTGGTGGGCTTATGGGGATTGATACCGGATATTATTCATTTTTCCGGATGGTTGTCGAAGGAGGTTACGCGAACACACTTGTTTGACATATTCTTTTTTCATACTACATTCGAGCATATTGAAAATACGATGCCGATTGTCGATGCTTACTTAAATCTCTTAGGTCAGTTTTTACTCGCAATCATTTGTCTTGGCACAATGTTGTTTTATATTAAGCAGGTAAAAACAGCGTTGGCAGCTTTTAGCGAAAAAGAAAAGCGGCGTTAACGGTTTATGCAATATCGTCCAGAAATTGATGGTTTAAGAGGGATCGCTGTACTGCTGGTATTGCTCTTCCATTCTGGCTTGCCTTTTTTTTCTGGCGGGTTTGTCGGTGTAGATGTTTTTTTTGTTATCTCTGGCTATTTAATTACGTCGATTATTTTGCATGACATTCAAAATAATCGCTTTTCTTATGTGAATTTTTACGAAAGGCGTATCCGGCGAATATTGCCTGCGCTTTATGTGATGTCACTGTTAGTGCTTATGGTGCTTTTGTTTACGCAGGTACCCACTGATTTAATTAAATCAGCGAAAACGTTGCTTTTCGCATTACTCTTTTCCTCTAATATCTTTTTTTGGCGCACGACGGATTATTTTAGCGGTGATTCGGACTTTGAATATTTTTTACATACGTGGTCATTAGGTGTTGAAGAGCAATTTTACTTTATTTTTCCTCTAATCATTTTATTATTTGCGCGTAAAAAACACTATTTATTGTGGCTTTCGTTGGCTGCATTTTTTGTGTCGTTTGGCATTAGTGTCTATGCAACCTACGACTATCACTGGGCAGCCTATTATTTGTTGCCATCCAGAGCTTGGCAAATGATGGCTGGGGCGATTTTGGCTATTACTGCTAGCTCTGTTGTACGCTTGAACGCCGATTCGCGATGGTTAAGCGCACTTTCCGTTATGGCTATTTTGTTTGTTTTTCTTCCAGCTATCTTTTATTCTAAAGAAACCCGATTTCCAGGCTTTGCCGCATTGTGGCCGACTTTAGGTGCGGCGCTTATTATCTTTTTAGGGGTGATTGGTTGCCGTGGCTGGATTATTCGTTTTTTGGGCACGGCGCCACTTCGCTCTGTCGGGTTGATATCATACTCGTTGTATTTATGGCATTGGCCCATATTTGCTTTTCTGCGTAATTATCAAGCAGACGTTCGTTTAAGTATTGGGGCGTCTATCTTGGGTATTGTGGCTTCCTTTATTATGGCCTATTTATCTTGGCGGTTTGTAGAAGCGCCATTTAGAGATAGGGCGCTATTTTCTCGTCGATCGATATACCGTTTAGCAGGTACGAGTACAGCCATTATTTTGATTGCTTGTGCTGTGATTGTATTGCTTGATGGAATCCCATCTAGAATAGATTCCCAAGTTATTCGTCTTAGTCAGGTTAGTGAGAGTGAAGTGATCGATAATCCCTGTGTGAGTAAAGACACTGGGGATGTTCGTGCGGATAGGGTTTGCTATGTAGGTAAATATGGTACTAATGGAGGGGGTGACAATATAGAGGCTTTCTCTTCAGCATCTATTCTTTTATGGGGGGATTCTCATATGAGCGCCTTAAAGTTTTCTTTTTCTCAGGGGTTGAGCGAATTAGGTCGAACGGCCGCATTTATCGGGCGTACAGGTTGTCCGCCAATGCCTATGGTGATGAAAGTTGGGAGCTCTGGAGGGCAGCGGTGCTTGGACTTTAATGAACAGGTGATGCGTTTTATCTCTCGACACAACAACATAAAAACAATTGTGCTGCATGCCCGTTGGGCGTTAAGTGTAGAAGGTACGCGTTATGGTGCAGAGCAGGGCCCCCCTTATGTTCTATCTGATGTTTCGATGCCTGAGCGTGTGAGTAATGCGTCTGTGGTGAGGTTGGCGCTTGAAAGATTGGTTGCTCAGTTGTTAGCCATGGATAAAAAGGTCGTGATGATAGCCAGTGTGCCGGAGATTGGTTCGTCAGTGCCCAAAGTGGTTGCTAACAACCTTTTTTGGGGGAAAACTTTTGATATTAGGCCTCGTGTTTCGGATTTTGAAATGCGTCAAAAAAATACGTATGCCATTTTATCGAATATTAAATCGACTTTCCCAGATGTTGATATTGTGTATCCAGCCGAGGTGTTGTGTGGGCTTGAGCACTGTCGAATAATGGAAGGAGATAATCCTTTGTATTTTGATGATGATCATTTGTCCGACAATGGTGCGACTCTTGTGTTTAAGCAGGTTGGTGGATTGTTGTAGCTATTTTTTATTGGTTGAGAACATATTTTTCCATAATCTGTATGGGTAACTATGGTGAGCAATGTCGCTAATAAAGTGACTGGGGGTGTCGTCTTTTTTGTTCTGTAGGGCTGCTCTTATTTTCCAGAAGCAGATGCAGCAGATCTGGCAGAGGTCAACTAGTGTGAAATAGGCTTTACCATAATTACTGATATAGAAATGTCTGCGTGAGTCAAACCAGTAGCTGGGTTGGCGTTTTGTAATTGCACTTTTATCTACAGTCTTTTTTTGGTTGTTAATGCCGGTAGATGCGCCAGATATATGAAAAACTTTACTGTCAGGACAGCACCATACCGAAAGCCCCTTTTGTTTAGCGCGATAAAATAAATCGACTTCTTCAAAATATAAGAAAAACGCGGGGTCGAAACCATTTAATCTTTTAATGCAGGCGCTGCGAGCCATAAAAGAAGCACCTGTTAGCCAGTCGGCCTGATAAGCTTGTTTTTCAATGGGAATGGCGGTGGTATGGTTTTTGAAAGCTTTGTCTAGTATGCCTAGCTTTAAGCTAGATAAGCATACATTGAGGGCGCTTGGAAAGCGAAATGCCCCCGCTCTAGGCTGCTTGTCTTCGTTGATCAGTATGCTGCCGGCAAAGTCTACGGAGCTATCTGTTTCAAACAGCGTGAGTAGTTCCTGGGCGCTGTTGTTGAGCACTTCAGTATCAGGGTTTAAAAACCACATGTGTGTCGCGTCTATCTCGAGTGCCCTTGCAGTGCCGGCATTACAACCACGACCAAAGCCAATATTTTTTGGAAGTTTAATCAGGTGAGTGTTTTCGTGCAGTTTCTGTTGATCTATATACTGTTGTACATGTTCAGTGGTGTTGTCTATTGATGCGTTGTCAACAAGGATAAGCTCATGGGGTGAGTCGCTGATAAAAGGCGATATTGCTTGTAAAAAGTTATCAATAAACGTATCACTGTTGAAGGTAACAGTGATAATAGCAACTCTAGCCTGTGTTATACTCATCAGTAGTTTTTTGTCCTGTATGTTGGCCTTTAGCTGTGTTTATATGATGCTATGGCGGTGTTTGTTTAAGAGCGCCTATTTATTGCTTGTGAATACGCCTGCGGATATTGTTTTTTAACAATTATGGCGTGCAACCATCAGACTAATCGGCCAATGCAACTATGCTTCAGTGTAACTATGTTTGATACTCAGACGATAATGGTGTGTATCTATGTTATCCATCAATTATAGTGATTGATATATAAAATGAATAATAATACTTCTGCTCATGTTGTCGGTATTGTAGAAAGCCAATCAATTGCTTATATCCAAGCTGTTTTTGCTGCTCTCTCGGCGGGTGAAATCGTTGTTCCTTTGCGTTCAAAAAACGATGAGATGCGTATCGAGCTAGCGGGCGTTAAAGAGGTCAGGATGGTTTCTGGCACGCATCGTGGTGACAAAGGTGAGTTTTTTCGGCCGTTGTTATCCGTTAGCAATGTAAAAACACCCGCTTATGTTTCTTTTACCTCTGGCACAGAGGGTTCGCCTAAAGCCGTTTTCATCTCTGCTTCAGCACTCAATAATACAGTTGAACGTTTACAAGTAGTGATGCAGATGGATAGCGGTGTTAAAGAATATATAGGCGTGCCGGTTTATCACTCCTTTGGTTTTGGTCGCTGCCGTCATGTTGCGTCTGTTGGTGGCTCTTGCTACATCCCTGAAAACGGTTTTGACCCTCGAGAGCTATCCGTGCTGTTAGCTCGAAAGCAAGTCAATTCACTTTCTCTAGTGCCTAGCTTACTAAGAATATTAATTCAGTCGCCTAACTTATTGGGGGATGAACGGCACCTGTTATTATGGTTAGAAATTGGCAGTCAAGTGATGACCGCAGAAGAAAAAAAGGCAGTAATGGCGTTGTTTCCAAATGCAAAAATTGTCCAGCATTATGGTTTGACTGAGGCATCTCGAAGTACATTGTTGCAAATGGATGGCGCCACGGACGATGCGCTCAACAGTGTCGGCCGGTGCTATGGCGATAGCGAGGTGCGTATCAACGATAGTGGACGTATTTGTATTCGAGGCGCACATTTAGCCTCTTATATACAGAAAAAGCACGAACAGTTAACGCTGATTGATTCAGATGGCTGGTTTGAAACTAGCGACCTTGGCAGGCTGGGTGGAGGTTACCTTTATTTTTTAGGTAGAGCCGATAATTTGGTGAATTGCGGTGGTCAGAAACTATCTACAGAAGCATTGGAGATGGCTATTACCGCTAAACTAACGGCCAATCAATTATCACGTCTACACATTGCCGTTTCAAGAATAGATAACCCCGTTTATGGTGAGGGCTTTTTACTGTCCTGCAGCTCTTTAGATTGTAGTGAGAGTGAAAAAAATAATGATCCTGAGACTATTAAACCCATTGCAGCGGCGTGTTTGACTGACTTGGGTCTTTCCGCAAAAAATGCTATTGCCTATCAATGGGTAAGTGGGCTTCCAAAAACTGCTACAGGTAAGGTTTTGCATCGGGAGTTGGTTAAGCAATATTCAGAAAAAAATACTCTTTCCCAGAATGAGTTTGCTGGCTGTCATGCAGTTGTTGATCATAAAAAGCAGCTAGTAATGAATATCTCTCATATTCTAGGATTGTCATGTGAGGCGATTAATTTGAACGGTTCTATTAGTGATGTTGGTGTTGACTCGTTGCAAACAGTACGGTTATCAATTGTATTAGACACAGCTCTTGGTTATTTGCCTGCTGACTGGCGCAATCAATCCCTAGCTGCATTGATTAATTTGGCGCCGGACGTTTCTTCCACAAATAATACTTCTGCTCCGACCTCTCCAGCTGATTCGAATGTGCAAAATCAGAGCCAATCAAAAAAAGCATCCGCATTATGGGATGGTTCCAGTAATAGAAACCCAAGTGATATAACTTTTCTTTCTTTGATAAAAGAAGATTACGTCACCCACGATCGTGACTTTTTTTCTCAAGGCTTGTTTGCGCTGTTTGTTAACCGTTTTGGTAACTGGCGAATGAGCATCCGCACAAAAATATTTCGTTTTCCTATGAGCATACTTTACCGTGTGTTGAGAAAAATGGTACAGGTATTTTGTGGTATCAAGCTAGACTACACGGTTCAAGTTGGGCGAAGAGTTAAATTAGAGCATTTTGGCGGTATGATTCTGGGTGCCAAAAAAATAGGCGACGACACGATTATTCGACAAAATACGACCTTTGGGATTAGAGATATTTCAGATTTGTCCGCTAAGCCGATTATTGAAAAGGGTGTGAATATCGGCGCTGGTGTTGTGATCGTGGGGGATGTGGTTATTGGGCGTCATAGTGTTATCGGCCCTAATTGTGTGGTGAGTGAAAGCATGCCCGCATTTTCCGTTGTTACGGTTCAGCAACCCACTGTTTTGGTAACTCCTGCCGAAAAAACGGCAAGTCACTAAATCTATATTGTGAATATGATCTATATATGCATAAATCGAAAAAAATAAAAAACATTGGTGTTGTCGTCATTGGGCGAAATGAGGGCGAGCGACTCAAGGTGTGTATGCGTTCCTTACCTCTTGCGCAGGCGCACATTGTCTATGTGGACTCTGGTTCCACAGATGGGAGTGTGGAATATGTAGAGGCTCTTGGAATTGATGTGATATCTCTGGATATGTCGATGCCTTTTAGTGCTGCGAGAGCAAGAAATGACGGCTACCGTTACCTGCTTTCTGCTTATCAAGAAATAGAGTTTATACAGTTTGTTGATGGTGATTGTGAGGTTGATGAGCGTTGGATTGATACCGCGCGCTCTTATTTACTCGCTCACTCTAAAATCGTCGCGGTATGTGGTCGTCGTCGAGAGCGCTACCCTCAAAAGACTATTTATAATCAGTTGTGTGACATCGAGTGGGATACTCCAGTGGGTACAGCGCAGGCAACGGGCGGTGATTTTATGTGCCGAGCCGAAGCGTTGGAGCAGGTGAATGGCTTTTCTCCGCAGGTTATTGCAGGAGAGGAGCCTGAGTTATGCTTTAGATGGCGCAAAAAAGGTTGGTTAATTGAGCGCTTAGATGCGGAAATGACTTTGCATGATGCGGCAATGTTCAGTGTTGGTCAGTGGTGGAAGCGGTGTGAGCGAGCAGGTCATGCCTATGCTCAAGGATTTTATATGCACGGCAATAGTGAGGAGCGATATTATAGAAAAGAGCTTGTAAGAATCATTGCTTGGTGCCTGTTGCCATTTTTTGCGCTTACGCTTGCTATTGTTATTAGCCCATGGGCTTTAGGTTTGTTTGGGTTACTACCAGTAAAAGTAATGCAGATTTTTTTCAATGGTCGCGGCTCGTTAGGGGGCCGAAGTGCTTTTTTTTATGCGATTTCACTGGTGTTCGGAAAGTTTGCCGAAGGTTTTGGAGTGAGTACTTTTTTCATGAAGAAAATTCGTGGTCATCGTTTACACATTATTGAATATAAGAAGTAAAAAAATTATGCAACATTGCGTCACTATTCTCTTTTATTATGTTTGTTACTAAAGTTACATCTGCTTGGCGCTCGGCTTCATCACAGTTGTTTAAAGACAGTGGTATGCAAGCACTGATGCTTACCAGTCTTTTTGGTAACTTAATCCGCTTGTCGAGTAATTTAGTTGTGGCTAGATTACTTAGTCCAGATGCTTTTGCCATAACAGGTTTGGCTGCATCGGTTATGTTTGCATTTAATATGATATCGGATGCTGGTTTTCGAGCCTTTATTCTACGCCATAAAGAAGGCGATGAAGCTTATGTGCTGAAAACGTTATGGACAATTAAACTGGTCCGCAACTTCATTCTTGCAGTGATTCTATTTGCTTGCGCAGATGCTATTGCCGGTTATTTTGCAATTGATGATTTAGCTCTAGTGCTGAAAGTACTTTGCTTAGCATTTGTTGTCGAAAGTTTTATGCCTATAGGCTTTATCGCTATAGAGCGGCAAAATAGAATCGCTCGAATTATGTACCTGCGTTTTATTTGCTCTGTTATTTCGACCTTGGTAATGGTCGTGGGAGTGTATTACCTACAAAATTTTTGGCCAATGATTGCTGCAATGATAATTAATAATGTGCTCCAAGTCATATTGGGAGCTTTTTTTATTGGTTGGTCAGGTTCCGGTTTCGCATTTCATAAAAATATATTTCTAGAGCTGATGGCTTGGGCGAAGTACATTATTCCGTCGAGTGTCATTACATTGCTACTGGTTCAGTTTGATAAGTTAATGTTAGGTAAAACGCTTAGCGTAACTGAACTGGGCATTTATTTTATAGCCATTAATTTTTCTGCTGCTGCAGCAACATTTGCTATCGAATACGCTCGAGGCGTACTGCAGCCATATTTTTCCCTTGTTTACCGCGAAACGCCTGAGTTATACCTTGATAAGGTATATCAAAAAAAGCAACGGCTTTCTATGTTGTTTGCATTTTTGTTAGGTACGTTGAGCGGTGGTAGTTATTTGTTTTTTGATGTTTTCTATGACGATCGCTACGCATCGGGTGGGCTTTACTTATCAATATTGCTGGTTACACCTATTATGACCTTGGTGACTTATTCGTCAGAGGTTACTTTGATCCTCTACGGGCACTTGAAGACCACGTTGATTGCGAATGTTTCCCGGTTGATATGGTTTTTTTGTGGGGCTGTATGTAGTTATTTGTGGTGGGGGACGATGGGGTTACTGATTACTATTATGACAGTCGAGTTACTACCCGCCACTTACATGATTTTACGGTTGACTGCTTGTCGTGCAGTACGTGTAGGCAACGAGGCTATAATCATTCTTATGGCTATTGTAGGTTTTGCTTTGGCTCGTACGATTAGCAATGCTTTTGAGTGGTAAGATTATGAATATAGTTATATTTTCGCCTTCTTGGCCAAAAAGTATCGATGCAAACGGTATTGTTACTTATTGCGATAACATTGTGTCATCGCTCAGGAATAATGGGCATAGAGTCTTTGTTATAGCGATCAATAAAGCGGAAGGAGAAGCACAAGAGGATTGTATTTATATTGACAGATATCAGTCCACATTTTTAGATAAAATAATAAGTAAAGCTGTCGGCTTTTTTTCGGTGGGTTTTGAGCGTTACTATTTGGGCGCTAAAGCTATATTGTACTGTATTCGTGAAATAGAAAAAAATGTAAAAATTGATGTGCTTGAAATGGAAGAGTCCTTTGGGTGGCATTATCTGTTACAGAAAAAAGTGAGCTTTCCTATTGCGATGAGGTTGCATGGGCCCCATTACATCAACGGCACAATGGGTAATAAGGTGTTAACCCGTCAAGATTTTAATCGTTTTAAGCGTGAAGAGCGCGCTTTTCGTGCTGCTCGGTATGTTAATGCCCCGTGCCGTTGGGTGTTAGACGAGCCTCAAAAAAAGTTTGGTATCAAATGGCCTGTGCAGGCCGTTTTTTTTAACCCTATATCAGCGTTGAGTAAAAGCGAATGCTGGTCATCATCCTCATATGTTAAAAAGCAAATATTGTTTGTAGGGCGATTTGATGCACACAAAGGAGGAGATCTTGTTATACGAGCATTTGCAAAAGTGCTGGCTTATGATCCGGGTGTGAAGTTAGTTTTTGTAGGGCCTGATAGGGGAGTTGAGTTGCCAAGCGGTGAGCGTTTTTTTATTAATGACGCGATTAAGCAGTATATACCATCGTCTCAAGAGAATTGCGTGGAATTCGTTGGTTTAGCTGACTCCGAGCAAGTGAAGTTGCTTAGGCGGCATTCCCATTTTACGATAATGGCTTCTCGAAACGAAAACTTTCCCTATACTGTCATTGAGTCTTTAGCGTCAGCAGCTCCTATTGTTGCTGCTCGTGTCGGTGGAATTACCGAAGTGTTTAAGGATAAAGTCAGTGGGATGTTCTTTGAAGGTTCTAATGTTGAAGATCTTGCAAGCAAAATGATTACGTTGTTGCAAGACGATCGTTTGCTTTGCGAGTTATCAGGTAATGCTTATTACCATTGCCAATCTGTTTTTTCCCCTGATTTAATCGCTAGACAAGCTATTGGTTTTTATGAGCAAGCAATAAATGATTATCAAAATAAGGCATGATTATGTTGGTAATTTATCTGTCGCTAAGTCCTATTGTTGAGCGAATCTCTTTATGATTGTTTATGGTGCAAAGCTAGCAATTTTATCCGCTATGGCTATTTTGTCTGTTATTTTGTCGAGCAAGACTATATTTTCGTCTGGACTTGGAAGGCGTATAGTTGCTTTTTGGATTGTTTCCTTGCCGCTCATCTTTCTTTTTCGGAATGAAGCTTTAACATTGGTAGCGGCTTCATTCATGTTGGCTATAGTGAATAAAAATAGCTCTGGCCCTGTTTTTACGATTGCTTTTTTAATCGGTATTTTAGGTGCTATACCTGACTGGGTTGAATACCATGTGTCTGTCCCCGGGATTAATTATTTGATAACACTCTCGTTTTACAAAATAGCGGTTATTGTGTTGTTGGTGCCTATGTTTTTTCGGTTAAGCGCGAGAAATAACCTGGCATGGAATCTCACGGATAGTTTCGTGTGTTTATTTGTTTTGCTCACTACGCTGCTAACCTTTCGTGAAGGTAAAATTACCAGCGTATTGCGCTTTTTTGTTGATAGTTGTTTGATTTATATTGTTCCTTATTTTGTTGTTAGCCGAACGGTTAAATCAATTAATGATATTCATTATTGTGCAGTTGCGGTATTGGTCTTCTCTATTATTATATCGTCGATTCTTTTTGTTAGTCAGGTGATTCAGTTAGATATTTATGAAGCATTTAATCCGCGTAGTAAATACAATATTATTCGAGAATATAGAGGCGGCTTTTTGCGGCTTTCTGGCCCATTATCAAGTCCGTTGATTGGCTTTACAATGCTGTCGGGATATTTGGCGCTAGATATATTGAAGCAGCATATCCAAATATCACCCATCATACGTTGGTTGATTATATTGATGTTTGTTTTAGCGGTATTGTTTAGCGGCTCTAGGGGTGGTCTGTTTAGCTTTATTTTGGGGGTTGCTGCCTATTGGTATTTTATTAAGTTATCGAGTGAAAAGCGTGTTTTACTTGTTCTATCTGTGACTATCTTATGCTTGGCAGAGCTGCTGTTTAGTGTAAGCGCTATGTTTATTTATGAAGATGAATACGGTACTTTCGATTATAGAATTGAGCTTTATACTGCATCTTGGTTGTTTTTGAAGCAAAACCCCCTTTTTGGCGCGCAATATTTTATTCATTCAGGATACTTTGATCACTTGGTTACGGGTTTAGGTATTATTGATATTGTGAGCACCTATTTACAGATTGCTCTGCAGTATGGATTTGTTGGCTTGTTTTTATTCGTTGGTATGTACCTGTCAATTATCATCCCTTTGGCAAAACGCTTGCTTTCGATGGGGGCGAGTGTGTCTGATGTTGAGCGCTATAGCGCTATGTATTTTGCTATAAATATAGCGTTAGTGTTTATTATATCTACCACTAGTATGATATCGCTTTTTCCTATATTTATTATGATAAACGTAGCCTTTGGGCGAATAATGCTTGCAAAGCACTAGTTCGGTATATTTATATGATTTGTTGGGAATACTTTCATGAGCAATAACGTGTTAATAACTGGTGGTGCTGGTTTTATTGGTTCAGCTGTGGTGCGCCATATTATTGGTAATACGCAAGATAATGTTATTAATCTTGATAAGCTGACTTATGCGGGTAATTTATCATCCCTAGAATCAGTATCGGGTTCAAATCGCTATGCCTTTGAACAGGTGGATATTTGTGATGCGTATGAACTACAGCGTGTATTTGATATACATAAGCCAAACAAGGTAATGCATTTAGCCGCAGAGTCTCATGTGGATCGCTCTATTGATGGGCCCGATACTTTTATAACAACGAATATTGTCGGCACATATACTTTGTTAGAAGCCTCAAGACGTTTTTACATGTTGTTAGACAAAAGTGAAAAAGCTCGTTTTTTATTTCATCATATTTCTACAGATGAAGTGTATGGCGATTTAGGTACTGAAGGCTTATTTACAGAAACAACCAGTTATGCGCCTAGTTCACCATATTCTGCTACTAAAGCTTCCTCTGATCACTTGGTGCGTGCGTGGCATCGAACGTTTGGCTTACCTACATTAGTGACGAATTGTTCTAATAATTATGGGCCCTACCATTTCCCCGAAAAGCTTATCCCTTTAACGATACTTAATGCCTTGGCAGGTAAGCCGTTACCTGTTTATGGCGACGGTTCTCAGGTGCGTGATTGGTTGTATGTTGAAGACCACGCTCGAGCACTTTACGATGTTATTTCTCGCGGTGTTGCGGGCGAAACTTATAATATTGGAGGCCATAATGAGCGTCAAAATATAGAAGTTGTATACACTATTTGCGATATATTAGAAAAGCTTAGGCCAGATAAGCCATCGGGTATTCAGCGCTATCGAGATTTAATTGTGTTTGTAGAGGACCGCCCAGGGCATGATGTACGTTATGCTATTGATGCATCAAAAATTCAGAAAGAGTTAGATTGGTTGCCCAATGAGTCTTTTGAATCCGGAATTAGTAAAACAGTTCAGTGGTATTTGTCTAATGAATCATGGTGGCAGCAGGTGCTTGATGGTTCATATCAAGGGCAGCGTCTAGGTGTTATTTGATGTGCTTCCTAAAGCGCCCTTGCGTTAAGTTTATTCAGTTTTTTTAGTGGTGTGGTGACGGTTGTGGTTGTTGCTTAGTTTCATATTTATAGTTGAGGAGTAGGTCATTTGAAAGGCATTATATTGGCTGGAGGTTCAGGTACCCGATTACATCCAGTTACCATTGGCGTATGTAAGCAACTGCTCCCAGTTTATGATAAACCGATGATTTATTATCCGTTAACCACCCTTATGCTTGCAGGAATAAGGGAGGTATTAATTATTTCTACTCCTGAAGATATAGGGCGTTTTGAAAAAATATTGGGTACGGGTAAGCAGTGGGGCTTATCTATATCATATGAAATACAGCCGTCTCCAGATGGTTTGGCGCAGGCGTTTTTAATCGGCGAAAAGTTTATTGCTGGTGAGTCTTGCGCGCTTATTCTGGGGGATAATTTGTTTTTTGGCCATGGGCTGAGCGATTCTTTACAGCGTGCAGCTCAATGCGAAAGTGGGAGTACTGTGTTTGCTTATCCTGTGCGAGATCCGGAGCGCTTTGGCGTGGTGGAGTTTGATGCGGACGGAAAGGCCATTAGTATCGAAGAAAAGCCAGAAAAAGCAAGGTCTCGTTATGCAGTGACGGGGCTTTATTTTTACGATTCGGATGTAGTGAGTATCGCAAAATCTATAAGGCCATCACCTCGCGGTGAGTTAGAAATTACGGATATCAATAAAATATATCTCGAAAGGGAGCGGCTTTCTGTTGAAATGATGGGGCGCGGTACGGCTTGGTTGGATACCGGCACTCATGATTCGTTAATGGAAGCGGGGCAGTTTGTACAGACATTAGAGCAAAGACAGGGGTTGAAAATTGCCTGCCCTGAAGAAGTATCATGGAGAATGGGTTGGATTAATTCTGGTCAATTGCGTGGCTTGGCGAAGCCGTTGATGAAAAGTGGTTATGGAGAGTACCTTATTGAGCTTCTTGAGTTTTAACTAACGGTTTAGGTTGATGGTATGAATGTTGTTAAAACAAAGTTGAGCGGAGTTTTGGTTATCGAGCCGGCTGTGTTTGGTGATGAAAGAGGCTTTTTTCTGGAAACTTTTCAGTTGAAGCGATATCAAGAGCACTTAGGTGAAAATATTCAGTTTGTGCAAGATAATCACTCTCGGTCGCCTAGGGGAGTGTTAAGGGGATTGCATTTTCAAAAAACCAAGCCGCAAGGTAAGCTAGTGCGGGTGGTGACAGGCGAGGTATATGATGTGGCCGTTGATATTAATCCGCACTCGTCTACTTATGGTCAGTATGAGGGGGTTGTGCTGAGTGCGAAAAATAAGAAGCAATTTTGGGTCCCTCCGGGCTACGCTCATGGCTTTTTAGTGTTATCTGATAGCGCTGATTTTGAATATAAGTGTACGGATTATTACGATCCAGCGGACGAGGGTGGGGTGATATGGAATGATCCTGAGATTAATATTCCTTGGCCATTAACGGATGTGCAGTTGTCTGATAAAGATGCTGTGCTGCCCTTGCTTAAAGATTTGAGTAACGATAATCAGAGTTGTTGAATCATCATGAACGAAAAAGAGATATGCATATTATTGTTGGGTGCTGCTGGGCAGGTAGGTTCAGAGTGCAAAAAAATATTCCAGCAAGCCGGTTGCGTAGTTATTAGCATCACTCGGAGAGAGCTTGATTTTAGCTCTATCAACAGCGCTGATGAAATGTTTGACGTGTTGTCAGGTTTTCAAACGCCTACGATTATTGTTAATGCTGTTGCTTATACCGCAGTAGACAAAGCTGAGTCTGAACTAAGTCTTGCGGATAAAGTAAACCATACCTGCGTAGGTTTTTTAGCTCAGTATTGTGCCGTACACACCGTGCCATTGATCCATATTTCTACTGATTACGTGTTTGATGGTACGGCGGCTAAGCCTTATGTGGAAAGCGATAGGGTTAATCCTTTAGGTGTGTACGGACAAACCAAATTACTTGGCGAGCAGGTGGTAGAGTCTACTTTATCGCAGCACATTATTCTGCGTACTAGTTGGGTGTTTGGGGTGTCAGGTAGTAACTTTGTAAAGACGATATTACGTTTGTCTGCAGAAAAAGAGCAGTTAACGATTGTGAGTGACCAATATGGTTGTCCAACCTATGCGAATGATATTGCGGCGGCAATATTATGTATTATTCAGCGATATGCGTCCGGTGAGTCTCTAGAGTGGGGAGTTTATCATTGTGTTGGTGAAGAAGAGATTAGCTGGTACGAGTTTTCTCGAGGCATCGTAAATGAAGCCTATGCAAGAGGTCTTATATCAAATAAGCCACAAATTCTACCTATACCAACGAGCGCTTATCCAACACCGGCTGCTCGACCAGCATACTCCGTATTGAATACAGATAAGTTAGTGAGGCATCTTAATTATAGTGTTCCGTCTTGGCGACAGAGTTTGTCCGCCTTTTTTGATGAGTACTCATCAGTATTGTAAATATGCCCAATTTAAGTATGCCCAATATTATTAAAGCGTCTGTCCCAGTTGTGTATATTGCAAATAGAAATGATTTTACTACTGATGATCTGATTTATTTGTTGGGAGATGAAGAGCTCACGAGGCTTGATCGATTTCGCCAGCACCCTGATAAAGAGAGGCATGTTCTCGCCCATAGTTTAAAGCGCGCAGTGCTGTCTCAGTATTTATCCTCTGCTACGCACGAATTGAGATTTTCTCAGTCTGACTACGGCAAGCCATTTTGTGTGCATCCTGATTCCCCCTTCTTTAACTTGTCACATAGTGGTGATTGGGTTGTTTTAGCGGTCTCTGCCGAATCAGAGGTGGGGGTGGATGTCGAGTTCGAAAGAGCGATTGATGCTGACAGTGTTGTTAAGCGAGTCAGTTCAGCCCGTGAGATAGCGGTGTATCAGCGTAGTGAATGCCCTCAAAATTGCTTTCTGTGTTTATGGACGCAAAAAGAAGCGATTAGTAAGACGTGTGGCCAAGGAATTTCAGTAGGTTTGTCGTCTATTCCTTGTTCTGGTGAAGTAGGCTTTCACTTATCATCATTTATGGGCGTAAGCTATGCTTCCTATACGTACCTTTTTTTTGAAGGTGGAGTGCTAAGCTATGCTTCAGTAGCCCATGAATCACCTAAAATAGAGCGTGTAACTCATATTTCAGGTGGCGGTATTAGTTCATCGCTCGTAGATAGTGTTTTTGCACTATAATTTGATAGCGTCCAACCTCAACTCAGTGTAATTCTCTGTCGTAATTCCTTGACGGAGTTTCGTGAGCTCCCTGTAAGGAGTGGAACGTGGTAGAATTGTCACTTAAAAACACGCTGGAATGCATTGAATAATAGAGATTCTAGATAATGAACTTTTTATCACATGGTACTAGGTATAGATGCTTACAGGCATACTCTGTTTTCTTGTTAATCGTTTTCCTAAGTTCTGATCTTATTGCACAAGAAGCTGCAGCTATTTATGTTGGCCCATTTGACGTTACGCCGACGCTGAATATTGATGTTGAGAATAATGATAACGTTTTTTCACAGAGTTCAGGAAATGAAACATCCTCCACATTAACGCGTTTTATACCTACTATTGCTGCAGTGGCAGATGATGGTGTCGTTCGTTACAGTCTAGCTTATCAGCTTGAAAATGGTCGCTATAGTGGTATAAATAATAATGATTATGTAGACCATAAGCTAGATGCAAAAATGGATTGGCGCGTAGATATAAGACATTTGATCGAGTTTGGTGTGTCTGAATCTAGAGGACATGATGAACGTTCGGTTGATAGTGTGTCAGTTAAAAATGTAGCGGATATCAGCACGACAGAACTAGATAAAACGAAGAATAGAGAACTTTCTGCTAACTACACATTTGGTAGTGAAGGTGCCAGAGGCCGATTGATTATCGGTTTCAAAACTAATAGTTTGAGATATACGACGAATCAACAATTAACCAATGTATTAGAGTCAGACACCGACACGCTTAATGCTAGCTTTTCTGTAGGGATTGGTGCTAGCTCACGAGCAACTGTGGAAGTTGTCGATACTGATAATAGTTTTCGTGCCAATGCCATTAATGACCGTAGAGATCGTCGCTATTTAATCGGATTTGAGTGGGAAGCTAACGAAATAGTAAAAGGTAATGTTCGTGTTGGGCGATCTAAAAGTGATCTTGTTAATGATGATGGTGATACATCCTCTTCCGTGGGTGAGGCTTCTATTACTTGGTCGCCAGTGGAATACTCGGTATTCACATTATCTGCAAATAAATCGACTCAAAACACAGAGAATAATATAGGCTCTTTTGTTAAACGTAGTAATTTGTCATTAGGATGGGCTCACCAATTTAGTGATAAGTTAACCGCTGGAGTATCCTTAGATAAACAAACCGATGATTTTGCTAACATTAATCGCAGGGATAAATCAAAGAACGTACAGTTACAATTGAATTATGCCTTTAGACGTTGGTTAAGCATGGGTATGGGTATTACAAGGACCGAGCGTACCTCTACAGATTCATCCTTGGATTATGACAACAATAAGGTGATAGTTTCTGTAAATGCAAGCCTATAAAAATTATGCACTTCTCTGATTTTTTTATAAATAATAAATGATACGTATTAGGATTATATGAATAAAAAGCTTGATTATAGAAAATATATGCAGCGCTACGTCGTTTGCTTATTGTTGTGTGTGTTTTCTTCTGTGAGTGTGGCAGATTTATCACCTGCATATTCTTTAGGTTATGGTGATTTGGTTAGCATAAAAGTTTATGGAGAGGATGACTTGTCTGTTGAAACGCAGCTAAATGATTTAGGTGTTATTTCTTTTCCTTTTTTGGGCGAGCTGGAAGTTTTTGGTTTAACTGTAACAGAGGTTCAAGAAAAAATAGAGACGGGTTTAAAAGAAGGGTTTCTTGTTAACCCAAAAGTGAGTGTAACCGTCGTCACTTATCGACGATTTTATGTTAACGGTGAAGTGAGGCAGCCGGGAGGTTTTGCTTTTTTGCCAGGACTCACTGTTCGTAAGGCTATCAGCTTAGCAGGTGGCTTTACGCCTAGAGCCGCCCAAAATAAAATATATATTATCTCTGATAGTTCAGCAAATCGCTCTCCAGCGCGAGTGCAATTAAACTCGTCAGTTAAGCCAGGAGATGTGATTACGGTAAAACAGCGTTTTTTCTAGCGTTTTTCATAATGTTACCCCCACATAAATTTTTACCATTACCAACAATGATGTATTAAGTAGGCTTTTTTGTATGAATGAAATTAACTTTACACCATCGAAAAATGCGACTTATGGTAGTGTGGTCCAGACTCTACCAAGCCATAGCGGGATGGACTTAATGCATTATTATCGATTGATGATGCGAAATTTATGGAAAATTATGATGTTCTCCCTATTTGTGGGAGGTTTTTCAGTTTTTTATGCACTGTCATTGCCCCCAGTTTTTTTTGCTAAAACAACATTGCTGATAGAAAATCAGCGAGCTAATGTCGTTTCTTTTGAAGATGTTTATCAGGTGGATACTCGTGGTCGGTCTTATTTGAGAACTCAGCTAGAAATATTTAAGTCACGAGCGATTGCGGGACGAGTGGTCGATCGTATGCGTCTAATAGAGCATCCATTGTTTGCGCCAAATGAAGTCGATCAGTCTTCAGCTTTTTCTGTTGAATCAGCAAAAAAATTATTTTCTTCTCTAATTCCCAGTGATGCTGATATCGCTGAAAATGAAGTGGTTAGTGAGCAAGTTGATGACACTGTTGAACGTAATAGCGTAGCAATATTGCCTTCTGAAGAAGATGGAGGTAATCCATACCTCCGTAAACTTATTATTGATCAAATAATGAGGTCTATTATTATTATTCCTGTTTATGGAACTAAATTAATCAGTATTCAAGCGTCTGCAGGTGATCCACAGCTAGCAGCCGATATTGCGAATGAGTTTGCAGATGTTTACATTGAGAGTCATTTGGAGGCTAAGCTTGAAGTCACGCAAAAGGCGAGTGCTTGGTTGAGCGACCGTTTAGGCAGTTTACGCCAAACATTACGCGAGTCAGAGCAGGAGCTGCAAAGTTTCCGTGAGCGAGAGCAGCTAATTGATACCGGTGATGTGCGCTCTATTGATGTCGCTGAGCTAGAACAGTTGACGCAAAGTTTGGTGGAAGCAACTCGAACAAAAAATGATGCCAGAGCGCTTTATAATCAAATTTCTCAAAGTAAGTTGAGTGTTGACCGTATGTTGGCACTACCCGTTGTATCTAATAATTTAGTTGTTCAGAACCTGATAGAGTCAAGAGCAACAGCTAAGCGTCTGGTAGCAGAGTTGGGTGATCGCTACGGGAAGAAACATCCGCGGATGGTATCAGCGCTATCAGATCTTTCCCAGGTAGAAGGAGAGTTGAAGTCGCAAGTTGATAATGTTGCGAGAGGCTTAAACGTTAGCTATTTGGCTGCTCAAGATGCAGAAAGAGAACTAAGAAGGCAAATTGCTAGCGTTAAAAGCCGTTTACAAAATGTCAGTCGCAAGGAATTTTCTCTCCGAGAGCTTGAGCGCGAAGTGGATGCCAATCGTCAGGTTTACGAGGTCTTTCTCAATAGAGGGAAAGAGACGAACGAGACTGCAAACTTAGAGGCGGTTAATGCGCGCGTTATAGACGAAGCTTTGCCACCCGATCACCCATCTAAGCCGGAAAAGAAAAAAATTGTTATGGCAGCTGTTTTTTTGAGTGCTTTTTTTGCTGCTGGAGTTATTTTGTTGTTGGACTGGCTCGATAATACAATCAAGAGCCCTGAAGATGTTGAAGAGCGTTTACGGGTTCCATTATTGGGTTATTTACCATTAGATAAATCGAATAAAGAAGAGTCGCCATTCTTAGGTTTTCTGTCGGATGAAAAATGGCATTTCGCTGAAGCGGTAAGAACAGTGCGCACTAGCTTCGTGCTTTCTTGTTTAGATAAGCCTGCAAAAGTCACTGTCATCACATCTACAGTGCCTAATGAAGGTAAGTCGACAGTATCACTGTGCCTTGCTCACGCCCTTGGTCAAATGGAAAAAGTGTTATTGATTGATGCAGATATGAGAAAACCCTCAATTGGCAAGGCATTAGATATATCTTTATTGACCCCCGGCCTCTCGAATCTTATTGCCGGTACCGCAGGTTTAGAAGAGTGTATTACTCGTTTGCCAAATTCAGAAGTTGATATTATTACGGCAGGTGTTGTTTTAGGTAATCCGCTGGACTTGATTGCGGGAGATCGTTTTTCGCTAGTGCTTAACTCTCTGAAAGAAAAGTATGATCGAATATTAGTTGATTCTGCGCCGATACAAGCGGTGAGTGATTCCCTTGTTATTGCTACACATGCGGATGCATTGATTTATGTTGTACGCTCAGATGGTGCTTCAACGCCACTAATTAAGAAAGGTTTACGCCGTTTAAGTGAAACTCAAGCGCGTTTTTCCGGTGTTGTTTTGAATCAGGTCGATGTAGAAAAAATGAAAAAACAGTCAGGATATGAGTCGGAGTATTATGAAAACTATGGCTATGCATATGGAGATACCAATGCATAGCGAGCGATCTGCGGGTGAAGTGATTAAGACGGTAAATACCCGATGATTGATATACATTGTCACTTGCTAGCCGGTATAGATGACGGGCCTTCATCCATGGATGAGTCTTTGGCGCTAGCGCAATATGCCGTTGAGAGAGGCATTACTCACTCTGTTGTTACTCCTCATATTCACCCCGGGCGCTGGTCTAATGAAGCATTAACGATTCGCTCAAGTGTTGATACATTCAAAAAGGCGCTGGCTGATAAGAATATCCCTTTAATTGTCGGTATGTCTGGTGAGTTGAGAGTGGGGCTCGATGCTTTACAGATGGTGGCAAACCACCAAGTGCCTTTTTTGGGTAAATGGGGGAGCAACTACGTCATTTTGATTGAAATGCCTCATAGTCATATCCCCACAGGCATGCCGCAAATGGTGCAATGGCTAATACAGCGAAATATCCGTCCGTTAATTGCCCACCCTGAGCGCAATAAAGATATTTTAAGGAACCTTGAAAAAATACAGCCTCTAGTAGATTCAGGTTGTCTTTTTCAAGTAACCGCGGGTTCTATTGCTGGTCGATTTGGTTCGACAGCAAGGGATAGAGCGGTGCAAATATTAGAAATGGGTGTTGTGACTGTATTGGCGACCGATGCCCATAATTTAAAGCGTCGTCCCCCTAGCTTAGACGAAGGGCGTGATGCCGCCGCCGTTATTGTTGGGGCCGAAATGGCGAACCGTTTGGTCGTTGATAACCCCTGGAAGATTGTCTCCTGTCAGTTTGAATAATTTTCTTTCGCTAGTGACGAATGAGTAATGTGTACTAATGAATATCCTCTATAAAAGCCGATACCTACTATTGATCCCTTTAATATTGTTAATGGCTTTCGTTTTTTCAAAAGCGCTTGCGGGCTATGTTGCAGGTAGCGCGTTTGATTATGAAAGAGAATGGAGTGCACAAGGAGGGGTTGATACAAGGCAGGAATGGGATGATGCGATTAGCTCTGTTCGTTTGGCTATGAAAATTGACCCTTTCAATCCTAATTATCCCGAACTGCTGGGTCGATTACACTTCTGGCGTTTTTTTGTTCAGGATGCTCCTATAGAATCTTTCGAAGAAGCCCAAAATATCGTTAATGCAGGCTTAGAGCCTCTACGACGGTCTATAGAAATGCGTCCTACGTGGCCAATGGCATGGGCAAGTTTGTTACAGCTTAAGTCAATAGGTGATCAGATTGACTATGAATTTGAGCAGGTATGGGATAAGAGTATAGAGCTTGGTGATTGGGAGGCCGGAGTTCAAACTATTTTGCTTGAGGCTGGCTTAATTCACTGGCCTCGTTTTAACAATGTACTTAAGGGCAAAACCATCGATATTTTTGTTGCGATGACAAGTAAGCCGTACAGTGAGTTAAGAGCGACACGCGTGGTAGACCGTTTGGGTGCATGGCCTTTGGTGTGTAATGTATTGGTTGATCCTGTCTTAACCGTTGGTCATATGCGCCAGGCATGCGCAGAGCTTGAGCGACCTGTTCAATAAGTGTGTTTATTCCTTACCTTTTATGTGCTTTGAGTCATATTAGTTTCTCGATAAGGGTTCTTGTAGAACTGTCCCATTTAGAGTTTACTTTCTTTTGCTCCAGCGACTCTGCAATAGGTTTTGCGAGCTGCTTTCCTAGTTCTACCCCCCATTGGTCGAAAGGATTGATATCAAGTAGTACGCTAAGGGCGTGTACTTTGTGTTCGTAAAACGCAAGAAGAGCCCCGAGGTTTTTTGGACTTAGGCTATCTAAAATAATCGTGTTACTAGGCTTGTTTCCTGCAACTATTTTATGAGGTGCTAGGCGCTCTATTTCTTTCTGTTCCAGCCCCAGACTCTCAAGCTCTTTCATTGCATCTTTAAGTATTTTACCTTGTAGTAACGCTTGGGATTGACTAATCCCACAAGCTTGCAGCTGCATATGTTGCTCAGTTAATGGGCTCATAGGCATCTTGATTAAGATGAAATCGGCAGGAATAACATGAGTGCCCTGATGCAATAATTGATGAAAACTGTGCTGTCCGTTTGACCCCTCCGTTCCCCATATAATATTGCCTGTATGGTAATCAATGGTCTCGCCTTCTTTGGTGATACTTTTTCCGAGGCTTTCCATATCGAGCTGTTGCAGGTAAGCCGGTAATCGGCATAAACGTTGGGCGTAAGGGAGCACCGCGTGAGATTGTGATTGCCAGAACTGGCTATACCAAAAGCTACAGAATGCAGCGATGGCCGGCATGTTTTCAGAGAGATCGGCGTTTTTGTAGTGTTCATCCATCATATTAGCGCCGGCCAATAAATCTTCGAAATTATCCATGCCTGTTGATATAGCAATAGGTAAGCCTATTGCGGACCAAAGGGAATATCTTCCCCCTACCCAGTCCCATAGAGGTAGGATATTATCTTCGTCAACACCGATAGCTTTCGCGGCATCAATGTTTGTTGTGATGGCAATAAAATGATGGGCTAACTCGGTTTCTTTACAACCGGCCTGAATCAACCATTGTTTTGCTGTCAGTGTGTTGGTGAGCGTCTCTGCAGTAGTGAACGATTTAGAGGCAGTAATAAAAAGAGTCGTTTCGGGATCAAGATCGCGTAATGTATCGGAGATGTCTGCGCCATCAATGTTGGCAACAAATAGTACTTCGCCAGTCCATATTTTGCTGCCTGATAGTGCTTGGGTTACCATTCGGGGGCCTAGGTCGGATCCGCCAATACCAATATTGACAACCGTAGAAATAGGTTTGTTTGTATAGCCAAGCCACTCATTATCATGAATTCGATCAACGTAACGTCTCATCTGCTTTTGTGTGTCTATTGCCGCTTGCTGTTGTTCCGTGAGTTTTTCGCCTCTGTGGCGTAAAGCGGTATGCAATGCTGGACGATTTTCTGTGTTATTAACATGTTCACCAGAAAATAAATGTTGAATGGCTTTCGGTAAGCCGCATTCGTTAGCTAGGTCATCTAATAGCTTTAAGGTTTTGGCACTAAGATGATTTTTTGAATAATCGAAATACATTCCGTCAAGTTCAACAGAAAAATGGTTTGCTCTGAGCGCATCTTCTTCGAACAATCGCCGCAACGAGTATGTTTTTAATTCTTCGTGATTTTCTCGTAAGGCAGGGTATGATTTGGCATTAAATGGTTTCATGTATTCTCTAGGTAGTGATCTACTGTTCGTTGTTTAATTTGATCGAGAAATTGAAAACTCTGCGAGCTCAATCATGGCTTGCTTGTAAGTTGAATCGGGTAGTGCATCCAATGTTTTTATGGCAGACATAGCATGCTCTTTTGCTAAATTAAGTGTGTAATCAAGAGCGCCAGAATCTCGAATAATATTAATTATCTGTGAAAGTTGGGATTTATCTCCGTTGCGAATGCTGTCAGCGATTATAGCTGATTGCTCTTCGCTACTATTGCTCATGGCATAAATTAGCGGCAGTGTCGGTTTGCCTTCGGCCAAGTCATCGCCAACATTTTTACCTAGCTCTTCTGTGTTGCCAGTGTAATCAAGCGCATCGTCAATAAGCTGAAACGCGACGCCTACATGATAGCCGTAAGCGGTTAGTTGGCGTTTTAGCGTCTCTTCTGCCCCAGATAATGTTGCAGCCGTTTCACAGGCGGCTTCAAAAAGTATAGCTGTTTTTTTATGTATGACTTCAAAGTAGCCTTTTTCGCTGATATCAGGTTGTTTTGCATTGATGAGCTGTTGTACTTCGCCTTCTGATATAAGGTTGGTGGTGTCAGATAGTATTTTCATGATGCTCATGTCGCCAACGGCTACCATCATTTGAAACGCCCGAGAATATAAAAAGTCGCCGACCAATACACTTGGAGCGTTTCCCCATTTAGCGTTGGCTGTCAGTCGCCCTCGACGTAGGTCGGACATGTCGACCACATCGTCATGCAGCAAAGTCGCAGAGTGAATAAACTCTATGATTGCCGCTAAATCATGGTGTTTATCCCCTGAGTATTGCAACGCATTAGAGACTAACAGGACGAGTAGAGGGCGTAGTCGTTTGCCACCAGCTTCGATAAGGTGTTGTCCAATATCTTCTACTAATCCTACATCAGAGTGTATTTGGCCGAGAATTAGCTGGTTAACTGCTTCAAAGTCGTGTGCAACTGCTTGGTGAAAGGAGTGAGGCATAAATTGGTTACTTCTTATCTGTATTAATTTTTAAATGTCTATATGATTTTGGTAAGTGATGCTATGGGTGAGGCTTCTTGGTGTCAAGGATTGTAAGTCTTTATGCGGGATATGGCTTGGTTTATGACGGTTTTGTCTAAAGTTTCCGCTTGCAGCTATAAAACGTTGCTTGCGCAAAGTAAATGTCGTAGAATTCGCACCCCTAAATTTACTTAATGATCTATATACGCCGCAAGTGCCTTAGAAAAAGTTGTTAATACTTATTGCTGTTAATGTAATAGTCAGAGTATTTAACAAATTGAGGTGAGAGCTGTCCCGAGGTGGATTTTATTTTTTGTCCGCGCAGAATGAATAACGGGTAAATCAGCACTTAGTGTCGTCCATGAGTTCAGTGACACAATGATTGGAGCAAAAATGTACGCAGTAATTAAAAGTGGTGGTAAGCAGCACCGTGTAACAGAAGGCGAAGTCCTTAAATTAGAAAAAATTGAAGCGGCAACTGGTGACACTATCCAGTTTGACGAAGTTTTATTAGTCACTGATGGTGATAACATCACTATCGGCACCCCGGTTGTAGAAGGTGCGGCGGTTTCGGCTGAAGTGTTAAGCCATGGTCGTGGCGACAAAATCCGTATTATCAAATTCCGTCGACGTAAGCATTCGATGACACGTCAAGGTCATCGTCAGTGGTATACCGAAGTGAAAATCACTGATATCTTGGCGTCTGGAGCTAAAAAAGCACCAGCAAAGAAAAAAGCAGCTGCTAAAAAAGCCGATGCAGCACCAGCAGGTGCAGATGACTTAACTAAGTTGTCAGGTGTTGGCCCAGTGTTAGTTAAAAAATTAGTTGAAGCGGGTATCACTAGCTTCGCTCAAATCGCAGCATGGTCAGATGCAGATGTTGCGGCGATGGATGAAAAATTAAACTTTAAAGGTCGTATTGAGCGTGATGATTGGATCGCTCAGGCTAAAGAATTCACTAAGTAGGAGTGTTGAGAGATGGCGCATAAGAAAGCTGGTGGTAGTACTAATAACGGTCGCGATTCCGTAAGTAAGCGCTTAGGTGTTAAGCGTTTTGGTGGGGAAGCGGTTGTTGCAGGTAACATCATTATTCGTCAGCGTGGAACTAAGGTTCATGCAGGCAATAATGTGGGTATAGGTAAAGATCATACTTTATTTGCAAAAGCAGATGGTGCGGTACATTTTGAGATTAAAGGTCCGAAGAATCGCCAATTTGTTAATATCGTTACTGCGTAATTGATTTTTTTGCCCTGTAAAAAGGGCGATGTTAAAAAAGCCTTATCGCAACGCGGTAGGGCTTTTTTGTTATATGATGATTGTTTTTCTTGGTTAGTGCAGAGAATTATTTTTATGGTGTGTGATGGATGCGCTCCTGTGGCTTGGTTAATGTTCGATTGATTAATGGTTGTTTGGTTAAGGCTGTTTTAGAGGCTTGGGTAGAAAATGAAATTTGTTGATGAAGCAGCGATATCTGTTTATGCGGGCAATGGCGGTAGCGGTTGTTTAAGTTTTCGCCGTGAAAAATATATCGCCAAAGGTGGTCCCGATGGTGGTGATGGTGGTGATGGTGGCAGCGTTTATCTGGTTGGCGATGGTGATTTGAATACGCTAGTGGATTATCGGTATCAGCCTAAATATCGCGCTAAAAACGGTGGCTCTGGCCGTGGTCAAAATTGTGCTGGTGCCAAAGGTGATGACTTGATATTGAGAGTGCCGGTGGGAACGTCGGTTTTCGATGTCGAAACAGAGGAGTTGTTGGGAGATATTACCGAAGATAAGCAGCGTCTATTGGTTGCTCAAGCGGGTTTTCATGGCTTAGGTAACACGCGATTTAAATCGAGTGTCAACCGTGCCCCTAGACAAACGTCACCGGGTAGCGAAGGTGAGCATCGAGAGTTAAAGTTAGAATTGAAAGTGTTGGCTGATGTTGGTTTGCTAGGATTGCCCAACGCAGGAAAATCAACGTTTATACGGGCGGTATCTTCAGCAAAGCCAAAAGTGGCAGATTATCCTTTTACCACCTTAGTGCCTAATTTGGGAGTGGTTAAAGTTGAAGAGCATCGCAGTTTTGTGGTTGCAGATATTCCAGGGTTGATCGCCGGCGCATCAGATGGTGCAGGTCTAGGTATACGCTTTCTCAAGCATTTGACCCGTTGTAGAGTCTTGCTTCATCTTGTAGATATGGCGCCGTTTGACGAATCTAGTCCGCTGGAAAATGCAAAAAGTATTATTAATGAGATAGAGAGATTTAGTGATAAGTTGGCTGGTCGAGAGCGATGGTTGCTGTTAAATAAAGTCGACTTATTGCCCGGTGACGAAGTTGAGGTGCGCTGCAAAGAGGTGATTGAGGGGCTTAATTGGACGGGCCCGGTATTTTTTATATCAGCCATTGGTCGCCAAGGCACAGATCAGGTGTGTGGTGAAATCATGGTTCATCTCGAGTCAATCAAACAGGCAGAGAAAGAGGCGCCGGAGCTGGTTGAAGAAGAGTTGGTCTATCAGTTGGATATGCAGCAAGAGGCGCGGGAGCGTATTGAGTCTTTACGTCAAAAGCATCGTGCGGAGCGATTGAGGGCTAAAGGAAAGCTGGCTGTTGATCAAAATATTGACGACGATTTCGATGATGATGACTACGATGTAGAAACGGTTTATGTCGAATAACTCTATGTAATATACAAGAAAAACCATCACCCGAAAATAGAGTTGCAGGTAGGTGGGGGGGAAGTGGAAGATAGAAAGGTGTTGAAAAAATAGTGAATACCGATAGTGAAAGTAATGGCGTTGGTCGAGATGTGAGCCCTAGAGCTGGCGTCAAATCGTCTCGTCGTTGGGTGGTGAAAATCGGTAGTTCATTGCTAACCAATCATGGCAAAGGCTTGGACGTACCTGCTATTCGTGGCTGGGTTGAGCAGATGTATGCACTGCGCCAGCAGGGTATTGAGTTGGTATTGGTGTCTTCTGGTTCTGTTGCCGCTGGGCTTGCTCGTCTAGGTTGGGAAAATCGCCCAAGCCACGTGCATGAATTGCAGGCTGCGGCAGCCATAGGGCAAATGGGGTTGGTGCAAACCTACGAGCAAGCTTTTCAGCAGTTTGGTGTGCTTGCTGCTCAGGTGTTGTTGGATCATGATGATTTGTCTAACCGGGAGCGCTACCTTAATGCGCAGTCCACACTAAAAACCTTAATTCGCTTGGGGGTTGTTCCTGTTGTTAATGAGAATGATACGGTGGTGACTGACGAGATCCGTTTTGGTGATAATGATACATTGGCGGCATTGGTTGCTAATTTAATTGAAGCGGATGTCTTGGTGTTGTTAACGGACCAAGATGGCATGTACGATTGTGATCCTCGTGAGAATAGTCATGCAGCGTTAATCAATAATGTGTCTGCTGCAACGCCTTCGTTAGATGGTATGGCGGGTGACGGAGGTAAGTTTGGTCGCGGAGGTATGATTACCAAGGTGCGAGCTTCTAGGTTGGCCGCTCGCTCGGGTGCTAATACGGTTATTGTTGGCGGCAAAATAGATAATGTTTTGACTCGTTTGGCAAAAGGCGAAGAGATAGGTTCGTTGTTGTTGGCGGATCAGTTGCCGCAGGCGGCTCGTAAGCGCTGGCTGGCTGGGCATTTACAATCGCGCGGCGAGCTAGTCTTGGATAGCGGTGCTGCTAGTGTGTTGTTGTGTTCGGGTAAAAGCTTGTTGGCTGTAGGTGTTATATCCGCTAGCGGTCGTTTTACTCGAGGTGAAATGGTTGTGTGTAAAACAGTTGATGGTAAAGAGATTGCTCGAGGCTTGGTTAATTACAGCTATCAAGAGACGCAAAAAATTATAGGTAAGCCGAGTGAGCTGATCGAATCTCTCTTGGGTTATAAAAATGAGGAAGAGTTAATACATCGAGACAATCTTGTTTTAGTGTGATCTTTTGTATGTGTTGTGCTTTTTTGGTTGAAGCGCCTGCTTGTTTTTGCCTTCTCTGTTTTTGGAAAATATTATGTCAGTTATCAATCCCCATATCGTTGCTTTATCTGCTTACAAGCCGCCTCTAGAGGGGCGTAACCCAAACGCGTTTACTTTGCTCGACTTCAATGAGCGCACTATTCCCGTTGCAGAAAATGTGAAGCGTGCGCTGCATGAATATATTGATGCTGGGCGTCTGCAAATGTATCCGGCTTATGGTGATGTGGTTGCTCGTTTAGCTGCCTATGCAGAGGTTGCTGAATCTCAGCTGATGATCACTAATGGGTCAGATCAAGGTATTGATTTGGTGTTTCGCGCAGTGTCATCATCTAATGCTGAAGCTATTATTCCGGGCCCATCATTTGCGATGTACCACCAGTGCGCAAAGGTCGAAGCGATGACGCTTCGTGAGCCGCAATATACTCAGAAAGGTGGCTATCCTTTGGCCGAGGTGCTATCTGCTATTAATGCGAATACGCGCATTGTTGTTGTGTCTAATCCGAATAATCCTTGCGGTACCTTGGTTTCCGTTGAGGCGATTCAGCAGATTGCCGATGCAGCACCACATGCGGCTATTTTGGTTGATGAATGTTATTTTGAGTACAGTCGCGCAACGGCAGTGTCATTAATTAATGATTATTCGAATATTTTTATAACGCGCACTTTCTCTAAAACGTGGGGAATGCCATCACTGCGTTTCGGTTATTTAATGAGTTCGCACGAGAATATCCTTGCTCTATGTAATGTGCGTGGTCCTTACGATATTAATCAGCTGGCCGTTGTTGCGGCTAATGCCGCGTTAGACGATCCTTCCGAAACACAGTCTTACGTGACAGAGGTGATGGAAAAAGCAAAGCCTTTGGTCGAGTCTTGGCTGGATAGTGCTGAAATTAATTATTGGCAGAGTCAGGCTAATTATCTCTGGTGTTTTCCAGATAAGCCTGAGAAGGTTGGCGATCATTTGCAGCAGCACGGCTTTTTGGTTCGTCCTAAGAGCTATAAGGGGCAGGTAGGTTTGCGTATTACGATAGGAACATTGGGGCAGATGCATCGCTTAATTGATGTGTGGGAAGTGTTGTTGAAATAGCTTTGCGTGGTGGGTGTGAGAGATGTAGTCGTCCCCATTAATTGCAGCACATTATCTGAGGCGTAAAAAAACCTCTAACTGTCACCAGTTAGAGGTTTTTTGTGTTCTGTTAGTAAATTATGCAGCTAGCGCTTTAACTTTACTATTTAAACGGCTCTTATGGCGTGCCGCTTTATTCTTGTGAATAATGCCTTTGTTCGCTAGTTTGTCGATCGTCGGTGCTGCAACAGCGTAGGCTGCTTTAGCTGCTTCGGCATCACCTGCTGCAACAGCAGAAAGTACTTTTTTGATGCAGGTGCGAGTCATCGAGCGTAGGCTCGCGTTGTGTTTGCGCGCTTTTTCGCTTTGAATGGCACGTTTTTTAGCTTGAGGTGAATTGGCCACCGCAGTGCTCCTATATGTAAGTTTAAAAAAAGAATGATTTTCATCAAATAAATCAGGACGTTAACAGTCGCTATTAATAGCATTAACTCGCCCAACACTTGTATAATCTTGCCTAACGCCCTGATACGGAATTTAGGGTGCGCAATTATGCCACCCAGCACAGTTAAGTCAAGTGACAATTGAGTGTTGGGCAAATTTTAGTCTGATTTAAGGGTGTTAAGAGCGGTTAAAAATAACTCAAGGTAACTCGGCACTATTTAATACTGTTGTAATGCTGTTGCAGAAAGATGTCTTGATGGAGTCTTGTGTGCTTATCCAGTAAACTCGCGACATTCTTGCGCCATTTTTATCTTTGTTTGGCGTGCATGCAATGATTTTCATATAGGTTCAGTTCCGTGGCTACATTACCTCCATCAAAGCCATCATCAGAAAAATCACCATCTGATTCTGAGCAAGCCGTTGTCGCGCCTTCAAGCGGTTTGTTTCGTTCGGGTATTGTGGTCAGTATGATGACCATGCTTTCTCGCGTATTAGGTTTAGCTCGTGATGTGGTATTCGCGCATACCATTGGTGCGAGTGCCGGAGCGGATGCCTTTTTTGTGGCCTTCAAGATCCCTAATTTCTTGCGTCGTTTATTTGCTGAAGGTGCATTTGCTCAAGCATTCGTGCCGGTGTTGTCGGAGTATCGTGAGAAAGGCTCGATAGAAGCCGTTAGGGGGCTCATTGATCGTGTATGTGGTTGTCTGGGGTTAACGCTATTTTTATTGACGATTATTGTGGTTTTGGCTGCGCCGCTGGTGGCGTTAGTGTTTGCGCCGGGTTTCTGGAATGATCCTTTTAAGTTAGCGCTTACTCAAGAAATGTTGCGCATCACATTTCCCTATCTGTTATTGATATCACTTACGGGCTTTGCTGGCGCAATACTCAATAGTTATGATCGCTTTGCGGTGCCCGCTATCACGCCGGTATTGCTTAATCTTTGTTTAATAGGTTCTGCAGTGTGGGTAAGCCCTTACTTTGAGCAGCCGGTTATCGCGATAGCGTGGGGGGTGCTGGCTGCGGGAATGGTGCAGTTGGGTTTTCAGTTGCCATTTTTATGGAAGTTACGGTTATTACCTGCACCTAAAGTTGATTTTGCTGACCCGGGCGTAAAGCGCATATTGTTACTGATGGCACCTGCGATTTTTGGTGTGTCGGTATCGCAAATCAATTTATTGCTGGATACCGTGCTTGCCTCCTTTTTGCCGACAGGCAGTGTTTCTTGGCTTTATTATTCAGATCGTTTGGTTGAGTTGCCTTTAGGTATTTTTGCCATTGCAATTGGTACGGTTATTTTGCCCAGTCTATCTCGGCAATTTGTCGGCGAGGATACGCAAAAATTTTCCCAGACGATTGATTGGGCGCTGCGTTTAATATTGCTGATTGCGATTCCTGCCGCAGTGGCTTTATTCGTATTAGCTGTGCCGATTTTAACGGTATTATTTGAATACGGAAAAACGGATGCGAGCGACATCGCAATGTCGGCATTGAGTCTGCAGGCTTATGCCTTGGGTTTGCTGGCGTTTATGTTGATCAAAGTATTAGCCCCAGGGTACTTCTCCCGCCAAGATACTAAAACCCCCGTTAAAATTGGCATTATTGCGATGGCGGTGAATATGGTATTTAACCTGATTTTAGTCATTCCATTTCATTATTTATGGCAAATTGGCCATGTCGGTTTAGCCTTGGCGACGGCATTGTCTGCTTGGCTAAATGCAGGTTTGTTGTATCGAGGGTTGCGCCGGCGTAATGTGTACACGCCAATAGTAGGTTGGGGTGTTTATTTGACGCGCTTGCTGATAGCAAATATTGTAATGGGTATGGTTCTTGTTGGGTCGTTTTATGTGGTTCCAGACTGGTCTGTGCTTGATGTGTGGCAGAGAGTTATGATGATGCTCGCCTGTTGCGGAGCAGGTTTGGCCGCATATTTATCAGCGCTCTTTGTATTAGGTTTGCGTTTGCATCATGTGAAGCCAGTTTGATTGCTGGGATTTACCGCTACCGACTTACGTTTTTAGCGGTTAAAAGCTATACTTGCGACCTTTTTTGGGCTCTCTGATGAATTACGAGTCTTAGGTGTCAAATCGCTGTTCTTTTGAGATTGTCTGGAGTGATGTGAGTTGTTCTTGTGAATAATGTAGTTGCCTCGTCCTCGCGTGAGTTTATTCGCGGTTTGCATAATATCCGCCCGAAACACCATGGTAATGTGGTGACAATTGGTGCGTTTGATGGTGTGCATCTTGGTCACCAAGCAATTTTGCAGCAAGTGGTCGAGCAAGCGAGAGAGCGGCAGTTGCCATCGCTGGTGATGATATTCGAACCTCAGCCGCACGAATTTTTCTCTGGTGAAAAGGCGCCCGCTAGACTTATGCGGTTGCGCGAAAAAATAACGGCTTTGTTCGACTCCGGTATTGATAGGGTGTTTTGTTTGCCTTTTACTCACTGGTTAAGCCAGCTGCCGGCAGATGACTTTATTCAACATATTCTTATTGAGCATCTGGGTACTCAGTCATTAGTTATTGGTGACGACTTTCAATTTGGCCGCCAGCGACAGGGTGATTATGCTTTGTTGAAAGCCGCTGGTGAAAAAGCCGATTTTGCGGTTACGGACACGACGACCTATCTTGTGGATGATAAGCGCGTGAGCAGTACACGTATCCGTGAAATGTTAGAGTTAGCCGCGTTCGATAGTATCGACGTTTTATTAGGTAAGCCCTATACCATTAGTGGTAAGGTCGTTAAAGGTCAGCAGTTGGGGCGAGAGTTGGGTGCGCCAACGGCTAATGTACATTTGCATCGTTATCGCTCTCCGTTATCGGGGGTTTTTGTCGTAAAAACCTTATTAGACAGTGGTGAATTGTTACCCGGTGTGGCTAATGTAGGCGTTCGGCCCACAGTATCGGGCGATACTAAACCCATCCTAGAGGTGCATTTGTTTGACCGTAATGATGATCTTTATGGGCAAATAATTACCGTGGAATTTGTGCATAAAATTCGCCAAGAAAAACGTTTTGATAGCCTTGAGTATTTGCGAGAACAGATTCAAAAAGATATACAGCAAGCAAGGCAGTGGTTGATTAAACGCGACTGACATTTATTTTTTTATTCTTATTTATCAATAATACAATTTACATAACTCCATATTACTTACACAACTAAACACAACCAATACGACTTTTTAACTATGACCGACTATAAAGCAACGTTGAATTTACCTAATACTACTTTCCCAATGAAGGCGAATCTTGCCCAGCGTGAGCCAAAAATTCTTGAGAAGTGGCAGAAAAATAAAGTCTATGAATCTATTCGCACCGCACGTGAAGGAAAAAAATCTTTTGTCTTGCATGATGGTCCTCCTTATGCGAATGGCAATATTCATATTGGTCATGCAGTGAATAAAATTATTAAAGACGTGATTGTAAAGTCGAAAACTATGAGCGGTTTTGATGCGCCCTATGTTCCCGGTTGGGATTGTCATGGCTTACCTATCGAACACAACGTTGAAAAGAAAGTGGGCAAAGCTGGGCATAAAGTAGATGTGAAAACGTTTCGCCAAAAATGCCGTGAATATGCCGCTAAACAAGTGGCGGGTCAGAAAACAGATTTTGTGCGTTTAGGCATATTGGGCGATTGGGATAATCATTACCTCACCATGGATTTCAAAACCGAAGCAAACACTGTTCGTGCGCTAGGGAAAATTGCAGAGAACGGTTATTTGGTGCGCGGTTTTAAGCCGGTTTACTGGAGCGTGGTTGGCGGTTCTGCTTTAGCAGAAGCCGAAGTTGAATATCAAAATAAAGTCTCTTATTCGATCTATGTACGCTATGCAGTTGCAGATGAATCCGAGTTTGCTCAGCGTGTAGAAGGTACAGAGGGTGTAGAAAAACTAGCAGGCGAAGGCCCGTTATCAGTATTGATTTGGACAACCACACCTTGGACGCTGCCGTCTAGCTTAGCTGTTAGTGTGAATGCTGAATTGGATTATGTGGTTGTGCAAGCAGGAAGTGAACGTTTAATTGTTGCTGAAGCCCTGCTAGAAGATGTGATGGCCTGTGGAAGTATTGAAGAGTATAAAGTGCTTGGACGAGTCAATGGAGCCGCTTTAGATAAATTATCTTTACAGCATCCTTTTTATGAGCGTCAGTTACCGGTTATTTTAGGTGATCATGTCACAACCGACGCAGGTACTGGCTGTGTGCATACCGCTCCAGATCATGGTCCGGAAGATTTTCAAGTCTCTCAAAAATATGGCATAGAAACGCTGAATAATATTCAAGGCGATGGTACTTTCCATGAAGGCGTTGAATTTTTTGCTGGCGAACATGTGTATAAAGTGGATGATAAAATCGTTGCTTTATTGGAAGAGAAAAACGCCTTATATTTTCAAGCCAAATTTGAACACAGTTTTCCCCATTGCTGGCGTACCAAAACCCCGCTAATTTACCGAGCTACACCGCAGTGGTTTATTACGTTAAACCATAACGGTTTACGCCAAAAAATTAAATCGTCTATCGAAAACGTAGAATGGATTCCGCATTGGGGTGAAGCGCGTATCCAAGGTATGGTTGATGGTAGCCCTGATTGGTGTGTATCTCGTCAGCGAACATGGGGCGTGCCGATAACTTTGTTTGTGCATAAGCAGACTCAAGAAATGCACCCAGATACTCCGGCGCTCATTGAAAAAGTCGCACAAAAAATTGAGCAAGAAGGCATTGATGCTTGGTTTGATATAGACGCAAAAGAATTGTTAGGTGACGATGCAGATCAGTACGAAAAAGTGACTGATACCTTAGATGTTTGGTTTGACTCTGGCGTTACCCATCATTCGGTACTGCGTGACCGAGCAGGCTTGCATTTTCCTGCGGATCTTTATTTAGAAGGCTCTGATCAGCACCGTGGTTGGTTCCAGTCGTCATTAAAAACGTCGATGACCATCAATGGCGAACCGCCGTATAAACAAGTGTTAACCCACGGTTTTACCGTTGATGCAAATGGTAAGAAAATGTCTAAATCGGTGGGCAATGTCATTCCTCCACAGAAAGTGATGAATGATCTAGGTGCTGATGTATTGCGTCTATGGGTGTCTGCAACTGACTTTAGTGCAGAGATGAGCGTGTCTGATGAGATTCTAAAACGCACCGCAGATTCTTATCGTCGTATTCGTAATACCGCCCGCTTTCTGCTGGCAAACCTTGAAGGCTTTAACCCTGAAACGGATCTTGTGCCTGTTAACGATCTTATTGCTTTGGATCGCTGGGCGGTGAGTCGTGCGAGTGAACTACAGAAAGAGATTGTTGATAGTTACGATACTTATCAATTGCACAATATTTATCAAAAGCTGCATAATTTTTGTATCGTCGATATGGGCGGCTTTTATTTAGATATTATTAAAGATCGCCAATACACTACGGGTGTAAACAGTGTTGCTCGTCGCTCTGCACAAACGGCGCTTTACCATATCGCGGAAGCGTTCACTCGCTGGATCGCCCCCATACTAAGTTATACCGCAGACGAATTGTGGGATGCCTTACCTAAAGCAGCTAACCGAGAGGAAAGCGTTTTCTTGGCAGAATGGTATGAATTACCTGAAGCCGCGAGTGTAGAGAGTGCTACAGATATGAGCGCCGAGTACTGGGCAGTGATTGCACAAGTTAAAGATGCGGTGAATAAAGTGATCGAGTCTAAGCGTAACGATGGCGTGATCAGTAAATCCTTAACCGCCTCCGTCACACTGTATTGCACTGGTGAGCTATTCGAACAGTTATCGCGACTGCAAGATGAATTGCGTTTTGTGTTGATTACCTCATCTGCCATTGTTAGTGACGCGCCAGTCTCTGAATTAGCTGAGGCGACCGATGTAGAAGGGTTGTCGGTATTGGTTGAAGCTAACGCGGATGAGAAATGTGTTCGTTGTTGGCATCAGCGCCCTGATGTGGGTCAGCACGTACAGCATCCGGAGTTGTGTGGTCGTTGTGTAGATAACATTGATGGCGAAGGTGAGGTTCGTTACTTTGCTTAATTTATATATGAAAAATAAATTAAGCATTAATCAGCCAAAAAAAAAGCTAGTGTGGTTTGGTCTTGCTTTAATGATTGTTATTGCCGATCAACTCACTAAGTCGATGGCGACAGCAGCATTAACTTATGCCGAGCCAGTGGCTTTTTTGCCATACTTTAATTTCACTTTGTTACATAACTATGGTGCGGCGTTTAGCTTTTTATCGGATGCGGGTGGTTGGCAGCGTATTTTTCTTGGCGTTGTTGCCTTTGCGGTTAGTGTGTTTCTGGTGTTTTGGATTCTATGTATTAGGACAGAAAAAAAAATAGAAATACTGGGGTTGTCTTTAGTGCTGGGCGGCGCTATCGGCAATTTGTGGGATCGTATTTATTTAGGTTACGTGGTCGACTTTATTGACTGGTTTTATATTACCGCCAACAACGATTGCCTATCTTTTTTCTACTTCATCTTTTCTAGTCAGAGCTGCCATTGGCCAGCGTTTAATATTGCCGATGCAGCGATTATGTTAGGGGCAGCATGTTTAATTATTGATATGTTATTTTTCGAACCACGTAAAAACGAAAGCTAGTCGTATGTAGTTAATTGCATTTAACTCGCAATGTTTAATTGGCCGCACAAAAATAGAATTTGAAAAACAGGAAAATAACGTAATGTCTAATAACGAGTCTCCAGAAATAACCGTATCTGAAGGAACAAAAGTCACTCTACACTTTTCGATTACCTTGGCGTCAGGTGAGTTAATTGACTCTACTTTTGAGCAAGAGCCAGCCACGTTTACCGTAGGCGATGGTAATTTGTTAGCCGGTTTCGAAGAAGTGGTCATGGGTTTGTCCGCAGGGAGTAAAGAGGTTTTTACTATCTCCCCAGAAAAAGGCTTTGGACAACATAATCCAAGTAACCTGCAAACCATCAAGCGTGATCAATTCGGCGACGACATTACACTAGAAAAAGGTTTGGTATTATCGTTTGCCGATGCACAAAAAGCAGAGCTTCCTGGCGTAGTGGCTGAATTTACCGATGAAGAAGTGGTGGTAGACTTTAATCACCCTTTGGCCGGTAAAGAGGTATTATTCGAAGTGGATATTATTAACGTTGAGCCAGTTGTCCAGCATTAATATGATATTTATCCCGTGGTAAAGCGGGTGAACAGTGTGATAATAGCGTTGAAAAAAGGGTATGAAAAGTATATGGCTGTGCAAGTAAAATTAGCAAACCCACGTGGTTTTTGTGCTGGCGTTGATCGCGCCATTGATATTGTTAACCGCGCTTTAGATGTATATGGTCCACCTATTTATGTGCGTCACGAAGTAGTGCATAACAAATTTGTAGTGGATTCTTTACGTGATCGCGGCGCTATATTTGTGGATGAACTACGCGAAGTGCCCGACGACAAAATAGTTATTTTCAGCGCCCATGGCGTCGCTAAAGCGGTTAAAAACGACGCAGAGCGTCGTGAGTTAACGGTTTTCGATGCAACCTGCCCATTGGTAACAAAGGTGCATTTAGAAGTCACTAAATACAGTCAAGACGGCACCGAATGTATTTTAATCGGTCATCAAGGCCACCCAGAAGTTGAAGGCACAATGGGGCAATACGATCATGCGAATGGCGGCGATATTTATCTGGTTGAAGATGAGCAAGATGTCGATAATCTTGTGGTCAAAAACTCTGAAGCCTTAAGTTACGTTACGCAAACCACTCTCTCTATGGACGATACTGCAAAAGTTATCGCTGCATTACGAGCAAAATTCCCCAATATCGAAGGGCCGCGTACCGACGATATTTGTTACGCCACCCAAAACCGCCAAGATGCGGTTAAGCAGCTAGCTTTAGAATGTGATCTAGTGCTGGTAGTCGGTTCGCCTAACAGCTCTAACTCTAATCGCCTGCGTGAACTAGCCGAACGTTGCGGCACAGAGGCGTACTTAATCGATACCGCTGACGATATTAACCCCGCCTGGCTAAACGCCAAGCAATCCATTGGTGTTACCGCAGGTGCTTCTGCTCCCGATATATTAATACAGCAAGTCATCGCTGCTCTGGAAGCGTTGGGTGCAAGTCCGCCGCAAGAGCTATCGGGCAAGCCTGAAAATATCAGTTTCTCATTGCCTAAAGAGTTACGTACGGCTGTGTAGTGTATGGGGCTTTTGTTATCGAATTTAGCTTCCAGTTCAGCTCTCCGTCCAGTTCCCAATGTGGTCCCCAATAAGCAATCGCACAGATATATGCCGATTAGCGTCAATACTAACCGCTGGTCTTTAGTGAATGTTTTTTTATTTCTGAGGTGTTATAACTAAACTATGAAAAACCTTATAAAAATACAAGGCTTTACTCTGATAGAGCTGCTAATAACCATTAGCATTATGGCTATACTGTTGAGTGTTGCCGCACCTAATTTTAGGTCTTTTGTTTCGGGTAGTAATGCAGGTAGCGCCGAAAAAAGGCTGGCGGCTAGTTTTTCTTATGCGCGAAGCGAAGCGGTAACACGTGGAGTTGATGTAACAGTTTGCTCTTCAGCCGACTCGCGTTCCTGTAGTGGCTTAAACCAATGGAGTGATGGCTGGATTGTGCATTTAAGTCCTGATGCGGCTGTTAGTGCGAATGAGATTTTAAGAGTGGAAACTATCGGTGAGTTGAACGTAGTTTATACAGGGTCCACATCATCTACTTGTTTTGATCGTTTAGGCAGTAAATGTAACGCTCTCGTTGCGTCGAGCTTCTCTATATTGAGCAATGGGGAGCTATCAATTTTAACCGTAGCGTCTTCGGGTTCGCTAGGCTTTTCTACTGCTAATCATTCTGCGGATTCAGGTTCAGGTTCGGACCCGGATTCAGGTTCGGACCCAGATTCAGGTTCGGACCCAGATTCAGGTTCGGACCCAGATTCAGGTTCGGACCCATATTCAGATCCATACTCAGCTTCAGGTGGGTACTGATGATAAATGCCAAAGCAGTTTCTCGAATAATGCAGCATGGAGCGGGAATGATTGAGGTGTTAGTTGCGTTGGTTATTTTAGCTGTCGGCTTGTTGGGTGTGTTAAGTATGCAGGTGCAAGGTCTGCGAAGTAATCAAAAGGCTATATTTAATACCGAGGCAACCATGCTGGCGAGCGATATGGCTAATAGAATTCTTGCGTACACTGCTCCAGATAATGTTTATGACGGGGTTGATACCGCTCCGGGTGTCTGTGCCGGCATTGCAAATCCCACTGTCCAAGCTGATTGTGATGACTGGGTTAATGCTTTTGACCAAAGTGCATTGCCATCGGCTAGAGGAAGTGTCGAGTGGGCTGCAAATGTCTATACGATTACTATTCGTTGGGATCACGACCGAATAGGGACTTTGCCTGCTAACAATATAGTATTGGCTGATTGTGCTGTCCCGGATCCTCAGCTTAGGCTGACGTGTTATCAATTGGAGTTGCAGCCATGATGAATACGTTGTCCGGAAAGTCGTTAAGAAAGAATTGTGGTGTTACTCTAGTTGAGCTGATGATTTCTATTACGATGGGCCTGGTTATTATGTCAGGTGTTATACAGCTATATGTCTCGGGTAAGTCCAATTCTCGAGTTGCCCAAAGCTCTATTCGTATTCAAGACAATATGCGTTATGCACTACATGTATTAGGTAATGATATTGCTCAAGCTGGTAATATTAAATGCACGACAACTGACATTGTTAACATATTGCCTAATGTGCTTAATGTAGGCGATTGGAATGATTTTGTTAACACTTATGTATCAGGAAGAGAAGCAGTGGCGGTGTTTGACCCCGCTCAACCGGTGACTTCATCAGATACCTTAATAGTAAAGCGCGTTGACCATTCTAGACCGCAAGATATAGTGGATGTAAATGCGGATTCGTTTCAAGTCAATAACGCGAATAACTTGCAGAATGGCGAGATTGCCGTCGCGGGTGACTGCGGGCAAATGGTTGTGTTGGAGTTGAATGTTACAAATGTTGATATAGCCTCCCCACATGAAGGTAGAGTGGATCTGCCAAATGCTACTAATCTCTTGGATGAGAATGCCTCCCCTATTCTTTATACAGGTGCTACAGGTGCTTATACTTACAGCATAAATAATTCTACCGGTGGCGCGTGCACTGGAGCCAGTATTCACCAGTGTTCCTTGTATAGAGAGAAGAATAATTCTGGTGCTCAAGAGTTGGTTCAAGGTGTCCATGGGCTTGATGTTCAATATGGGGTCGAATTGGCGCCTGATAATGTGACATATTACGATGCTTATGATGGAGACGGTAATTACCAGAGAATTAATCGAGTCAAAGTCACACTCTGGTTTAATTCGGCAGAAGAAGACGGCAACGTTGTTAGCAAAAATGTAACCCGAGTGTTTGCGATAAGGAGTTCTTGGTAGCCATGACACAGCAATATCAAAAACAACGAGTGCTTCCTTGTACTTTTCATTATGTAAGTCCACATAAAAGTAAAGGGCTCGTATTAATTGTGGCTCTGCTGATGTTGTTAGTGATGACATCGCTGGGTGTCACGACCATGTCAGGTTCTGTTTTACAGGAGCGTATTTCATCTAATCATCGCCAGCAAGCTATAGCGCAAGCTAACGCCGAAGCAGCATTGCTTTCAGCAGAAAGTTTTTTGAATTCGCTGTCAGGGGGTGCTGATAATATCCTAATGTTACAGGATATACGGGATAGCTTTGGCGGTGCCGCCACCCCTGCTAACGGTTTGTATGTAGCACTAGGACAAGAGTTTGGAAATGGAACTGAACGCACTAATTTGTTTGCAACTCTTACGGACAGCGGTAGTTGGGGCAATGATGCAGATAGTATGGATGTGACGAATACTCCGGGCAATGTGTTTGATATAGCGTTGCAAAATGGCAATTCAGTGGTCAACAATCCCCCCAGAGCCGTTATCCAATATTTGGGTTGTGAAGTAGATATAGCTGATTGTGTTGCAGGAAGTAGTACGGGGGTTTTTTCTTTTCGTATTGTTGCCATTGGCTGGGGGGAAGATGCAAATGCTTTTTCTGTATTACAAGGGCTTTATTTGTCTAAGCAGCCATAATTATTGTCAAGTTTAATGGGTTCAGCCTTAATAAATAGAACGTTAATAAATAAAACGTTAATAAATAAAACGTTAATAAATAAAACGTTAATAAATAGAACGTTAATGATCTTTATCTAGTGTAAAAAGGTAATAGTAATGAGTGATATAACACTGAAAAAACGATATCCCTACAAACAAAACAAACTATCTTCGTTAGGGCTGTTGTTTGCGATGCTATTTCCTGGAGTAGCTATGTCTGCCCCGGGTGTTATCTCAGATACCCCGTTACCTTTTGCCGTTACCCCTAAACCTAATGTTCTTATCCTACTAGATGATTCAGGTTCAATGAATTATAACCAAGTGGTAAGAAGAGGTGCACAAGATGCTCATCACTTAACTAGTTCAGGAACGGCTGCAGGGAGCTCGGTTCCAGGGTCGATTGGTCTAGTCTATGACTCTGGTGCTGCTGGGTCAGATATTTCTTTATGGGAGCTGTGCGCTGGTTTTAATGGCATCGCCTTTAATCCAGCATTTGAGTATACCCCTTGGGAAGGCTTTGATACTAATGGAAATGCATATGAAAATATGGTTCCTGAGCTTAATCCAGATGGGTCTCTAAAAAAATTAATGGCATTCCACGATAGTCCGTATAACGGAAGCGGTTGGAAAGTTAAAAATCTTATTTCAGCAATGTATATCAAGTGGGATGATAGTGATGCTGATGGAGAATATGATGCAGGTGAGTGTGGTGGTGGCATTGATTCTTATGAAGCAACAAAGTTAGATGGCTATACCTATAAAATAGGCGATACTGCCAGTAGCACCCAAGCCTTTGGTGTATTACAAGATTCAGGGGGGCCGGGAAATAATTACGCTAACAATGAGAATACTTCTTTTACTATTAACGTAGCTGGTGGAGCTGGAGGCAGTATTACTTTTAAGGTTCAATTTCTTAATTTTGATGGTGGGGACAGATTAACTATCCATCAGGGTACAGGTAGTGCTGGTACTGTTGTTCAAGAGCTTACAAGTAGTAATCAAGATAAGTTTTACCTTAATAAGAGTAGTGATTTTAGTTTTACGGTCAGTGGCAGCCAAGCTCATATCGTATTTAGCAGTGATGATGTGTACAGCCGGAATGGTTTTCAATTGACATGGCAGCATTCTGGTACCGCATTACCTAATGGTGCTACAGAGGTAGAGGACGTCGTTAAAGATGGAGTTATGACACCTGATGAATGTGAGGCCGGCGTAAATTGTATATTAGTCAGGGACTTAGAGCCGACGGCAGTCACAAAAATCACAAATGATGATGGTGAAGAAATAGAAGAATTTAACTCACAGCAAAACTATGCTAATTGGTATAGCTATTACAGGCAACGACAAAAAGTAGCGACAAAGGCATTGTCTGCTGTTATTAATGATGAAGATCTGAATATAAGATTGGGGCTTGCTACTATTAATGTTAATAAAAATAATGGTGCGGTCATTAAAGAGATGAGTGTCGGCGAAAATAAACAAAAACTCGCAGATCGCCTCTTCTCAGTGAAGTACGGCTCTGGTACACCGCTTAGGATTGCTTTTCTTAACTCGGGTAGATATTTTGACGCACACGACAACCCCGATTCTGGTTTTTTTGGGCCTGATGTAGATGCAATACATACAGCAGAAGAATTTACTATTAGTGATACCCCAGGGTCTGCCAGTGGTGGTGGTGTTGGCTCAGGAGGTAATTCTGGTTTTTATTCTCCTATTCTACAAGAGGGGTCTGGTGGGCAGTGCCAACAAAATTTCACTTTGCTTTTTACTGATGGTGAATACGCAGATACTTTATCAGAAGCTCAAAAAGATATCATAGGTGGCAATGTAGATGGAAGTGAGGAAAACCATCCAGATGGTCGTATTTATGCGGATGAGTATTCATATACATTAGCCGATATCGCACTGAAATATTTTAAAAAAGATCTTAGTGAGAACGAGTCTACAGGAGATGATTTATTAGAAGATAAGCTAAACCTAATTTTGCACGAAGAGGCTGTTAATCATCAGAACATGAGAACTTATGCTATTGCTTTTGGTGTGTCAGGCAGTTTATCTGAAGTGCCACCTGTAACAGAAGTGTCTTCTAGTGGTAGCACCACGGTTGTTGATGAATGGCCGAAGGCAACAACTAATCAGTTAGATGACTTAAGGCATGCCGCATTTAATGGACGTGGAGAATATTATTCTGCTTTTGATACTGAAGAACTACTCTACAACTTAGATGAAATAATAGTTGCTATTTCAGACGGTGATAGGGCTGGCGTAGGTGGTACATTTACGTCTTCTTTTGTTGATAAAGATAGCTTGCGGTTTCAGTCCACCTACAGCACAGAAGGATGGTGGGGCGAGCTGAAAGCGTTCGAGTACCGTGATATTGGCAACGAATTTTCTACTACAGAGTCTTGGTCTGCAGATGCTATTCTGAGGGCTGATGAGAATAGAGAGGTCAATAGACAAATTATTACTTCTAACGGTACCGAGGCCATTAGTTTCACTTTTCCCGCGGATTATAACAATCTAGTTGTTAGCGGAGGCGAGGCAGCTAATTCGACGTTAAGCCAATCGCAAATTGATGATTTGTTGGTTAATGCGCCTTATGCTAATGATGTTATTCTTAATAATGAAGGTTTAACTGAGGCAGATAAAAATGATCGCATAGCTGCCAATAATGCATACGGGGTAGCGTTGGTTGATTATTTGCGAGGTGATAATACTAACGATGGAAAAACATCAGATGCTGTTACTAATATTCCATCGCAGGCAGACGATCCTGATGTAAATATAACCACTTTTCGAGATCGCTTTGGTCATTATTTAGGTGGTTTTGTAAATTCGCAAACGGTGTATGTTGATGGCCCTAGCGAAGGTTATCAAAATAGCGATATAGCTATAGAAGGTTACGATTCTTATGCGGGCGTTAATAGCTTTGCTGATAATTACAGTGATCGACGACCTATGATTTATGTAGGTGGTAACGATGGAATGTTGCATGGGTTTTATGTGGCAGATGATGCTGGAGTTGTGGAAAATGGCGGACAAGAAGTATTTGCTTATATTCCCAGTATGATTTCTGATAGTAGCCAAGGTGGTAATGGATTGTATCAGCTAGCGGAGAGTACCTATAGTAACTCCCCTTATGTCGACGGAAAAATCGACACGGGTGATGTGTACTTAGATCAAGATGAAAGTGATGGTTCAGGCCAGCCGTTGTGGAGAACGTATTTAGCAGGTGGCTTGAGCGGAGGAGGAAAAGGTATCTATGTATTAGATATTACTGACCCATCTGTATTGTCTACAGCAGAAGCTAACCCTGAAAAAGTGTTGGTAAAAGAGTTTACAAATGAAAGTCTTGGGCATGTCTATGGAAAACCTTACATTACATTAATGAACAATGGACGTTGGGCCGCGGTGGTATCTAATGGCTATAATAATGCGCCTTTAGGAGACGGCACTCCGAAATTATTTATCGTTTATCTTGATGGTCAGTCAGTGGGTGATACTGAAGGAACGAATGGCATCTTTAACAATGGTAAAGGTGACTACAGTATTATTGATACCACTAATCGATCTTGGACTAATGTATGTAGTGCTTCGGGCGACAATAACTGCCCAGCTTTCTTGGAAGACCCTACCGATGATATTGACGATGTGTCGAGTGTTTATCTTCGAGCAACCTACAAAAAAGATAGCGATAGCGAGCTAAGTTATCGTTACTATGAATTTTCGACGAGCACTTACCCGGCTAATTTTACCTGTAGTACACAGTTGTTTGGTGAGGTAATCGGCAGCACTATACAATCTTGTGATGTCAGTGATAGAGATGCTAACGGTTTATCTCCAAGTACTTTAGTAGACATAGATCAAGATTTTACGACGGACTTAGTTTACGCAGGCGACTTGCATGGGAACGTGTGGGTATTTGATGTGTCTGATGAGAACGCTAATGAATGGGGCGTTGATGATGGTGACGGGGACATTTTAGCGAATAAACCGCTATTCACTGCATGTAGTGGCACATTAGACAATGGCCTATGTGCACAAGAAGAGCGCCAACCGATTACAGCTGAGCTGGAAGTTGTTCAGGGTAAAATTAAAGATGACATAGGTGGTAAGCGAAATGTACTGGTTTTCTTTGGTACAGGGCAATACATTGCACAAACAGATAAGTCTGATGCAAGACCACAAAGTTTTTATGGTGTATGGGATGCAGGCCCTAGTGAATCGGGTGCCTATCGCGAATTAACTAAGGAAAACCTAGACGAAAGGTCAACTTCTCTTATTGATAACCTAACGTCAAGTAACGGTAATCGCCAAATAGATGTTGATACGGAACCCTTTGCTTATGGTATTGCTAGTGATGAGTCGGTAGTAGATGGTGAGCCTGCCCCAGACTATTACTTTGGTTGGTTCTTGCCATTGCCTGATGAGAAAGAGAAGGTATATATAGCCGCTCAAGCATATTCCTCCCTAATGGTTTTTGCTACTATTGTTCCAGAAGAAATCGAATGTAGTGAGTCGGCGGGCTATAGTTATTTAATGGCAGTGAACTTACTCGACGGTAAAGCAGCTGGGTTTGGACCTTTTGGGCAAGACTCTACTGACAATGATATTGATGGTGTAAAAATAGGGGATATTATTGTTGGCTTTACAATCACGTCATCAAATGACGGAACAGGAAAGACTGATTCAATAAGTTATGACGTAAGTAATGGAGGTGGTGGAAATCAGGAGCTTAATACTGGCGAAAGTGATGAACACAAAGAAAACGCTAAAAGAGCCGGTATTAAATCATGGTCAATCTTAAAATAGGTGTACGAAGCGGGAATCGATAATGAATAAATATATATTGCTAGTAACGTTCATATTTACTTGTATGGCGTCTTACGTATGCATAGCTAACGACACTGACCCGAGTAGCCAAGTAGAAGGAACACTAAGAACTATTACGATGGTCGACCACGTCAATCATCGTTTGGTGATTGATGATGAAATTTACTACATGCCCCTTAACTTCAAAGTTTACATAAAAAGTCAGTATTCTAAGAAAAATAGGCTTGCTAACCGATATGCTTTAAAACAAGGGCAGTCGGTTTTTATCAATGCAAAAATCCGGTCTCAAAAATCTTATGTCAATGTATTATTGATTCAACAGTAGTTACTCATAGTCATATTGTTAATATAGAGAGTATTTAATCCTCATGAAAAATCAAGTAATAACATTTTATCGTGGCTTCTCTCTGATCGAGTTGATGATTGCGCTTGCCATCCTCGTTATTTTAGCGAGTGTCGCATATCCATCTTATGTTCAGCATATTGACCGAGAGCGTAGAACTGAGGCGCAATCAATATTATGGATAGTTGCTTCTCTGCAAGAAGAGTTCTATGGAGACAATTATCGATATGCTACGCCTGCAGAGTTAGGGGCGGATGGAGCGAATAATATACAAAATGAAAATAATACCTATAACGTGACATCCGTGTACCCAAATGGAAATACGACTTTTCAATTAACTGCAACACCGCTTAACTGGATAGATAACAGGTGTGGTGTTTTTACGCTATTTAGCAACGGAACTAAGTGGGTGAGTGGTAACCCTGACGGTGATGCTGACGATGGCGATGGCGATGATTTTGTAGGTGATGTAGCTGATCAAGATGACATAGCCACTTGCTGGCGTTAGAACCGTTATTCGCAGTCAGTTAATTTTATTTCGTGTTTTCTCCCTTGTCGTGCTCGCCCGCTCCTAAAAATAATAATTTTTTGTATATATTGAATATCGTTTGCAGTGGGGCATAAAGTGAAAGTACCATTCTGATAAACTGTTGATCCATCACTCACATATCGTAAATAACGTGATGACCCTGATGCCCGCCATTGAATACGATAATTTACTTGCGCTATACTCTCTATCCTGTCTACTACTTCCTCTTCATCTCTTTTCTTGTTGTTGTTTAAGTCTATGAATATCATGAGCGGTAGTTGCCAGTCATTCACGCAATTCTTTTGGTCTTCGCTAGGGCAAAGGATAGTGTTTTTTGCTTGAAAAGCGGCTTTTGAGCGCGTGTATTGAATGAGCGTAAAAAGCCGTTGATTTAATGTGTAAAGCTGATGGGATGCGATAAGTGACTGGAAAGAAGGAATAGCGATAGAATATAGAATAGATGCAATGGCCAGTACTGAGATCAGTTCGATTAAAGTAAAAGCATTTTTCGTGTGTATTTGATTGTACATAAGTTCTCATCCTTGAGTGCTGAATAGTTACATCCTGTAACTATGTGATCTTTGTTTTCGTGCTTTATTCATCGTTGTCAATATCTATTTTGAGCTTTTTAAGCCGATAACGTAAAGATCTAAAGCTGATGCCTAGTTTTTTTGCTGCTGAGGTTCTGTTCCAACGATGATTATTTAATACAGTTAATAATATATCTTTTTCAATTTTTTCTAAATGTTCATCAATAGTTTCTGTGTGTGGATCGAATAAACGGTCATTTTTTTGCTCGGTTATGCCTCGAACCTCGTCAACAACGGGTTTGTTTTCAGTTGTTGTGGAAACGTTTGCTGCAGTGATGTCTGCAGGTTCTGTTAATAGCAAATGCTCTGCACTGATGTTGTTGTCTCCTGCTAGTGCGCAGGCACGTTCCAGTACATTTTCTAGCTCCCTAATATTGCCTGGGAATGTATATGTTTGTAGTTTTTGTAGTGCATCATCGTTGATGTGGTTTTTTATTTGGTGATTCTGATGTGCAATTTTTTCTAAAATAAACTCACTGAGTGATCTTATATCTTCTGGCTTTTCTCTCAGAGGTGGAACTAACACTTCAATAACGTTGACTCGATAGTATAAGTCACTTCGAAAGCTTCCATTGGCAACAGCATTTAATAAGTTTTGATGCGTTGCACTAATAATGCGAACGTCAACGGGTAACTCTGATTGTGAACCTATGGGCCGAATACTTTTTTCTTGAATCACGCGTAGCAGTTTGACCTGCATCTCTAGAGGAAGGTCAGCGATTTCATCTAATAACAGTGTGCCGCCATGCGCTGCTTGAAATAAACCTTGTTTATCTTGATGTGCTCCGGTGAAGCTGCCTTTTTTATGTCCGAAAAATTCACTTTCCATTAACTCTTTAGGTATGGCGCCGCAGTTAATAGCAATAAATGGTTGGTCTTTTCTAATGCTAGAGTTATGTATGGCACGAGCAGCGACTTCTTTACCGCTGCCGGATTCACCGGTAATAAAAATAGGTGCTTGAGAGCGAGAAACCTGTTCAATTTTTTGTTTAAGTAACTGTATCGGTGGCGATATCCCAATGATGTCATCAATAGCTTGCCGCTCTTCTGATGAATTTGTCGTTGTTGCATTGGTGATAAGTTGTCGTAGGTTTTGTAAGTCCACAGGCTTGTTGATAAAGTCAAATGCGCCAAGTTTCATTGCATCAATGGCAATGTCCATTGAGCCATGAGCAGTAATAACAATCACTGGCGTTCGAGAATAATCTTCTGTGATATGTTTTACAATGTCTAAACCTGATCCATCAGGTAATCTTAAGTCAGTGATACATAACTGAAATGTATGCTGGTTAAGGTTTTCGTAAGCTTGTGCTACATTCTCTGCGCAGTAAGCAGTTAATCCCATGCGAGATAGTGTGATAGACAATAGTTGTCTGATATCGGGTTCATCGTCTATAACTAGTATTTTATTATTCATCGCTAATATTTTTTTGTTTGGAATCATTAAAGGTTAAGCGGAAGCAGCTTTTTTGTGTGTCGGTTCTTTGTAAATAGACGATATCGGTTTGATTGGCTTCGCATAGCTCTTTGCATAGGTATAAACCTAGGCCTGAACCGCTCGTTTTTGTTGTGAAAAAAGGTTCGAATATTTGATTGAGATCCGTATTTTTTATACCGTCACCTTCGTCTACTACATCAATGTAAGGAAGCTTTGAGTGTTCGTTTATACCGACGTTTATATAAACAACGCCCTTTGTATTTTGTTTTTTTCCATGCCGAATACCGTTGTCTACTAAGTTGCTTATTATTTGTTGTAAATGGTTGGGGTCAATGCGCCCATAAATATGATCTTTACTCATCGAAAAAATAATATGTGATGTATGTTGAGATTGGTAGTTTTTACAAAATGTAGATATCCACTCACACAAATTAATCATCTCTTGAGAGGATTGTTTGCGTCGAGAAAACTGTAAAATATTATTGATTGTTTGATCAATTCGTTGAGAATTAACTTGAATCATTCTGAGTAACTCTTGATCACTACGATGAATATGCTCAGACTCATCTAGTAATTGGCTAGCATGGCTGATAGCTCCTAGAGGGTTGCGTATTTCATGGGCAATACTTGATGTAAGTCTTCCCAAGGACGCTAATTTAATTTGTTGTGCTTCTTGATTAATGCGTTTTTCGTCTTCAATAAAAAGCATTAGAGCATTAATGTGCGGGTCAGGTAGTTGAGTAAAGCTAACTCTTATTTCATGATGCCCGCCCATGTTAATTGTCAGTTCATCAGGGGGTATTTGTTTTTGTTGCCATGCAGTAAGTACACTCTTAAGTGCAGGAATATTTTGTGGTTGACGAAAGGTGGTATTCTCGGTCAATAATTTTTCTGCAGCATTATTGATGAGTAATACGTCTTGTTGGTGATCAATAACAATAATACCTGCTTGAATAGTCTCTATAATACGCTGGCTAATGTTTTGTAGATACTCAGCTCTTTGTACTTGTTTTTCTATTAGAAATTCACTTTTTTCTAACTTTTTTGACAATAATCGAAAAACAATAGCCGCTATAAATAATGCCGTGCCGGTTAGTCCGGCTGTAAATAGGTATTGGTTATTGTTAGTACTATCTAGTGAATTTAGCAGACTATTAAATAATATGAGTAATGATGCAAATGCAGCAAGCGCTACACTGGTTTTCCCGCGCAAAAAAGTGCCGCCAATGGCCATGGGAATAAGAAGTAAATAACCAAGGCCCCCAATCATGCTGTCGCTAGTATAAATCATCTGTATTAAAGCAACGAAATCAATAACTAATAGAAAAATGATATGTGCGCTTTTGGCTTTGAGCATCCCCATTAGCATCAGTGTCAATGAGAGAAGGCAAAACCCGATGTAGAGGTAACTAGTATAAATAAACACCGTAGGACTACGTGCGCCTAAAAATTCCTGCCCTAAACCAGATAAAAACAATGCTGCAAGCAAGGCGCTCATGGCTAGGCGATAATAGATATAAACCGTAAATAAACGTGTGTTTTCAGGGCTAGCGTTATTATTATGCATAGTTAAGTGAAAGAGAGCTTTCCCTTTATTGATAGTGTTCGGTTATTATAGGGGTTTATCCCAGCGTATCAAAATAATGGGCTTTTGTGCGTTTGGTGTCGTGTATTCAAGTGGAGCAAACGTTAGGTGGAGTCAGAATCGAAATGTCGTTAGTCAATGTAGTTATGGCGCAAATAAATCCGTTAGTCGGTGATATCGAGGGGAATGTTGCTAAGGTGATCGAGTCTACCATCACTTCTCAACAGCAACACAGTGCAGATTTGGTGGTTTTCCCTGAGCTGACTCTTTGTGGTTACCCTCCTGAAGATTTGCTATTGCGTTCAAGCATGGATGTTCGTATAGCAGATGCGCTTTTGTTGCTAGCGACACAGTCATTTACTGCAACAATAGTCGTTGGGTATCCTAAGCGAGAGGGGAGTGCCCATTACAATATGGTGGGAGTATTACAGCAAGGCCAGTGGATTGCTGAGTATGCTAAGCAGCATTTGCCTAATTATCAGGTATTCGATGAAAAGCGTTACTTTGAGGCAGGCAAAGCAGCGACCGTATTTGATTTTCATGGCATTCCTACGGCATTAAGTATTTGTGAAGATATTTGGCATGATGAGCCATTACTTCAAGCGAAGGCGGCAGGTGCTAACTTGTTGATTAATATTAATGCCTCTCCCTTTCATCAGAGTAAGCAGCAAGAGCGTGTCGATTTACTTTCTCATAGAGCCAAACAGGGTGATATGGCCATTGTGTATGTGAATCAGGTAGGAGGGCAAGACGAGCTGGTATTTGATGGAGGCTCGTTTGTGGTGAATGCGGATGGTCAATGCCCTGTGCAAGCGCCCTTGTATGAAGAAGGCTTGTTCTTGGCGCAATGTGCTTGTGTGCCGAATATGCCTGAGGTGAGCTTTATGGGGAGTGTTGATTCTGTTGCTCCACCTATGTGCGATTTATCTATTATTTATCAGGCGCTGGTGCTTGGGTTGCGTGATTATGTGAATAAAAATCGTTTTCAGAATGTGATTTTAGGCTTGTCTGGAGGAATAGATTCCGCGTTAACTTTGGCTATAGCGGTGGACGCATTAGGTGCGGATAAAGTAACGGCGATTATGATGCCTTTCCTCTACACCTCAGAATTGAGTAAAGAAGACGCTGCCGAACAAGCAAAGCGGTTAGGTGTGCAATATGACAGTATTGCGATAGAGGGTGCTTATAGTGCATTTATGTCTAGTTTAGAGCAGCAGTTCTCCGGTTTGCCCACTGATTTGACTGAACAAAATTTACAGGCAAGATGTAGAGGCGTGTTATTAATGGCGATCTCTAATAAAACAGGCTGTTTGGTCTTAACGACGGGAAATAAGAGTGAGCTAGCAGTGGGTTATTCCACTCTTTATGGGGATATGGCGGGGGGCTTCGATGCATTGAAAGATGTGCCAAAAACGATGGTGTTTGAGCTAGCTAAATATAGAAATAGTACGGGCGATGAAGTGATCCCTCTCTCGGTAATCGAGCGGCCGCCATCAGCGGAATTGGCTCCTGATCAAAAAGATGAGGATAATTTACCGCCTTATGAGGTGCTTGATCAAATACTTGAACGCTATATAGAGCATGATGAAAGCGCAGATACGATCGTTAATGCTGGCTTTGATAAAGAGACGGTTTATCGAGTGATTCGTTTAGTCGATATTAATGAGTACAAGCGCCGTCAATCGCCTGTTGGTGTGAGGATATCTAAAAAAGGCTTTGGTCGTGATCGGCGTTATCCGATTACCAATGCTTGGAAAATAGGCGTTTAGCCGCTCTTTTGTATAGCCGCTGTGAGCTTATTTATTAGCTGTGACGATATATGTTAATTCTGTAAGCCTTTTTTGTTAGCTAGCGCCTAATGCTCGGGCCTGAAGGCCTGAGTTGAGAGGGGGCTAGCTAGGTTAAGGTGAGGCTAATAGGCGCTTATACTTAGTTTGCTGTTGCTGGATTGTAGAGTTTTTCACTATCAAACCCGGGAGGTTTCGGGCTTCCTAATACGCCGAACGAAATTTTGCTGAGCCAAGAGCTGATCGAGGTGGTGCTGTAAGTGTAGTCAAATTCACCATTTTCATTTAGAGCTGGGTGATTAGGGAAGTTAGTACGCAGTACTTCAAGGCTGTTTTCTGCTAAATCATGCATCTTCATTTCATGATAACCCTGAATCATGACGGCAAGTGCGTCAGGTATTGCGCTAGTTTCCTGAAAATTTTCCACTACATATCGCCCACGATTGGCTGCTGCTAAAAATGCTTTGCGCTCTAGGTAGTAATTGGCAACGTGTATTTCATGTCGGGCTAATAGGTTATGTAAGAAAGTCATACGTTTAAGTGCATCAGGTGCGTACTCGCTTTCAGGGAATAGCTTAACAAGTGTTGAAAAGTGATTAAAAGAGGATCTGGCTGCACTAATATCACGTTTGCTGAGGTCAGCATTAAAAAACTGCTGGAGAAATGTCTTGGCGTCAGGGAAACTGATGAGTCCTTTCATATAATAAGCGTAATCAACATTGCGATGCTGTGGGTGAAGACGAATAAAGCGATTGGCAGAGGCGGAGGCTGATTCTTTTTGGTCAAAGCCATAGTGAGCATAAATAAGTGACAACTGCGCTGATTTAGAATATTCACCAAATGGAAATTTTTTCTCCATGAGCTGTAAGTATTTAATAGCATCAAGAAAGTTGTCTCGTTTTAAGTCTTTTTGCACTTGCTCATAAAGTTCGGCCTCAGTGCCAAAATTAGCTAAACTGAGCTGGTTAGATGTGCAGCCACCAATAAAAACACCTAATGTTATCAATATAAAAAATAGGTGGCGTTTCGGCGAATGAAGAAGAGTAAACAAGTGAGAAAGCATCATGAAACCGGAAAAATTAAGAAGTAGTTGAAATCAGAATTGACATTATTCCGCTATTTAACCACAGTGTATAACCGAATACCAACAAGGCTTTTTTTATTACTATCGATATGACTAAATCTATTCAAGAACAATGCATTGTGCCAGACACTGATGCGGGTAAGCGGGTTGATCAAGTTGCCGCAAGTTTGTTTCAGCAGTATTCCCGTTCTCGTATTCAAGAGTGGATTAAGCAAGGAACCATTTTAGTTGACGGGCAAAAGTGCCGATCTAAAGATAGGTTGTTGAGCGGTGAAATGATTACCTTGGCGGTAGAACTAATAGACGATGATCGCTGGTTGCCACAAGATATCGCCATTGATGAGGTGTATAGCGATCAGCACATTATTATCATCAATAAGCCGGCTGGACTGGTGGTGCACCCCGGAGCGGGAATGCCTGATGGCACGCTGTTGAATGGTTTATTATTCCATTACCCAGAATTGTCAACCTTGCCTCGGGCAGGTATTGTGCATCGCTTGGACAAGGATACTACTGGTTTGATGGTTGTCGCTCGCTCTTTATTAGCACATACCAGCTTGGTTCAGCAGTTGCAGGATCGTAGTTTAGGGCGTGAATATGAAGCGGTTGTGATGGGGGAGTTAACCGGAGGCGGCGTAATAGATAAACCTATTGGTCGTCATCCAACGCAACGTATCAAGATGGCAGTGATAGACCGAAGCCATAGGCGCGGTGGTTATAGTGATGAGTCTTCTCGTCCAGACTCTCAGGCAGGCAAAGAAGCCATCACGCACTACCGCTTGCTGAAGCGATTTAGCGGATATACCCATATTGCTTGTCAGTTGGAAACAGGGCGTACTCATCAAATACGTGTTCATTTAGCACACAGCAATCATCCGTTAGTGGGTGATCCCGTATATTTAACCAGACAAAAATGGGTGGCGGGTACAGTAGTAGAGCTAAAATCCATTTTGACCGCTTTTACAAGGCAAGCCTTGCATGCGAGAAAATTAACGCTGGTGCATCCGCAATCGGGTGATACGCTGGAGTGGGAATCAGAATTACCTAAGGATATGCAGGCATTACTCGCGGCCTTGGCAGAATATGCCTAAAATATGTCGCTGAATTAAAGAGGTGCAACGTCGATGTACAACATCCAATGGATAAAGTGGCCTGCGCCACCTAATGTGAAAGCATGTTATACCCTGCGTTCCGGAGGAACCAGTCAGCCACCCTACAGAAGCTTTAATCTAGGAGCGCATGTAGGTGATAATAGTTTTGATGTTGCCGCTAATCGTCGGCAACTCTCAAAAAATCTACAGCAAGACGATATTACTTGGCTAAATCAAGTGCATGGTACGCGGGTATTGTCACTCGATTCTCTTTCTGTAGGTCCTGTTTCTACAGGATCCGTTTCTAGAGGCTCTATTTCTACAAGCTCTGTTTCTAGGCATTTTACTTCTACTGCTTCTGTTGATGCGTCTATCGATGGTAATACTAATCCAGTTAATATTGAAGAAGCCGATGCGAGTACAGCACGCCAAAAAAATCGCCTGTGTTGTGTCATGACTGCAGACTGCCTGCCGGTGTTTTTTTGCAATAAAGAAGGTTCGCAGGTGGCGGTTGCTCATGTGGGTTGGCGGGGCTTGTTAGGCGGAATAATACAGGAAACTCTGTCTACATTTTCGCCATCTTCTCCCGTCATCGCTTATCTAGGCCCTGCCATTAGCGCTCAAGCTTTTGAAGTGGGTGATGACTTACGCATGGCTTTTTTATGTCACAACACATCGTTTACTCATCATTTTGAGGCTTCACAAAACGTTAACAAATGGATGGCTGATTTATACAGCATAGCAACAGTGATTCTAAGTCAATCAGGTGTTGATGAGGTTTATGGTGGTGACCGCTGTACCTTTACCGAAAAAGATGCATTTTTTTCTTATCGCCGCGATGGCACTACGGGTCGTATGGCGAACCTTATTTGGTTAGAATAGCGCGTTTATTCGTTTGCTCTATGTTTTGAATTTACGTTCGGTCATAGAGACAGCTGGTTCGATCAGTAAAGCAGTTTATATCGTTATCTCCCCCTAATTCTTCGAGAACAAATACATGTCTACCGCCAACAATTCAGAAGCTAGAGAGATAGGTAAAAAGTGGTACCGTGAGCCTTGGGCGTGGTTTATTTTAACGCCGCTCATTGTCATAGTGATTGTCTGTTTTATTTATGGGTCGGTTGCGTGGCGTTATGCTGATGATCGGGTGGTAGATAACTATTATAAAGAAGGGCGTTTAATTAATGCCCGTCTAGACGAAGACTTACTTGCGGGTGAACTAGCGCTTAGTGCTAAATTAATGTTTGATGCCTCTATTGGTGAATTAGCGATTATTCTTGAGAATAATGCACAGGAATACCCTGACGCAATCTATCTAGAAATGAGCCATGCATCGGATCAATCTCAAGATCATAAGATAACCTTGCAGCATGTTGCACAAGGCCATTATCAGACAGAATTAGATCGCGAATTACAATATCGTTGGTATTTACGTCTGCGCTCCGATGGTAAACCACCACCAATCGATACCGCTGATGCGATTAACGCCGCTGATGATGTGTGGCGTTTACGTGGAGAAATTGATTTTTCTAAGCACTCATCAGTGACGTTAATCGCTAACTGGTAATCGAACTTATGCACATTGTTTTAACGATGAACTCTGTTTACAGGGTGCACTATTAACGTGAGTAAGCAATCACAACACTCTTCTATAGATTGTTATCACTGTGGCTTACCCGTTGATAAGGCGGGTGAGTTTGTTTTAAGTATCCAGCAGCAAGAGCGAGAGTTTTGTTGCCCTGGCTGTTTGGCAGTTGCCACTATTATCAACGACGATGGTTTAGAGCAGTTTTATCAGTTCCGTTCGCAGCTCAATCGAAAGCCCAAACAACAAAAAGAATCCTTTGCCTTATATGATCGTGATGATATTCAGCAAAGCTTTGTGGAATATCACACTGCTATTGCTGATACACAATTCAAGTCTCTACAAACAGGGTTTCTACAAGCAGAGCCCCTAAAAAAAGAGCCTCTGCAAGAAAGCTCATCATCTGAAGAGCTCTCACAAATACAAGAAAGCACCGCTTACTTATTGCTGGACGATATTACTTGTGCAGCCTGTGTTTGGTTAATCGAGCAGCATCTAAAAAGCATTCAGGGTGTGATTTCGGTCAGCGTTAATGCTGATACGCATCAATGCGCAGTACGCTGGAATCGCCAGCAAGTGAGTTTAAGTCAGTTGATGCTCTCACTAGACGATATTGGCTACCGCCCTCATCCTTTTACCCAAGACAAAAATGAAGAGCAGCAGCAACGTTATCAGCGCATGGCATTAATGCGTTTGGGGGTGGCGGCTTTTGGCATGATGCAGGTGGGAATGGTGGCTATCGGCTTACATGCGGGCGCTATACAAGGTATTGATGATCAATGGCTTTCACTGCTGCGTTGGGTGAGCTTAATTGTTGCCACACCGGTGGTGGTATTTAGCGCGCAACCTTTTTGGTCGGCTGCGTGGAAAAATCTTTTGTTGGGTCAGCTGACGATGGAGGTACCCGTCTCCATCGCAATCATATTGGCTTATTGTGCCAGCGTTTGGGCAACGGTGATGGGAACCGGCGAAGTCTATTTTGATTCTGTATCCATGTTTACCTTTTTTCTATTGTGGGGGCGTTATTTAGAAATGCGCACCCGTTATAAAAACCGCCGCCAAACTCATGTGACTGCTCGTTTATTACCTCTGATGGTAAAACGTGTGTTGCCCGGCAGCACCGCATCTACGGTAGAGTCAGATGAAAATATAGAGAAGCAAATTGAAGAAGTTGTACTGGCGGAGTTGCAGTTAGGCGATTATGTGCACATTATTTCTGGGGACAGTATCCCTTGCGATGGAGAGGTTGTAGAAGGGCATAGCTCGGTGAATGAATCGCTTATTACGGGTGAGGCCGATCCTGTATCTAAGCAAGTAGGCGATCATGTTATTGCTGGCACGGTAAATATGGATGGCGTGTTACTGATAAAAACAACCGCGACTCAGCAGCAGACTCGCCTATCAACTATAGAGCGCCTAACCACGTTTGCCGAACAAGATAAGCCCAAAGTGCAAGAGCTGGCGAATACGGTATCGCGTTATTTTGTTGGAGCGGTGCTTATTGTCTCTGTCGCTGTTTATACTTTTTGGCATTTTTATCAGCCAGAGTTAGCCTTTTGGATTATGTTATCAGTATTGGTCGTGACGTGTCCTTGCGCGTTATCTCTCGCCACACCAACGGTGTTAACAGCGACTATATCTAAAATGCGTGCTCATGGTTTACTCGTTATTAAGGGGCATGTGATTGAAACCTTAACCCATGTTAGTCATGCGGTCTTCGATAAAACTGGCACGCTCACTCATGGTAAACCTTGTGTTGCGGAGGTGAAGCTCATTGATTCAGGTGTAGATGAGTTATTCCTCAGCGAGTCAGTTAGGCCGTTAAGTAAAGAGCAGGTGTTAGCGATAGCCGCAGCCTTAGAAAGTGGCTCATCGCATCCTATCGCGCATGCGTTTACTCAAACACCGCTTGAAGCAAAAACGGAAGCGGTAACTGAAGTAAAAGTACGTTATTCAGCAAAATCCCAAACCTTACATACTGGTGCTGGAGTGGAGGGCATTGTCCATATTGATGGGCAAGCTCAGCGTTATTTTTTAGGCAAGCCCGATTTTTTACATAACGATTTGGATCTACCTTCAGCAGGGCAGTGGTTATTGTTAAGTGTGGTGTTAAGCGAGGCGTTGAGCCAAGGGCTAAGCCAAGAACCGAATGAAAAGGCATTAGCCAATAGCAATGTATCCCCTATTGCGTGGATTCGTTTGTCGGATGAATTACGCCCTACGGCACAGCAAGCGATATCCGACTTTCAGAAAAAAGGTATCGCTGTTGATATGTTGAGTGGTGATAATGTGACGGTGGTTCGCGATATGGCGACGACATTGGGGGTAAGTTCTTTTTATGCGGGGGTGATGCCAGAAGAAAAGCTTCACTATATCCGCCAACAGCAAGCGCAACAGAAAACGGTGTTAATGGTGGGGGATGGTATTAATGATGTGCCAGTGTTAGCCGGTGCAGATGTGTCGATTGCCATGGGGTCTGCGTCTGATTTTGCTCGCACCCATGCGGATGCTATCTTATTAAATAACGACCTAACGGTATTAGCAAAATCTATCGGTATTGCTCATCGTTGTAAAAAAATCATGCGACAGAATATTACATGGGCTTTAGCTTATAATATAACGGCGTTGCCGCTAGCCGCCGCTGGTTTTATTCCTCCTTACTTGGCGGCGATTGGTATGTCGTTAAGTTCGCTTATTGTGGTGGTGAATGCACTGCGCGTGTAAGTGCCTATAATATATCGACTATTTTTCTTATCTGTTTCCTATATTTTTTGAGAACATCAATGGAAAGCCTTTATTTATTAATTCCCATCGCCCTAATTATTATTGTGCTAGCAGTTAAGTTGTTATTCTGGGCGATTAATAGTGGCCAGTATGATGACCTGAATACAGAAGGGCACCGTATTTTGTTTGATGAGCCAGTAGAAAAAAGAAAGCCTTTGGTCGAACAAAGCACTACCGAAAAGCAAACGGTTGAGGTTGTTCAATCAAAAAAATCATCAGCAATACCGTCAACAAATGACCAGCCAGCAAATAATAAGCCAGCAAATAATAAGGAAGTTCCTTAATGGATTGGGGCGCTTTATTTGTTGCCTTTTCCATAGGCTTGTTGGGCGGAGCGCATTGCGTGGGTATGTGTGGTGGTATTATGGGCGCGCTAACGATGGCGGTTGATCAATCTAACTATCAGCGGCGGCTGTATTTTATTGTGCTCTACAATATTGGTCGCATTGCCAGCTATGTACTTATTGCTTGGGTTTTTTATCAATTTATCAGTCAGATACATGATTATTTTGCTTTTCAATTTATGCGCTATATTGCTGGTTTGTTATTAATCGCAATGGGCTTGTATCTTGCCAACTGGTGGCGAGGTTTGGTGTATCTTGAAAAAGCGGGTGGATATCTATGGCGATATATTCAACCGGTAAGTCGTATGCTGTTGCCAGTTGATTCCCCTTATAAAGCCCTATTATTAGGTTTTGTGTGGGGGTGGTTGCCTTGTGGTTTAATCTATAGTGCCTTGGCCTATTCGCTAGCTGCGGAGACTAGTTTGCAGGCGACGATGACTATGCTGGCTTTTGCATTAGGTACTCTGCCCGCTGTGATGGCCAGTGGTTTATTGGCAGAAAGACTGGCCGTTATCATTAAAAATACGTTTTTACGACGGGGCTTTGCTTTAATGATTATTGCATTTGGTCTGTGGACATTAATGATGGCGTATCAGCATAGTCATATTTAATCACTACATGGCCCATTACCATGGGTGTTATTCCGTTTTATAGTCTCCTGTATTAATTCCGTAGCGATTCAGTTTTTGATTGAAGGTGCGACGTTCAATTTGTAAGTCGCTTAGCACTTTACCAACCTTTCCTTTGTGTTCTCGCAGTTTTAATTTGATAAGTAATTCTTCGTAGGCTTCTACCTGCTGCTTAAGTGATTTTTCCGGGTGGCTAGATGAGTGGCTGTATGAGCGGCTATAAAAGTCGTCAAGCTCATCGCTATCAATTGCATGATCAAGGTCGGTGCAGTTTTTTAAGGCATAACGAATCGCAACGTTAACGAGTTCTCTTACATTGCCGGGCCACTCATAAGTTAGTAGTTTCTTTTTTCCTTCATCAGAAAGTGGTTGATATTCGGTTGCTAAATGTGAACACTGACGTAGTGCAAAATAATTAAATAATTCTATTATGTCTTCTTCTCGCTGCTTGACGTCGGGTAACCTCAGCTCAGTCACTTGTAAACTAAAAAATAAATCTTGTCTAAAGTTTTTATTGTTTCGTAACTCCGTCTTGGTGGCTGAGACAATGCGGCAATGAATGGGTATTTGTACATTGCTTCCTACCGGTGTGACCACTTTGTCAGCTATAGCTAACAAAAGTTTTGCTTGTACTTTAATCGGTAAACTATCAATTTCATCAAGAAAAACAGTGCCTTTTTTTGCTTGCTCTAACTTGCCTTTATGCAGAGCGGAGGCATTAGATGATGCACCTCTGGTATAACCAAATAGCTCTGTTTCTGCCAGTTCTTCCGGTATGGCTGCACAATTGAGCAGTATAAAAGGCTGTTCTCGTCTTGGGCTATAGTCATGTAAACAGTGTGCGGCTAATTCTTTGCCAGTGCCTGTGTTACCGTAAATGACGATAGGGATGTCCATCGGTGCAAAGTCTAGAATGTTCTTTTTAAGCGTTTTCATTATTGGACTGTGGCCAATAATACGTTTATCAATATCGTTTTGATGGGTGTTTTTTTCTTTGGTGGAGCTAAGCGATAAGGTCATGTGGCGCTTTTCTATCGCGCGTTCAATGGTATTGATAAGGCGATCAGAATCCACCGGTTTCTCAATAAAATCATAAATGCCGTGTTTCATTGCGTCTACTGCAGTGGATACATCGCCATATCCAGTCATTAAAATAATCGGTAAGTGTGGGTCTATACGATTGGCTTCACAGGCAAATTCCAATCCATCGTCGTTTGGCATGCGTAGATCGGTTACGATAACGGCGGCTAGTTCTGTGGTGATCTTAGGTAGTACTGCTTTGGGTGAGCTATAACTTTCGATTTTTTTAAAGCGTGTTGACAATAAATCTGTCGTGCTAATACGAATGTCTTTATCGTCGTCTATTAATATTATCGTAATGTCTTCTTTTTTCATGGGTATCTCTGACGAGTATTTAACTAGGCTTTTTTGATGATGATTGTTGCTCAATATAGCATGGCAGCTGAATGGTAAAACACATGCCATTATTTATGTTTTTTGCACTAATGTTTCCGTCGTATTCTTGGATTATTTCGTAAGAAATAGATAGACCTAAGCCTAGACCTTTTCCTACTTCTTTTGTCGTGAAGTAAGGGCTAAATAATTTGTTCATGATTTTCGGATCTATCCCCCCACCGTTATCACTAATATGGACAAATACTTTTCGTGCACTTGTTTCAACAGCGACGGTTATTTTGGCCTTGTCGCTCTTCTCTGCAGCATCCATAGCATTTTTTATAATGTTAGAAATGACCAGATCTAGTTTTAGTGGGTTGGCTTCTACGTAAATGATGTCGTTGGAATTGGGTTGATTGATGTCGCTGTCATCTAAGTGAATCTTTTTGTCATGCATAATATCGCTAACGCTATTTAATGCGTTATGAATTGTAGCCATTAGGTCGGTTTTTTGCTGGCTTTCGTTATCTTGGTAACTAAAGTGTTTGAGTAAGTTAATGACATTATGCATTTTTTTACTAAGAGGGTTGAGTCGGTTAGCGGATTCTTTTGCACCATTCCAATCTTGATTATTTATTTTGGCACTAACGGCAGAGGCTGAGCTGTTAATGGCCGATAAGGGTTGGCTTAGCTCATGTACAATCGTGGCGGCCATGTTGCCTAATGCGGCGGCTTTGTTTTTTTGGATAAGCGTTGCTTGCGCTTTTTGTAGCTCTTGTGTGCGCATAGCGATGGTGTCTTCGAGAGAATTATTAATATTGACTAGTTCATCCTCTGCGGCTTTTCGACGTTTGATATTAATGAACGTCATTAAGTATAATTCCGTATCCATTGCATTCACTTTACTTAATGCAAACATAATCGGGGTCGTTTTTTTGCCATTATTTAACGCGTAAGCTTCATGGTAGGTTGCTGATGAAATATTATTGAGCAGTAGTGTGTCAAATTGATCAGCTTCAATACTGATTATGTCGTTAATGTGAATGACGTTTTTTGGGTGAGGGGAATGCCCTTGGAATAATAAATACTTGGCATGGTCATTGATCGAAACAAGCTGTCCTGTTTCAGTAAATAATGTAACACCTACATGAATGTTATCCATGACGGTTTTTAACTCTTCTTGACGAATAAGCTCTAGTCTTTGGTTTTTATTTATAGACGCTATGCGATGCTTTCTTTCTCGTCGAATGAGGTAAGTAAATATAAAAAAAACATTGGTAATGATGAAAAATATGAATGTTGGATATAAAAAGTGTTGGTTTTTGACAAGATAGTATAGGGACCAATTAACCTCTGGGATGGATGAATGTTGTGATAAATACAGTTCGTTATCGATTTCCCAAAATGTGAGGTTAAGAAGTCTATAGAGTTGAACGGTATAAGTGTTGGTGTAAAGGCTTTCGTGTTCTTTGTTGCCAAATTGCTGTAATTGGCCAATTCGGTTTAAGGTCGCTGCCGATAGTTCTCCAATCGTCCTATAACGCCATTGGTCAATCGAGCTTAAAATAATGACATCGTTATTATCTGCGGTGATGACGGTATTTTCTGTATTCCTCCAATTATCTTCCCAGTAGCTCATGTTGAGCTTAACCACTGCAACGCCAATGGTTTGGTCATTATAGATAATGGGTTCCGAGATGAAAAATCCGGGTATGCCAGTGGTTGCTCCTTTTGCATAATAAAACTGACGCTTTCGTTGCTTTATGGCGTCTTGAAAATACGGTCTGAATGCGTAGTTATTATTTAAAAAACTATTTTTGCTAAGGTAGTTGCTGGATGCGACGACCGTACCGGAGCTATTCATAATGTAAACCACATCTGCACCTGCTCGCTCTGCGATAAAGGTAAGTTTTTTGTTGGTCAGTAGATGGTTGTTTGATGAATAGAGTAGGGCGTTAATAAATAAGGTGTCGCTAGCGAGTAACGCCGGTAGATATTCGAATTGGTTGATAGAGGCAGTGAGGGATTGCTCATATATTTTGGCGTCTGCGGCATTGTCATTGCTTGAGCTAATTAATAGCGAGAAGTAAAAAATACCGCTAGCAATCATATTTACACATATGGCAATAGATAACCATTTGGCACTTTGTTTAACCTTACTTAAATACTTTGTAGTGCTCATGGCTATATTTTTTTCCGTTAACATAGATTGTTAATGTAAGGCTCATTGCATGGACAAACTACTGGTATAGTTTGTCGGGATAAATTACCGGTTGTTTCGGGTAATATTCGGTTAATAGATGAATGAGTTTAAGGGTTTTAAACCCATCTAGCCAGTAGTGGCAATGCTTGTGGCATTCGGTTTTGTTATTTATTTGTTTATCGATATGAATGAATAACTTTTCAATGCCTAGTGTGGACAGTGATTTTTTTAATGGTTGGCTTAATGGTGCTAGCCAGTCATTGTATTGTGCGCTTGTTTTTTTATAATCAAAAAGACAATCAAAATGTGTGATAAGAGTAGCCAGCTCTGTAAAGCAGGATGGGTGATAATCTATGTTTTTTTCGTTGGGGTTTTGAGATTGTAATCGTTCAACAATTTTCCCAACAGCTGGGCCTGTGCCAAAAGGGACACGATGAGAAAGCCGTGATTCTATTTTTAGGGTAGGTGAGCTGAGCTCGAGAATATTTCCTAGCTTAGCGAGCTTGTTAAGTAAGTAAAAATCTTCCCCGCCAGATCGCTTTGGAAAACCTCTCGCTTGGCAGTAGTGATATGCATTGCTAGCAATGCAGCTGCCTAGTGTGTGGTATGCATAAGGTGAGCCTGCGCGTTTTAGCCCGTCTACATAATAGTGTAAGTGTTGTTCGTAATAACGTGTTGCTTGATCAAGCTCGCGATTGTTGGGTGTGTTGCCTGATGGGGTGTGAGTATAAGGATATACTGCTGCACTGTAATGAGTGGTTTCGAATGGGTGGGTCGCTTGTGTTAAAGAAGAAAAATAGTTGTCGGGTAAATACGTGTCAGCATCGGAATAATGTACCCATAACGTTTCTATTATTTTATCGTGTATCAATTGGCAGGCAATGTCGCCACCAATTTTTCTAGCGAGACCGACGCCTTGCTGTTGAGGTATCTTATGGTGGAATCGGTCGACCAACAGTAAATCTATCTGTGCGTCGATGGATAATAAACAATGGTTTTGTAGGTGTTCTGTATTCGAGCGGTCTCTATTGTTGATCTGGTCGTTAACAGCGTAGGCATGAAGTAACGAATCCCATAACTGCCGATTGTTAATGGTTTCGTCTGTGTTGTCTGGCTGATTAATGATGGTGATAAGTAGTATGCGAGTGCTACTGTCATCACTGAAAGTTTGCTGAATGCGCTGAACAAAATGATCCGTTTCGTCGTATGCAGGAATAACAAGGCAATGTTGGTAGGGTGTTATTTTTTTGTGCAGTATAAGTTGTTGCGCAATCGCTATTTCTGGTTCCGCATGTTGAGATAGATATTGCGCCAAACAGCGCTCTATCTTTTTGCTTAACGCAGTGTATTTTGGATGTGTGGGCATAGGTTTATTTCTGCGTATTAATGACGGTTTAATGCAGCGCAGCCCGTACTGGCAATTCACGAACAATGTTGGCTTCTATGGTTAATAATTCATCTAGGCGCTCTTCAATTAATGGCGTACTAAAGTATAAGCATGCGAGATCAATAAATAACAAGTGATGCTTGGACTCAGAATCGGTAATCAGTTGATAAAATTTTTGTAATTCGGGGTCGCTATGATGCTGAGCAATCAAACCAAAACGTTCGCAGCCGCGGGCTTCAATAATGCCTGCGATTAACAAACGGTCTAATAGGTACAGCTCGGTTCCGTTACGCATTTCTTTGCGGAGCAAGTTAACGTAAGGGTCTTTTTCATCACTACCTAAATATTGATCCTGCTGATGCATCAGCTTAATGACTTCGCGAAAATGCGCTAATTCCTCTATAGCTAAGTCGACCATCGCTTTGACGATGTCGGGTTTGTCTGGATAGTGAGATAGCATAGACATCGCCATGCCAGAGGCTTTTTTTTCGGCTTGGGCGTGGTCATTTAAAAACGCTGGGAAATCATCCAGTACAGCGTCCACCCATGTTTGGGGCGTGCTGAAACGCAGTTGGAATAAGTCAGGACTAATCGATGTTTTCATGTGCTTATAATACCGTGAATGGTGTGGTTAGCGGATAATGCCAAACAGTTAACGCTTGCTGAAATACTTGTCAAAATAGTATTGATTATAACGATAGTCTGTGGCGCTGTCGTTGATTTAGCGATGTCGAGGTGAGGTTAGCTAATAGCCGCCTATGAGTTTATAATGCACGGCTTTTATATTAGTAACGTCTATCTATAACAATAGTGTAAGGTCTATTCATGGTTATTTCTCCTAAAGTTCGTGGTTTTATTTGTACTAATGCGCATCCACAAGGTTGTGCGGCCAATGTTCATCAGCAAATTGAGTTTATTCAATCCAAAGCGCCTTATGTGCCTGAAGGTAATGCTCCCGCGCCTAAGAATGTATTGGTGATTGGTGCATCAACTGGCTACGGTTTGGCTTCGCGTATTACGGCGGCCTTTGGTTATGGCGCAAATACCATGGGTATCTTCTTTGAAAAACCACCGACAGAACGTAAAACCGGCTCAGCAGGCTATTACAATTCAGCGGCTTTCGAAGCGGCCGCTCACGAAGCAGGGCTATACGCTAAAAGCTTTAATGGCGATGCGTTTTCTACGGCTTGTAAAGAGCAGGTGATCGAGCAAATTAAAGCGGATATGGGTAAAATTGATTTAGTGGTTTACAGCTTGGCATCACCACGTCGTCAAGATCCGGTGACGGGTGAGGTCTATTCCTCTACCTTAAAACCTATTGGCGAAAGCTATACCGCAAAAAACTTAAATACCGACTCAAAGATCGTCGGTGAAGTGACCGTAGAGCCTGCTAGCGAAGAAGAAATTGCCACCACCGTAAAAGTGATGGGTGGTGAAGACTGGCAGTTATGGATAGATGCTTTAGCTGCGGCTGACGTGTTGAATAGCGGCGCAAAAACCGTTGCTTATACTTACCTAGGTGAAAAGCTGACTTGGCCAATTTATGGTCATGCGACCATTGGTAAAGCGAAAGAAGATCTAGATCGTGCGGCAGGCGAATTGCGTAACCAACTAACGGGTATTAACGGAACAGCACATGTGAGTGTGTTAAAAGCAGTGGTGACTCAAGCGAGCTCAGCGATTCCAGTAATGCCTTTGTACTTAGCTATTTTGTTTAAAGTGATGCAGGAAGAGGGTTCTCACGAAGGGTGTATTGAGCAGTTACAGCGTTTGTTTACCGAATGTCTTTACACTGACACCCCAAGACTGGATAGCGATAATCGTTTCCGTGTAGACGAATTAGAGCTAGATCCGGCTATTCAGGCAAAAGTCGAAGCCATCTGGCCGCAAGTGACCACAGAAAATTTAAACGAGTTATCGGATTTTGCGCTTTACCAAACAGAGTTTTTACGCTTGTTTGGCTTTGGTGTTGAGGGTGTTGATTATACCGCTGAAAGCACCACATTAGTTGATGCGAATTTTTCATCAGTTGCGTAAGTTGATACCATTATTGGACTGTAGGAGTTGTTGTGCCCATGCAATATCGACCATTAGGTAATACCGATATACAGGTGAGTTTACTGACCTTGGGCACCATGACCTATGGCGAGCAAAATACCCAAGCAGAAGCGTTTGAGCAAATGGACTACGCCGTTGCGCAAGGGATTAATACCATTGATGTGGCGGAAATGTACCCTGTTCCGCCTAAGGCGAGTACGTACGGGGAATCGGAGGCGATTGTTGGTCGCTGGCTTGCTGATCGTGGGATGCGAGATAAGATTGTATTAGCGACAAAGGTCACTGGTAACGGGATTCATAACCCCGGCTTCGAATATATTCGCGGTGGCCCTCGTCCTAGTGGCGTACAGATCAAGCAGGCAATAGATAGTTCATTACAGCGCCTGCAAACGGATTATGTCGATCTGTATCAAATCCATTGGCCTGACCGCAAATCCAATTTTTTTGGTCGCTTAGGTTGTGCATCATTAAACAAAAATGAGCAGATCATCCCCTTGGAAGAATCCATAGCTGCAATAGGGGAGTTGTTAGCTGCTGGTAAAATTCGACATTATGGTTTATCCAACGAAACCCCTTGGGGTGTGATGGAGGCGTGCCGCGTTGCCGATCAACTTGGTTTGCCGCGACCAGTGAGTATTCAAAACCCATATAACCTGCTTAACCGTACCTATGAAATTGGTTTGGCGGAAATGTCATTACGTGAAAATATCGGCTTACTTGCGTATTCGCCTTTAGCGTTTGGCATGTTGTCGGGCAAGTATTATGGTGGCGCTTTACCAGAAAGGTCACGCCTCGCCTTATATGATCGCTTTACCCGCTATACCAATGTATATGCGAAAGCGGCAGCTGATGCCTATGTGGACCTTGCAAAAGAGCATCAGCTTGATCCGAGTGAGGTGGCGCTCGCTTTTGTTAATCAGCAAGATTTCGTTGCTTCCAATATTGTCGGTGCGACTACAATGGCTCAGCTAGAAACCAATGTTCGTAGCGTGCAATTAACGCTGAGTGATGAATTGCTTGCGGGTATTGCTGGTATCCATCAGCAGTATTGTAATCCTGCCCCTTAATAATGGTTTTTCTCTTCCTACAATGCCTGTAAAACAGAGTCGTTTTATTTATTTATTGCACCCGCGCTATTGGTTAACGTGGTTGCTTCTGCTGCTCTCAGCCTTACTCGCGCAATTACCATTTCGTTTGCAAATGTGGCTTGGGCGTTGTTTAGGGCGCTTATTGCATCGCTTGATGAAAACACGTCGACATGTCGCTGAGAGGAATATAGAGTTATGTTTTCCTGAATATTCAACTACTCAGAGAAGCGCATTAGTTAAAAAGCATTTCGAAGCAAATGGTATGACCGTGTTTGAGACGGGTATAGCATGGTTTATGCCTTATTGGCGCCTACGCAAACGTTTTGTGATAAAAAACGCTGAGTGCTGGCAAGCGTTGCAGCAGTCAAAGACGGAAAATGGTAAGTCTCGTGGCGCCTTGATCATGGCAATGCATTTTAATACGCTTGAAATTACCAATGTCGCCATCAATCGGTTATTCGATATGTCGATGTCTTATCGGCCACACAATAATCCGGTTTATGACTTAGTACAGCAGTATGGGAGAGAACGGCATAATGCAGATTCTAAGACAGTAAATCGCCGAGATGTTCGCGGTATGGTAAAGGCAATGCAGCAAGGTGGTTGGTTGTGGTATGCCGCCGATCAAGATTATGGGGCGAAGGTCAGTGAGTTTGTCCCTTGGTTTGGTGTTGATGCAGCAACCGTTGCAGCACCGCCTAGGTTAGCAGCGATGGCGAATGTACCTATTGTGGGTATTACTTATCGTCGGCTATCAGATTATTCTGGTTATGAAATTGAGTTTTTGCCCGCGTTTGAAAGCTTGCCATCGGGTGATAATAGGGCTGATTTAGTGCGGTTAAATCAGCACTTTGAGCGTTGTATTCGCAATAACCCAGAAGAATATCTTTGGGTGCATCGGCGTTTCAAAACTCGCCCCACAGGTGAAGTTAAGGTTTACGCTAAGTAAGGTGTGGGGTGGTTAGCGTGAAGATTAGAGGAATAATAGCCCCATAAATATAGCGTAATTAGCCTTACTTATTCACGTAATTTTCTTGTATAAGCACGCTCGCGTCAGTACCATAGATGCTGTAATTTTATCAGTGAAAATTCTAAGGCGTTTCTAAGATATCAGTGTCAGCTCTCATGCTGTCAGCATACTTTTAAACCCCTTTAAATACTTAATAACGTATTAACCGCTACTTAATAACAACTTTAGCTTTTTCGAGATGGCCATACAGATGACTAACAATAACAATAGAATTCAAGGAAGCTTAGTCGCGTTAGCGACACCAATGACTGCAGATAACCGTCTAGACTGGGACGCTTTGAGTTCTTTAGTGCAGTTTCATCTCGATAATAAAACCGATGGAATTGTTGCCGTAGGCACGTCAGGTGAATCGGCGACGTTGTCCGTAGATGAGCACTTGAAGGTTATAGAGGCGGTTGTTAAACAAGTGGATGGCCGAATCCCGGTCATTGCGGGCACGGGTGCTAATTCTACTAGCGAAGCCATAGAACTCACTCAAGCAGCTAAATCTTTGGGGGTTGATGCCTGCTTATTAGTCGTACCGTATTACAATAAACCAACGCAAGAAGGTTTGTATCAGCATTTTTTACATATTGCTAATTCAGTGGATGTACCACAGATACTTTATAATGTACCCGGACGTACCATTACGGATATGAGTAATGATGTTGCTCTGCGTTTGGCTAATCATCCGAATATTATTGCGATTAAAGATGCGACAGGTGATATGGAGCGAGCTAAAGAATTAATTGATAAAGCACCAGAAGATTTTTTAGTGCTGTCTGGCGACGATGAAACAGCGCATCAGCTTATTCTTCTTGGGGGTAAAGGCAACATTTCGGTGACCGCTAATATCGCACCTCAGCAGATGGCAGAATTATGTCGCTTAGGCTTATCGGGAGATCATGCTGCAACAGAAGCATTGCAGGCAAAATTGATGCCCTTACATAACAATATGTTTACCGAATCTAACCCTATTCCAGTTAAGTGGGCGATGAATCAAATGGGGTTAATCCCGTCGGGGATTCGCTTACCATTGACACCTTTGTCCGAGAAATTTCAGCCCGCTTTATTAAGCGTAATGACCAGTTTAGGTTTGCTTAAATAAAGGGAAAGTAAGGTGAAGGTAAGGTAAAACCTAAACTAATCCCAATAATTAAAATCAGTTAATGACTATAGATGGAGATACACTTGCTCTCTAAAAAAATAACACTCCCTACATCACTTACACCATATGGCATCGCTCTGTTTGCAGCCGCGTTGTTGTTATCAGCTTGTTCTAGTAATGATACTTATTTAGAAGCAAGAACGTTACCGCCCGTAGTAGTTCCCAATGGATTAGATAATCAGGCATTAGGTCAAATTTATGTCATACCCAAGGGGGATGGGCGTTTGGCTACGGGTGAATTTGCTGAGCCGTTGCCGCCCACACTAGCATCGCGACAGACCATTATTGAGCCACGCATACAGACCTTCCAAGGGAAGTCGTGGTTGGTCGTGCCTAAAGAAGCGTCTGCTACATGGTCACAGCTGCTGATATTTTTACAGTCACGCCAAATTAGCACGGTAAAACAAGATCCAAGTGCTGCGATTATTGAAACAGAATGGGTAAAAGAAGCAGCCGAATATAATCAAGCATATCGTTATCAGTTGCATCTGGAAGCAGGTTTACAGCCTGAGCTGACAGAAATTCACGCGGTAAATATCCAAGGAGCGGTTAAATCCTCTATTCCAGCGAATACAGTGTGGCCAGAATATTCTGAGAGCACAAGCCATGAGCTCTGGTTGCTCCAGCAAATAGCCAAAGTGATTTCTAATCAAAAAGCATTGGGTGACTCGTTAATTGCTAGCGCTATTTCTTTTGCGCCTAAAAGTATTTCTAACAGCGTAGAGGGTGAGCCGGTAGTTGATTTATTAGTCGGTAAAGAGCGTGCCTATAATGTGTTGTTAAATAGTCTTAATGATAGTCAGTTTGTCACCTATGATTATGATGAGTCCGTAGGCGTTATTTATTTTAATGAAGATGAAAAGCAAGAAAAGCAATCACTCACGAGTAAAGTGACTGGCTTTATCTATGATATCGCCACAGTACAATTTTTGAAAAATGACAGTCCTTATCCATTAGAAGATATTTTATCTAGCTTACCTAATGAAGAACCGGTCAACGCATTGTTTCCTCGAGTACAGCAAGATGCTTCCGTAAGAAAGTTATCTGGAATTCCAGGCTACTTATTAGTGTTAAAACAGGTGGAAGAAAACAAACAGCGTTTATATTTACGTGACGGTTATGGTCGCCCACTTTCTTCAGCGAAAGCAAAAGTGTTGCTCGATACGATTAAAAAACAGTTGTATTAACATCTGCACTAACAGCTCTATTAAAAGCTTTGCTAAGAGTTTTACTACAGTTTTTACTAAAAGTTTTACTAAAAGGCAACTTACATTAAGGTCCAACTATTGTGGCAATCGCTTTTTCGTCATTGGGTAGTGGTAGTAAGGGAAATGGTACGGTAGTACGTACACCTATCACGGATCAAAACAGTGCTGAGGATGAAAGTAGTACGATTGTTTTGATTGATTGTGGGTTTACCATAAAAGAAACTGAGCGTAGGTTAGCGCGTGTAGGCTTAACTCCTTCCGATCTAGATGCCATTATCGTGACTCATGAGCACGGCGATCATATCAAAGGTGTGGGGCCGTTAGCGCGTAAGTATAAGTTGCCGGTTTATATTACGGCTGGTACGTTCCGTAGTAAAAAGCTAGGCGCACTAGAAGATGTCCGCCTTATTCATCGCTACGAATCATTTGATATTAAGGCTTTTCATATTACTCCCGTTGCTGTTCCGCATGATGCCAGCGAACCGGCACAATTTATTATCGAATGCGATAATAAACGCTTAGGTATTCTGACTGACCTTGGCAATATAAGCCCTCATGTAGAAATGCATTACCAATCTTGTGATGCGCTTATTTTAGAGGCTAATCACGATCCCGCGATGTTGGCGTCAAGCGCTTATCCTTTTTCACTAAAACAGCGCGTTGGTGGTGCTTGGGGACATTTAAGTAATCAGCAAGCGGCGCGGTTTTTGGAGTCAGTCGATAGGCAGAAATTACAGCATTTAGTCGTCGCGCATATTAGCCGACAGAACAATAGCGTTGAGCTGGCACAGCAAGCGTTTAACGATGTGCTGGCCTCGATTAAAAATGTCGTTTATGCCTGTCAAGACGATGGCTTTGATTGGATAAGCTTGTCACCTTATAATGAACAGATCAGTTAACAAATAGAAAATATTAGTCATAACTAACAAGAAGCAACCACTACACACACTAGGTAATTACGATGGAAAAACGTCAAGAACTGTATGCCGGCAAAGCTAAATCAGTTTACACCACCGATGATGCAGATTTATTGGTGTTACATTTTCGCAACGATACGTCGGCGTTTGACGGAAAAATTATTGAACAACTAGACCGTAAAGGTATGGTAAATAATAAGTTTAATGCCTTTATTATGGAAAAATTAGAAGCTGCAGGCATTCCTACGCACTTCGAAAAACTGCTCTCCGATGAGGAATGCCTCGTTAAAAAGATGGATATGATTCCGGTAGAATGCGTGGTGCGTAACATTGCAGCAGGTTCGTTGTGCCGCCGTTTAGGTGTGGAGGAAGGTATTGATCTAACACCGCCAACATTTGAGTTTTTCCTGAAAAATGATGAGCTGGGCGACCCCATGATTAACGACTACCATATCGAATCATTTGGTTGGGCCACGGCAGAGCAATTGTCTGTGATGAAAAAACTGACCTTTCAGGTCAACGAAATACTGAAAGCGTTATTCCTCGAGGGTAATATGCTACTAGTCGATTCGAAATTAGAATTTGGCATTTACCATGGCGAAGTGATTTTAGGTGATGAGTTTTCACCCGATGGCTGTCGCTTATGGGATAAAGATACCCGTGAAAAGCTAGATAAAGATCGATTTCGCCAAGGTTTAGGTAATGTTATCGAGTCTTATGAAATGGTGGGTAAGCGCTTGGGTCTATCATTTTAATAGCCAAATATTTGCTTTATTGGGCAATATTGCCTAAATTGAGTATATAGACCCTTATTATTTTATTTCCCAGCTTGCAGGTAGCAATGACTTATATTTCCGGTATTAATAACGATCATGCAAATAACAATATGATCGACGAACGTCGCCGCTTTGAGCGTAAAGCGGCAGCAATACGAGTGGAAATATCACATCCTGCTATTGGTACGATGATTGGGTCAACACAAGATATCTCTGATGGTGGTGCTTCTGTTCAGCTAGATGGTCAAACCATGCCGCCAGTGGGCACACAGGTCAATGTACGTTTTATTAAAGTGGCGGGTGCGGTTAATCAAGAGCCTGTTATCATGAATGTGATGTACCAGCACCGAAATACACTCGGTCTCATGTTCGCCTGATATTTTCTTTGCGTTTTCTTTAAGTGATCACAGATAACCTCTCCCATGATACCTCTAACACCTCCTCTTTCTTGGGGGTGTATTGCGATGACACCGTCGTTCTCAAGCAAGCCCAACAGCTCTCCCAACAATTATCTCAACGATCTTTTTTACCACCAGAGCAACCCTTGCTGTCCAAGGCGCCTTCACAGCTAGATAGCGGTAGTTTTGTATTAATGGTCGGAGCACAAGGCGTTGGCTTACAAGCAACGGGTAAAAAAGCGCCAGGGCCGATACGGGTTGATTTTGCACAAGGCGCTAGCGCGCATCGCCGTCAATTCGGTGGAGGAAAAGGCCAAATGATTGCTAAAGCGATAGGTGTTAAAGGTGTTTATCGTCCGCACATTGTCGATTTAACGGCAGGTTTGGGACAGGACGGATTTGTGTTGGCAACATTGGGTTGTGAAATGACGTTAATTGAGCGCTCACCCATTGTACATGCCTTATTAGGGGACGGTTTAAGCAGAGCTGGCTTAAGTGCTGACCCGGAACTCCATGATATTTTACAGCGTATGACGCTAAAAAATTTACAAGGTGGAGATTATTTGCGGCAGTTAGAGCAGGCTGCCGATGTTATTTATTTTGACCCCATGTTTCCAGAGCGAACGAGTAAGGCCGAAGTGAATAAAAGTATGAAGGCGTTTCACTCCTTAGTTGGAAGTGATGATGATGCGGGTGAGATATTATCTTTAGCATTAACCAAAGCACAGTACCGCGTAGTCGTAAAACGCCCGAGAAAAGCGCCCGCTATTCATGTGCAGTATCCAGATCTATATTTGCCTGCCCCCAACGTTGTCTTTGAAGGAAAATCTACACGTTTCGATGTGTATACATTTAAAAAAATGCCTTAACAGATACGCCGACTGATACACACTGCATAATAAAATATGACGGTGAGTGGTTGAATTATTTAGTTATCCAACAGTTTAGGCCAGTTATCATCTGCGTTTTCAATCCGCTCCGTTTTATTTTTTAGCCAACGCTTTTGCACACCTTTGTTGTAATTTAGGTATAGCTTACCTTCGTGAATATCAAATACTTTTGGCTTGATTGATGCGGTTGTATTACGAGAAACTGCATAGGCGCAGTAGCCACCGTATTGTGGGGCATATTTTTCGGGTAATGCGATAAATAGTTTTCTATGTGCTTCTGAGGAGAACCACCATGTCGCGCCTAAATATTCGTAGCTAAATTCTTCTGTCCCTTTTACTGCTTCACCTTGGGTAAAATACGCTACCGTGTCATACCCTTTAATCGCTGCTCTAGCAGAGCCACCTGTGTAGACAGGGTCAACAGCTAGGGTTGAGAGGCTATAAGCGGATAAAATTAACCCTAACAAAAATGAAAGTAATGTGTGTGTTTTCATGAGATATACCAACTATTTCAAATGACCATAAGCCAAATCATGACCTACGCTTTTTTAGCTAGGCGCCCAAAAGATGAAAAAAGTTCTTTAATGCTACTGGTAATGGAGCGCGTTGTTTTTTCAACTTTGTAGCGTTTTTTTGCGCCAGAGTGGGTTGTTAATACATGATGTCGCGTAAAGGCTTGCTCAATGGCGGTTTCTAACTGCTTGTCTTCTAACGGCTTCGCTAAATAGCGAAACACCTGTCCAGAGTTGATTAATTCCACGGCAGTTTCAGCATCGGTTTCAGTGGTTAATACGATAGATATTAATTCGGGGCGCTTTTCTTTTAGCACGTTAATCGTTTGCATGGCTTCATCAGTATTAACGGGCAGCTCAATAATGGCAACCCCAATCGCTGAACGAGCAGAAACTACTCCGACTGCTTGAGGAATGCTCTGCGTTCCGTAAATGTTAATGTCGTGCTGGCGGCATACTTGGCGAATTTGATTGCGCAACTCTTGGCTGCTGCCCATCATAACAATACCTTGATCAGGGTTGTTGCCTGCAATATCCTTTAAAAAAGTATTGCCTTCCTCGTTGACGGCTTGATGATCAATATTCTCTATTACGTCAAATTCAGAGGCTAGTGCTGCTTCGGCAATGGTTTTATGTATTTCGTCATTGCGCCACGGCTTATTAATAAAGCGATAAATTTCCCCTTCGTTAATTGTCCGAATAATCGCTTCTTTATCCATAAAACCAGTGAGTAATAAACGCATCGTTTTAGGGTAAAGCTTGTGTACCTCAGCTAATAGTTCGTTCCCCAGCATATTAGGCATACGTTGGTCACTAACGATGACATTGATTTCATTTTCAGCAAGAATGGCTAAAGCTTCTTCACCGCCATTAGCGATATGTACATCGTATTCGCGTCGAAAAATAGAACGTAATGCGGTTAGTATGCGTTTTTCATCATCAACAAAAAGAACGCTATATTTTTTTTCAGTTGTCATCAAGTGAGCCTGCTAATGGATAAAAACTATCGATATGTGTGTTGTTTATATCACTACTATATGCATAAGAGTTATGGGTTAAGCGGCAATACAATTTCAATGGTTGTACCGCTACCAAGTATAGACGATACATTGATCTTGCCCTTGTGTGCTTGCACTATTTTATAAGCAATCGACATGCCTAAGCCAGTCCCTTCGCCAATGGGTTTGGACGTAAAAAACGGGTCGAACATTTTTTGTTGGGTGGCCTGATCCATGCCCACACCTTGGTCAGCAAAGGCAATCACAAGATCATCGTCCTGTTGTTGTGTGCTAATGCGCAGTTCGCCCCCGCTTTCTTTCATTGCTTGTGCGGCATTGGTGATGATATTTAAAAACAGCTGATTAAGTTTCGATGGTGTACAGACCAAGCTAGGTAAGTCCGACAGGTTTTTAACTATCGTGACACTATTTTCTCTAATCGGGTTGCTCGCAATCTTTACCGCATTCTCAATGCAGTCATGAATATCTACTTCTGCTGTTGACTGTCGATCAAGGCGAGAGAAGTCTTTTAAACTCATGACGAGCTGTGATATTTCACCAATGCCATGGTGGCTGTCTTCTAATAGCTGCTGGGTTTCTTCCACTACACCATCGCTATCAACAGCCTTGTATGAACGCAGAGCGCTGGACAGGGCGGCAGATAAGGCTTTATTGTTTCGTGGTTTTTTGCAGGCTTCTTGATATACCGCGTCAAATTGTTCAAACACTGCTGTCATATCGCCTAAGTTAACAGCGCTAGTGGTGATGTTGCTATTAACATAACCTAAAGGTGTATTGATTTCGTGCGCAACACCAGCCACCATTTCACCTAGCGATGCCATCTTCTCCGACTGTATTAGCTGCTCTTGAGATTCTTGTAAGTCATTATAAGTTTGTTGGATTTCTTCGGTTCTATCAGCGACTTGTTGTTCTAAGTTCGCATATTGCCTACGAAGTAAGTAAGCAAAAATAGTGAGTAGTACTAATAATACCAATCCATAGATAATGAGAGCATTACGAATCTTATTGGCTTTTTCAATCAGTATATTATGATAGTTTACATAAGCACTTTCTAAGTTGTTTAATTTGTCGCCAGTTTCTTGTTGTGTTGCGCGTAAAAAATATTTTTGGGTCTCTTCTGTAGCTAAAATAATATCGGACAATGTTTTAATGTAAGCAAAAACCACATCTTGTTCTTCATCGCTATAGTTTTCTATCATGCCTTGAATTCGGCCAATATCATCATTGAGTAGGTTGCGATTATCAATATCACTTTGTTCTAAATAGCGGTAAAAGTTAATGTTAATACTAATGATTTCAGGACGCAGCGAAAGTTTTTCTACGATCTGGTTAATCGGGGAGTTGACTTCTGAGGCTTGTAAAAAATCGTTATTGGCTTCCACCAGTCGTTGATGGTTCTCAATAAAATTATCAATATGATCTTGTTTTTTAACCAGTTCTTTTTCAAAACCAATAGTCGCATTACCTAATGCTTCGCTAGACTCAATTTCTTCAAACAATGCTTCATAGCGTAAGTTATCAAACTCATCAGATAGCGCAATCGTACGGTCTTCTATTGTATTGTAATCGCTATAATTAGCGTAACGAATACCAAAAAGTAAGAGGTTGATTTGATTGTCGAGTAATTTGAGGTTTCTGACCGATTCAGTCGTTTCTAAATAAACCTGGTCGTCTAGCAACATATTTTGTTTGATCGTAATATAGGCTAAAGCAATGCCAATTGAAATTAAGATAAATAAGCCAATAAAATATTTTTTCATGGGTGTTTTTTAGTCAGTAAAATGAATAGATGCTAAGCGTTGAGATACTAGACCATTAATAAGGTAATTAGTTCTTATGGAAGGGTTTATAGGTAAAATAACGGGTCGTAAAGTGACTGGCCTTAACGTGACTGAAAATAGAGTAAGATCAAAACGGTAGTAGTACGTAAAAGGTCAACATAAAACCTCTGTGTTAGTTGTGCATCACATAGCGATATTTTATGATTCCTTCATATACACATTACTTCTTCATTTATGGTCTACAGCGGTGAACCTATGCAGTTACAAGATTATCGGCGGGAATACATACAAGGCGGTTTGCGTCGCAAAGGTCTTAATACTAACCCGATCGCGCAATTTGAAACATGGCTGCAGCAGGCCATCGCATCAGGTCTATCTGACCCAACCGCGATGACACTCGCCACCGTAGACGAAAACGGTTGGCCTAATCAGCGTATCGTATTACTCAAGCAAGTCGATGAACAAGGCTTTGTCTTTTTCACCAACAAGCAAAGTATCAAAGGTAGGGCAATTGCTAATAACCCCAATGTTAGCTTGCACTTTCCTTGGTATCCATTAGAGCGACAAGTACGAGTACAAGGCAAGGCGACCTTACTAGACGAGCAAGAAGTATCCCGTTACTTTGCTTCTCGCCCCAAAGAGAGCCAGCTAGCGGCGTGGGCATCAGAGCAAAGCCAAGTAATCCCATCGCGGGATCATTTGCTCGAAAAGTTCACCGCATTACAAGAACAGTATGTAGAAAGCGATGCGCCACTACCTACTTTCTGGGGTGGCTACCGGGTCAAGCCTAGCTGCATCGAGTTTTGGCAAGGTGGAGAGCATCGTCTACACGATCGCTTCCAATATACACAAAGTGATGTAGATAGTGATATAAATAGCGATTGGAAAATAGAGCGTTTAGCGCCTTAACTTTTTAACCGCGTTGTGAATAACGTTTTTAGTGATTTTTATAATACTCAGGTATCGAATCCCATATGAGCGAAGTAATACAATCGAAGGCTAAAGCGTTTATTCACTGTGCCATTCCTTTTTTAATATTGGGGTGTTTTCTATTCGGTGCGCTATCAGACGGTATTGCCATCCCCGGCAGAGAAGGGTCATTGGCATTACTTGGAATATCCGCATGGCTTGCCTGCTTGTTTCCTTTGTTGTGGCTAACGGGAGATCTTATACGCCATTATCCCAATGTGCCTATGTCCACCAAAGCGCGTAATATGGCTTCTACAATACTGACCGTTGTGGGTGCGTTGATATTTTTTTATGCGACGACTCTATAAAGCTCTGTAGGATTTTATAGTGTGTATCCTACTTTTCATTTTTTCTATACTCATCAAACAACTTAAACTGCCAAGCGCGAGAGGCTAATACCACGGTAATATTCTTCCGTTGTGATTTTGGCAGTTGAGAATCCTGATGGGCGAGGGCGTTGAATTCTTTGGCGAGTTTGTCTATTTTGCGTTGCATTTCTTGATGGGAAAAGTCCCCCAGTTCGCCATTTAATACTAATAACTTTTCATCATTTTCTTTAAATGTTGAGCGAAAAAAATCTTGCTCTACATGACGTTGGAAAAAGCGTTGTATAGGTCCATTCACTTGCCAACGAAAATTTGGTGCGATTAATAATTTAATGCGATTGTTTGGTAGTAACTCGATCACGCGTAAGCGGTCTAGTTGCGCCAGCTTGCGTATGCAATCGGTTTCGCTAATGTCGATATCTTGGCATAAATCGCTGAAGCTATGACCATTCATGACTTGAATGGCAATCATCAGCAATAAAGTATCGTTCACTAACTTTTGTTCTTGCTCTAGTGTTAACTGCTGCAGTTGAGGCTGTTCTTTTTCCATTAACGCAACTAGCTCAGATAGTTGTAAGTTAATAAGTTGGCAGATGGCTTCTAAACGCTGCAAGCTAAAAGATTGATCGGTAAATAAGCGTTTAATAGAGGCTTCGCTCATGTCTAAGGTCATGGCGACATCGGCATAAGTCTTTCCTTGTGCTTTAAGCTGTTTTTTTAGGGTGCTGATCAGCGCGGGGGTTTGAGTCATTACGGCTAGCCTATGATAAAGTGCTTCTTACATAATGTTAAGTATTGTATGGTAATGCTTTTGGTGTGATAAAAATAGACTTTGAAGGTTAAGGTAGTAAATTGTCTCGTGATAGCAGATGATCCGCTTCGTCAACTAATGGATAACACGACACCCATTAACAATAATAGCTGTGTAAACGGCTAGGATCATCCATCATGAAAACATTGTTTAAAACCCCTTATTCCATTCCTTTTTTAGTCGCGGTATTTCTAAATGCCTTTGTTGATCTTGGGCATAAAATCATCATTCAAAATACGCTGTTTAAAATACATGATGGCAGTGAGCTGGTTATTTTTACCGCGATTATTAATGCCCTTATTTTATTGCCATTTATCTTACTGTTTATTCCTGCGGGGGTCGTTTCTGATCGTGTCCCTAAGCATCGTGTGATGCGGCTCTCGGCATGGGCGGCGGTGATGTTAACGATATTCATTACCGCGAGCTATGTGATGGGCTGGTTTTGGTTTGCCTTCGGTATGACCTTTTTACTCGCCGCACAGTCGGCGTTTTATTCACCGGCAAAGTTAGCTTATTTAAAAGGCTTCTTTGGAAAGCAGCATTTAGCGCAAGCCAATGGCCTAGTGCAAGCTATTGCGATTATCGCCATTTTATCAGGCACATTTGTTTTCTCTATATTGTTTGAAATGTGGTTTCCAGAAATGGTAAATGGAAGCCCTGCGAGTAAGGGTGAGGTGCTACAAGCGATGGTGCCAGCGGGTTTTTTATTAGTGCTGAATAGCGTGATCGAACTTGTTATGGTGTATCGCTTACCGAATGTGGATGGGATTGAAAAAACGGATGCGATGTTAGCGGTGCAAGTAGCGGAAAAAATTGACACCACGGAAAACGAAGTGACCAATATCTCTATTGCTGAGGGGAGTAGTTCTTTACTCTCCGTCTTGCGCAACTCTAGTATCCGCCTATCTATTATTGGTTTGGCAATGTTTTGGTCGGTGGGGCAGGTGCTGTTAGCGGCGTTTCCGGCCTTTGCTAAGGATTCCTTGGGTGAGCTAAATACTATTGTGATTCAAGGTATTTTGGCTGCAACCGGTGTCGGTATTGCTATTGGTTCGTTGATCGCTGGGCGTTGTTCAAAAAACTATATTGAAACTGGCATTATCCCCATTGGCGCTATTGGTTTGGCGATAGGTTTATTTATATTGCCTCAGTTAGATTCTGCATTAACCTTGGCAATGAATTTTTTATGGATTGGTGTAATGGGAGGTTTATTTATTATCCCTCTTAATGCGCTTATTCAATATCACGCGAAAGATAAAAATTTAGGCAAAACCCTAGCGGTGAATAACTTAATTCAAAATATTGCCATGCTCAGTTTCTTAGCGCTGACGGTAGCGTTTTCATTAGCGAATATTGCTAGTCAACAACTATTACAACTCATTGCGGTTATCGCCTTAGTAGGTGGCCTTTATACGGTGATTACTTTGCCGCAAAGTTTAATTCGCTTTGGTTTAGGTTTTGTAATGTCGCGCCATTACAAAATCGATGTGCAAGGCATGCAAAATATTCCCCAAAAAGGCGGCGTATTATTGCTAGGTAATCATATTAGTTTTGTCGATTGGGCGATTATTCAAATCGCTTGCCCTCGACCTGTGCATTTTGTGATGGAAAAATCAATTTATGATCGCTGGTATCTACAATGGTTTTTAAAACTGGTAGGTTGTATTCCTATTCAAGCCGGTGCACAAAGCAAAGCCGCGTTAGCAGAAATTGCGACCTTATTGGATGATGGCAAAGTGGTGTGTTTATTCCCCGAGGGTACATTAAGCCGCACGGGAAATATGGCAACCTTTCGTAAAGGGTATGAGCGCGCTATCGAGTTAACCAACGATACTTCTATCTGTATTGTTCCGCTCTATTTACATGGATTATGGGGCAGCCAGTTTTCACGTTCATCTACTCGCATTAAAAGTACGCGTTCGGCAGGCTATACCCGTGATGTAATGATTGCCTTTGGCGAAGCGATGTCAAAGGATACCAGTACTGATATTCTTAAGCGCCGTGTGTTTGATTTATCCATTCATGCATGGGATGCACATATTCACGCGCAATCGAATATTGCTGCGACGTGGATAGATCGAGTGAAGTCACAAGGCGATAGCAGCCCAGCGATTACTGACACGCTAATGGGTAAAATATTGTCGCCTAGTCAGGCATTAGCGGCTGCCAGTGCAATAGCTAAACGTATAAGCTCGTGTGCATCAGAACAAAATATAGGGGTGTTATTGCCTACTGGTGCGGGCGGTGTACTAACGAATATGGCAGCACTGTTGGCAGGTAAAACGATTGTTAACTTGAACTATACCGCGAGTACCGATGCCATTGCGGCTGCGATAGCGCAGGCGGAGATTTCCACTATTTATACCTCTGCCCGTTTTATTAAAAAGCTGAAGGACAAAGGCATTCCATTAGAACCCGTATTAGAAAATGTACAGCTGGTATATGTAGAAGAGCTAATACAGTCCATTAGTCGTGCAGAAATGTTAGCGCGCTGGCTACTCGTTAAAGCCATGCCTGCCGCACTATTAAAACACTTATTGCTCACGGCAATACCTAGTGATGCCACCGCTGCAATTTTGTTTTCTAGCGGCAGCGAAGGTTTACCCAAGGGCGTGCAGCTAAGTCACCAAAATATAATCGCCAATGTAAAGCAAGTGGCAGATGTATTAAATACTCAAGACAATGATGCGGTGATGGCTTCGCTACCTTTGTTTCATGCCTTTGGTTTAACCGTCACGCAATTTATGCCTCTGCTCGAAGGTTTACCGATGGTATGCCATGCCGACCCTACTGATGTGTTGGGCGTAGCAAAAGCGATCGCGAAAAATCGTGTCACTTTATTGTGCGGCACTTCAACATTTCTACGCTTATATTGTCGTAATCATAAAGTGCATCCCTTAATGTTAGATAGCTTACGCATCGTGGTATCTGGAGCAGAGAAGTTATCGCCAGATGTGCGAGACGCATTTGGTAAAAAATTCAACAAGCCCATTTACGAAGGTTATGGCGCGACCGAAACTGCCCCCGTTGCCAGTGTGAATTTACCGGATGTTATCGACCTGCGTAGCTACCGTGTGCAGCAAGGCCAAAAGCTAGGTAGCGTAGGCATGCCATTACCAGGTACGAGTATTAAAATTGTTGATCCTGCGTGTTTAGATAGCAATATAAGCAACGAAACCATTAATGAGTTGCCTACCGGCGAGCAAGGCATGATCTTAATTGGTGGTGTGCAAGTGATGCAGGGCTATTTACAGCAACCAGAAAAAACCGCCGCTTCGATTAAAGTCATTGATGGTCTACGGTGGTATGTATCGGGCGATAAAGGTTTTCTCGATGAAGAGGGCTATTTAACGATTGTTGATCGTTACTCTCGTTTTGCCAAAATAGGTGGAGAAATGGTGAGCCTAACGGCAGTGGAAGGAACTGTGCGAAAGGTATTAGCACTCAACACCGTCAGTGAAAACCAGGAAATTCTAGCGGTTAATTTACCAGACGAGAAGAAAGGTGAGCGCATCGTATTGTTAATGTCGTCATCAAATGAAGCGAGTGGGGAGCTTGTGACTATGAGTGACGTACGCCAAGCGATGAGTGATAATCAATGTAACCCCTTAATGATTCCTAGTGAATTAATCATTCTAGAAGCATTGCCTAAACTAGGCACGGGTAAAATGGATACTGCAACAGCGAAAAAAATAGCATCGGAGAATACGTAATGCCAGCATGGATACACAATAAAACCTTGCGATTATGGATACCACCCATAGCTGGCTTTTTATTTTACGGTGCATGGGCATTTTTTATTAATTTTTCCCACGGTTGGGATAGCGCTATTACGGCTGCGTTTACGCAAGGAGGATATAGTTTTACTATCACCTTAGTCTTGGCACTGGTGATAGAGTTTTTGTTTCAACGGCTTTCAGTCACATCAGTGGCCGCAGGATGGCGAAATGTGTGGGTGTTTATCGGGGGGTTCTCTTTGCTGATTTTTACCTCTGTTGGCATCAATCTATTAAGCGGCACCCCTGAAATTATCTGGACAGTGTTACCGGGTTTAACGGTCAGTGCGGTGTATACGGTGATATATATTTTAGCGTTAAATAAAGTAGAGGAATAACTGAGTTGTCTACAAAAATGCTGGTTCGGTCTTTAGGGATATTATTTTTAATGTTGTCTGCTACAGCGCAAGCGGCAGACTGTGTGATATTACTGCATGGCCTAGCACGTAGTGATAGCTCCTTTTCTACCTTACATGACAAGTTAAAAGGTCATGGCTATCGAGTGGTGAATCATCATTACCCCTCTACGCAATACGATATAACAACCCTCGCAAAAGAGGCGATTGATATCTCACTTAAGCAATGCCAAGCCCCCGCTGATAATAGCTTCGACATTCACTTTGTTACGCATTCTATGGGCGGCATTTTAGTACGACAGTATTTATCGGAATATACCATTCCCAATCTTGGGAGAGTAGTGATGTTAGGCCCGCCGAATAAAGGCAGTGAAGTAGTCGATACTTTTGGTGATTACCAATTGTTTAAATGGATTAACGGCCCAGCCGGACTGCAGCTGGGCACCAAAAGTAATAGCCTACCTAACACACTAGGTGCAGCCAATTTTGAGCTAGGCATTATCGCAGGCATACGCACCATTAACCCTGTAGTGTCATCCATATTACCTCAACCTAACGACGGTAAAGTCTCCGTAGAAAGCACTAAACTAAAGGGCATGAAAGACCACATCACCATACCTGTCACCCATACCTTTATGATGAGTAATAAAAAAGTGATGAGGCAAGTGTTGTATTTTTTAGAGCACGGGGAGTTTTGGCGAGAAGAGTAAGGAAGTAAAGCCCCCAGTCTTGATTGCAGCCCATCCACTCTCCCAATTTCCATTAATGCAACACCACGTTTCTTCTCGGTATGCTATTCATAGTATTTGAATAAACCCCGTTGTTTAATGAGTCGGTTTTTTGAAGTTCTGGTCTTCTATCGCTATTATTAGGCAGTATGATATGGCTTAGTAATCGTCGATCAATACTTCGCTTGCCTACTTTTATATTGTTTTCAATACACATGTTCAGTACTTTTTCTGTGGTGTTAGATCTGGATGTGTTGCTATCGCTAACCAACGAACCTTCCAGCATTTGAAACCCTGATTGCAGTGACATCATGATGTTGCTTAAGGCTAACCCTCTATCATTATATGTGTTTAGTGAAAAAATAATTCTAGGGTAGTGGCGAACTAAGGCGCTGCATAGCGTTAAAGTTTCGGCGGGTTGAAGCCAGCCGAGAGTGTCGTTAATTCGAATGAATTTCACGCCATAGGATTCGGCTATGCTAATTTGTTGGCAAATTTTTAAATACCGTGTGGACGTAATGCCATTAACAAAAATATTGTCGATGCTGACTTTAAATTTTTTTGCGCCTAAGCGTTTAAAGGCGGTGATTGCATTAATAAACTTTCTATTTTCATTATCATAGCTATCCATAGTAAAGGCGAAAATAGTCTCTGCTATCCATTGCTTATCATAATTGGCTTTAGCAAAATAATCATAGGTGGCTTCCCATCGATTTAATGCGACTTTGTAAGTCAGTTCAGCATCTTCAGGTAATTGACCTTGTTGCATATCTACTCGACACTGCTCCCATACGATGGTTTTGTCTGTGTCTCCGCCCAAGATGAAGCCATTTATGCCAGCTTCGGATAAGTCATAAAGTAGCTGCATTTGTTTCGATAAAGACAGAGCTGACGAACAGCGCTCGGCATTGTCTAGCAAGGTCTTGTCGACTATGTAAGGAACTGAAAAATTATTGCATTGTATCTTGTGTCTTATTGGCATAAAGCCCCCGGTAGTTGTCGAATCGTGTAGAGTTAGCGTTTTACTTGCAGTATGTATATGCAGAGCTATAGCTAGAACTGTACCAACCACGTAAGACTGTTTGCTAATGGGGCTTGCGGGTGGATGCGATGCAAAAGCCTATAAATAATCCTTAAAAAAATATAAAACTGTCTGCGAATGGAGACATTACAGTTAGCGGTATAAAAGTTTTTTTAAGTGGCTGACGATAATTCTTGTTTTTATAGGGCTAGCGCACGGGTATCGGATAATGTGGTGATTGTGAAAGTGTTTCCAAATGACGACAACTTTTATTTTTCCGTTAGTTAGATTAACGCTGAATCCTTATGTCCTTTATTCCATGTTTATAGTCAGTGCGCTCAAGCCTAAATTACCTTAATCTGAATTTATTAACTCTTGATATCAAGTAATAGTGTCATGACTTGTGATATTTGATCCTTAAATGAAGTAATAAGTGAGATAACATAATGAGTAATAGACGATTTGTAACAAAGGGTGATGGCCTCCCTAATTGGTCGAACCCTATCAGTCACGCGGTTGTTGTGAATAATATGTGTTTTGTTAGCGGGCAATTATCCGTTAATGAAGAGGGGGAATATATTGTTGGCTCTATTGAGGAGGAGGCTGTTCGCGCTTTTAATAATGTGTTTTCTGCAATAAGAGAGGCAGGGTTTGAAAAAAATGAAATTGTATATGTAGATATTGCATTTTCAGACTTATCACAGGTAGAGATAGTGAATGCACTTTATATGCGTTTATTCCCTGAGGGGCGGAGGCCTGCAAGGACAATTTATGAGGCGGCAAAGTTACCGTTTGGTGGTAAAGTGAAGGTTGTTGCGACTGCGGTCAAAGACATTCTTTAATCACTGTAAGTATATTTATGAAATATTTTAAAAAAATGATCGAACACTTTATTACCGTTGATGACGACGAGTGGGATAATATCTGTACAAAGCTTAAAACGGTAACAGTCAATAAGGGCACGGTTATTCATCGGTCGGGTAGTGTGTTTAGTGAAATATGGTTTGTGAAAAGTGGCCTGTCTCGTTCGTATTTTACAGATGTAAATGGTAAAGACTTTACGTGGCAGTTGTATTTTCGTGGTAAATCTACGCATGGGTTAAACCACTTTCTTGATGACAGTGTGAGCTTTTACGAAAACACGGGTTCAATGCTCAGTTTTGAGGCACTTGAAGACTCCGTCTTTTATACTATTTCCCTTGCTGAGTTAGATGAATTTCTTTCGAAGAATAAGAAATGGGAGCATTTAGCCCGAATTTGGTTGCACGACACTTATTTTGCCGCGACGTATAAACGTGTTATTTCATTGATGTCTGAAACGGCGAAAGTGCGTTATGAGCGTTTGCTGGATGAATATCCATCGATTACGAAACAAGTGAAGTCTTATCATATTGCGTCATATCTTGGCATTGCCCCTCAAACATTAAGTAAATTAAAAATATGAATCTAGGTGAATGAAGCTGAGCGCGCTAGTCCTTATTATGCCTTTTTAATTCAAAGCCATAAGCAGAAGCGATAAACGGGAGCGATAACTATGTCGGATTTTCATATTTTTCAACAACTACACCAGCAAGAGAATATGTTTCATATTGGTAATGTGTGGGATATACCAAGCGCCTTAATGTTTGAAAAAGCGGGCTATCAAGCCTTGGGTACATCTAGTGCAGCTATTGCAGATACATTAGGCCATGAAGATGGTGAGCAAATGCCCTTTGATACGCTTGTTGGTATTGTTACATCCATTATAGATAATGTTTCTATACCATTAAGCGTTGATATCGAGGCGGGATATAGCCGAGATATCGAAAATGTTATTGGTAATATCATTCGTTTGGCAAATATAGGTGTGGTGGGTATCAATCTAGAAGATTCAGTTGTGAATGAAGAGGGCAATAGACAAATAGTTGATGCATTGGAGTTTAGTCAAAAAATTCAGGTGATCAAAGCGCATTTATACGAGAAAAAAATAGATGTTTTTCTTAATATACGAACGGACTCTTTTATAATGGGCTTAGATAAACCGCAAGAAAAAGCCATTGAACGAGCAAAGTTATACGAACATGCTGGTGCAGACGGTATTTTTATTCCTTGTGTTGTTAATCAAGATGAGATTAAGCAACTTGTTGATTGTGTGTCTATACCCTTGAACGTAATGGCGATGCCAACATTACCCTCGTTTTCAATATTAGAGAATATAGGGGTAAAAAGAGTGAGCTCGGGTCCTTTTGTTTATAATAAAGTTAAAGCAGCCTTGGGTGATAGTTTACAAAATATCAAACAAAAAAAGTCATTTCTTCCGTTGTTTGAATGAATGGCAGTAAGAAAATTTTCATACTATATATTCTACGTAAGGCGTAATAAAAAGCATGAATGCAGACATACTCTATAAAATTATATTTTTTTGGGTGATATTCTTTATCACGCCGGGGCCTGTCTGGGTTTCGGTAATGGAGGCGACTCGAAAATTGAGTGTTGCAGAAATTGGTCGATTCTTTTTTAAGGTGTTTTTTCCCTCAAGCCTTTTGATTCAATTTAATCAGGCGATTATTTGCGTTTTTTTTGTAGGATTTGTAGTCACTATTTTTTCGAAAATTGATTTTGTTTTTTATCTTTTAGGCGGTTTGTATATTGCATATCTTGCCTATAAAACCGTTAGAAGCAAGCAATCTAATGTTCTGTTCGAATTAGGCTTTTTAAATCTGGTGATGGTGATGTTACTATCACCTAAAATATGGTTGTTGTTTCCATCGGGCGCGGTCATCGCTAATCAGTTCTCTCATAGTGATATCACCAATGCGCTAGTTTTTGCCGGCACTATGATTGTTGTGCAAAGTGTGATGTTTTTTGTCTATGCGATGATTGGCAAAGTAGGCACTACATTATTAAAAGATAACTTTTCTTATTTGGCGTCGGCTTTACTCGTATTATTTGCTTTGTTCTTATTCAATGAAGCGTTTCATATCGCTATTGAAAACTCGTAGCGTTACTTTGTAAGGGGTGATATTGTCACAATTCTAGCTGTTACACAGCTTTGTTGTGATCAAGTTGTACTTATGAATTTTAAACGAATTGAAACATTTTTTTGGGTAGCTAAACTAGGCAGCTTTCGCAAAGCGGCGGAGCAGCAGTGTACCACTCAGCCGGCGATTTCTTCTCGTATTGCCATGTTGGAAGAAGAATTAGGGGTTCGACTGTTTGAGCGTGACGGTAATAGCAAGGTGTTACTGACGCTGAAAGGGCAAGAGTTAATTCGCTATGCCGAGCGCTTGATGAATTTGTCTAATGAGTTTGTGCATACGGCGAATCAAGATGCGGCGTACTCGGGTTTGTTGCGTTTAGGTGTATCGGAAACCATTGCACACACGTGGTTGTCGGATTTTTTAAAGGTATTACATCAGCAGTTACCTGATATAACCGTTGAGCTAACGGTAGATTTATCCGTTAATTTGCGAAAGCAGCTAGCGGATAGCGTGATAGATTTGGCTTTTTTAATGGGGCCAACAGGTGACCCGTCGATCAATGATACCTCCCTGTGGTCTTCGCAGTTACATTGGGTGGCGAGCCCGTCGTTGATGAAAAACGACCGTAACTATGAGGTGAGTGAATTAGCCGAATATACTATTGTGACCTACGCGCGTAATACCATCCCTTACAATGAAATCAGTCAAAAGCTGGCAGAGGCCGTTGACCGACCTGCGCAAATATTTACTTCTAGCTCGCTTGGCGTGTGTCGTCGCTTAGTCGTGGAAGGTGTGGGTATTGCGGCGTTGCCGATACACATTGTTGATGCAGATATTGCTAATCAGTCGCTACATATTATTGATGCCAAATGGCACCCATCTAAGCTTACTTTTACGGCATCACACGCGATGATCCCCTATAAGCCGGAATTGGCGGCGATTATAGAGCTCGCAAAAACCGTGGCCGACGGTTATAGCATTCCTTCTATCACTTCTATTCCTCCCACCGCTTAAGCTTTCTTTGGCTTTATACCTCGTCTCTGTCTGTCGTCTATTCTGATCGTTTATTCTGAGTTTCGCCTGTTTTGTTGTTGATGTAATCCGGCTCTTTCGATAAGTTAAATTTATTGGTTTTGAAAGAATATGACGATTAGATTTTATTGTTGCATTTGATAGTATGAATCTACTAATAGATATAATAAATAGTCATCATACAGGCATCACACCATGATCAATGCCAATAATAGCAACGCCGTTAACTCAATTAGCGGTACGCCTTTTGAATCCGTCGGTTTGTCGCAATTAAGAACGCAAATTCGTAGCAATCAATTTATGGGGAATACTAGCGGCTTAATGCCCGGTTTGGTGCAAGGTAACATTGTGGTGTTACCTGCCAGTATGGCAGAAGAGTTCCTTGTGTTTTGTCGCCTCAATACGATTCCTTGTCCGGTTATTGGTTTTTCTCAAGCGGGTGATCCTAGGCTGCCTATGTTGGGTAGTGATCTCGATATACGAGTAGATGTGCCGGAATACTGTATTTTTCGTGAAGGCGAATTGTGTGAAACAGTGGCCGATATTAGCGATTATTGGGAGGAAGATTCTGTCGCTATTGTGATTGGTTGTTCATACTCTTTTGAAGATGCGTTGATATCGGCGGGTTATCGCATTCGTAATACCGACATGGGGCTTAACGTTTCTATGTACGATACGAGTATCCCCACGCAGGCGACCGAACATTTTAGCGGTAACACGGTAGTGTCAATGCGCCCGTTTAAGCCAGAAGATATTGCTGCGGTAACCGATATCACTAGCCAGTTTTCAAAAACCCACGGTGCGCCAATACATATTGGTGATCCTGCGGTTATCGGTATTAGCAATATTCAACAACCAAATTATGGCGATGCAGTGCCTATTGCTGATAATGAAGTGCCTGTTTTTTGGGGCTGTGGCGTGACCAGCCAACGCATATTAAGAGATGCCAAATTACCGTTAGTCATTACTCACGCACCGGGAAAGATGCTGATAAGCGATGTGCGTTACGAGCAGTTGTAAACGCTATCCTCTTTCTCAAAATATCATCTCTACCAATAGCTTTTAAAAAAATCTTTACTAATAAATAATAATGAGGACGACACGATGAAAAAATCAACATTACTAATGAGCTTACTGCTAAGTATTGGTGCTGCCACAGCATCGGCCGCGACAACATGGGATTTGCCGACACCTTACGGCGATGGCACGCATCAAACACAAGTGGCAAGAAGCTTCGCCGAAGAAGTAACAGCATCGGGTAAATTAACTATTAAGGTGCATTCAGGTGGTTCGCTAATTAAACATCCCGAAATTCACCGCGCGGTTAAGTCACGTCAAGTACAAATTGGCGAGGTTTTTGTGGGGCGTTTAGGTAACACTGACCCTATTTTTAAATTGGATAACATTCCTTTTTTAGCAACCGATTTTGATAGTGCAGAAAAACTCTATCAAGCATCGAAAGAAGCAATGAATGCGCAATTAGAGTCTGATGGCTTAATGCTGTTATATACCTCTCCATGGCCAGCACAAGATTTATATTCTAATAAGCCAGTGAGTAGTTTGGCTGATTTAAAAGGCTTAAAGATGCGTGCCTACAGCCCAACGACTTCTCGCTTAGCGGACTTAATGGGAACCACGCCAGTAAATATACCGTTTAGCGATGTAGCGCAAGCCTTCACAACAAATGCAATTGATGCGATGGTAACCTCACCGAGTACGGGTGTTAACAGCCAAAGTTGGGATTACATTACGCACTTTACGACGATTAATGCATGGATCCCGAAGAATATGGTGTTTGCTAATAAAAAAATATTTGATCGTTTAGATGCTGAAACACAGCAGGTGATATTAACGGCTGCTGCCAACGCCGAGAAAAAAGGCTGGGCTTTGGGCCGTAAATTAGCAGTAGAGCATACCAATATATTAAAAGAAAATGGCATGGTAGTAACTGCACCAACAAAAGAGCTAGATGCAGAGTTACGTGCTATCGGTACGACTATGGTTAACGAATGGTTAGCCGAATCTGGCGATACCGGAGCGGCTATTATTAAAGCGTTTAAAGGTGAATAAATAGCTTAATTAAAACGTTTCATTTGATATCGTCATGCCAGGCTTGGCCCGATATCTATTTTTTATCGGTGGTATTGGATTCCGGATAAGCAAAAAATGCTTTCCGGAATGACGGGTGTATCTTTGATATCGCCATGCCGGGCTTGGCCTGGTATCTATTTTTTATCGGTGGTATTAGATTCTGGATAAGTAAAAAGCGCTTTCCGGAATGGCGGATTTATCTTTGATATCGTCATACTGGGCTTGACCCGACATCTATTTTTTATCGGTGGTATTAGATTCCGGATAAGCAAAAAATGCTTTCCGGAATGATGGATTTACTTTTTATGATGTCATATGGGATTCAACGGATTTACCCTTTCTATCGTCATGCCGAGCTTGACTCCATAACTGTCCGGAATAAAAGTTAGGCGTATTGCTAAAGGGGTTGCAGCCTCTAGGTTTAAAGGGTAAAACCCACTGACACGACTCCTAACCTAGGGCTGCAATATGTATAGAAATACACGATTTACTGAACTAATGAAAGCACTTCCTCGTCAGGCAGTAGAAAAAGTGGTTTCAGAACATAAAGCAGATAAGCACAGCAAAGGGTTTCGTTGCTGGAATCAGTTGCTCGCGATGATTTATGCGCAGGTATCAGGATGCCAAAGTCTACGAGAATTAGAGGCGGGATTTAATAGTCAGGAAATGCATCATTATCACTTAGGTTGTCGCACAATTAAGCGTTCAACATTATCAGATGCGAATAAATATCGTTCGAGTGAGGTGTTTGCTGATATCTGTGAATTGCTCTTAAAGCGCGGACACAAAAAAGTGAAAGGTGAACTCAGTGATCTATTATATTTATTAGATTCTACACCGATACCGTTAGTGGGTTTAGGTTAAGATGAATGGGCGGAAGCAGAAAAAGATAATCGTATTCAGGGATTAAAAGCGCATTTAACGATAGCGTCTAGGAGTAATACTCCGGTCAACCTTGAGATAACAGAGCCTAAAATAAGTGATCTTGAGATAGGCAGAAAAACAGAAGCCGAAAAAGGCGCGACGTATGTGTATGATAGGGGTTATACCGACTATAACTGGTGGTATCGTTTACATGAGTCAGGTAGCGTATTCGTCTCTCGCTTTAAACGTAATGCGTCTTTAGTAGTTGAATCTTATCGCCCAATAGAGGCTGGATATGAAGAAATAATTTTAGAAGATACGATAGTGTGTTTTAAAAACAAACATCCGGGAGGCGGTAGAGTTAATCATTATTACGGTACGCCGCTACGAAAGATTACAGTGAGTCGGCCGGATAAAGATACGCCGTTAATTATCGCCACCAATGACATGACGCGGTCAGCGGGAGAGATTGCTCAGTTGTATAAACAGCGCTGGGGCATTGAATTGTTTTTTAAATGGATTAAGCAAAATTTGAAAATAAAAGTGTTCTTAGGGCGTAGTAAGAATGCGGTAAAAATACAAATTTATAGCGCAATTATTACGTACTTGTTGGTGCAGTTGTATCAACGCAATTTTCAACAAGATGTGAGTTTGAAAATGTGCCTAATGAGCTTGCGAGCCACTCTATTTCAGAGGGTTGAAACAGAGTGGAAAAGAGAGAAAAAGAGGCGTAAGAAAGCCTTGCATTATCAATCCATGCAAGGAGTTCTTGCCCTATGAATATTTATTCCGGACAGTTATGGAGCTTGACTCGGTATCTACTCCGTATTGATTTTACAGTATCAATAAATGACATTCTTTCATGGCGGTTTATTTATGAATAAAATCAAACACTATTTTTATCTGTCTTCGGTAATATTGTCGGGCAGTTGTTTGGTGATGATGACCTTGCTGATTTTAGCGCAAATTATTGCGCGATCATTTGGGCAAGTTATTCCTTCTTCTGAAGACTTTGCAGGCTGGCTATTATCCGCCACCATATTTTTTGGGTTAGCTTATACCTTTCATCATGGTGGCCATATTCGTGTCACGATGTTGTTGAGCAGGCTCTCGCCTAACAAGCGTCGCTTACAAGAGTTTTTCAATTTATTGACTGGTTTGTTAATTTCTGCCTATTTCGCTTTTTATAGTATCGTTACCGTATACGACTCGTATGATTACGAAGAAGTAACAGAAACTTATCTTGCGATGCCGTTATGGATAGTGCAAACGCCAATGGCCGTAGGCGCATTGTTTTTATTTATGGCTATGCTAGACAGTTTTATTGAGATGTTAGCAGGGCGAACCCCTTTATATATTAGTAGCGAAAACGAATTAAGTGGGGAGGGTTAAGCAATGGATATGACATTAATTGGTGTTGTTTTAGTGGTGTGTATGTTGCTTATGCTCACGAGTGGTATTTGGGTGGCGTTAACCTTAACGGGGCTATCGATTGTAGGTTTACAATTAATTGGTAACGGTAGTATTGGATTGTTAATGGGCACGTCTTCGTGGAGTGCAACAACAGGGTGGTCGTTAACAGCATTGCCGTTATTTATTTGGATGGGCGAAATACTTTTTCGAACACGCTTATCACAAGACTTATTTGAAGGGCTATCGCCTATTTTATCGAAAATTCCGGGTAAGTTATTGCATGTCAATATTTTAAGTTGCGGAATTTTTGCAGCAGTATCAGGTTCTTCTGCGGCTACGGCAGCGACTATCGGCCGAATGACATTGCCAGAGCTATCTAAGCGGGGTTATTCTGATGAAATGGCCATTGGTACTTTAGCCGGATCCGGCACTTTAGGCTTGTTAATTCCCCCATCTATTATATTGATTGTGTATGGTGTTGCCGCTGAAGTGTCTATTGCTCGATTGTTTCTCGCAGGCGCTTTACCGGGCTTAGTGTTAATTGGCTTGTTTATGTTATACACCATCGGGTGGTCGTTTTTTAAAGGGAATAAAAACGGTGTTGTTGATGATGTACTTTATACCACCAAAGAAAAAATTCTAGCGCTTAAAAAATTAATTCCTATCACCATTCTTATTGGCGGTGTTCTCGGCTCTATTTATCAAGGTGTGGCGACGCCTACCGAAGCCGCAGCATTTGGTGTGACGGGCGCGCTGACCCTATCTATTGTATTAGGTAGTTTTAGTGTGTCTAGTTTTTTAGGCAGTATTACGGGTGCCGTTAAAAATTCCTGTATGTTAGGGCTCATTTTAATAGGAGCCCATTTTTTAACATTGGCAATGGGGTTTATTGGTATTCCCAACGAATTAGCCGCATGGATAGCATCATTAGGATTGTCTCCTATTGAGCTGATTATTTGTCTCACGTTATTTTTTATAATACTAGGCTGCTTCTTAGACGGTATATCGGTCATTGTATTAACCACGTCGATAGTATTGCCGATGGTATCACAGGCAGGAATAGACCTTATTTGGTTTGGTATTTTTCTTGTGTTGGTCGTGGAAATGTCGCAAATCACACCGCCAGTCGGGTTTAATTTGTTTGTGATTCAAGCATTGACCGGGAAAAATATTATTTATGTCGCGAAAGCTGCATTTCCTTTTTTCTTAATGATCGCTATTGCCATTGTATTCATTACTGCTTATCCGTCGGTTGTATTATATTTGCCAACGTTGATGTCTAGGTAGATTATAGGTTGATCGATTAAACAACCGTTAGGTAATGGCTAAGCCATAGATTACGTAGTGAGTATTTATGAAGTTAAATTGTGATATGGGCGAGAGTTTTGGCGCTTGGTCAATGGGTAGTGATGCCGATATTATGCCTTATGTAGACATGAGCAATATTGCTTGTGGCTTTCATGCATCAGATCCTCAAGTAATGGCGAGTACAGTGGCGCTAGCCGTGAAACATAATGTCGCAATTGGTGCGCATCCCGGTTATCCCGATTTACAGGGCTTTGGCCGAAAAGAGATGACATTTTCTTTCGATGAGCTAGTGAATATAACTCTATATCAAATAGGCGCTTTGCAGGCTATTTGTGCAGCCAACAATACAGTGGTGAGCTACGTTAAACCTCATGGCGCACTGTATAACACGATGATGCGCGATATGGCCTTGTATCGTGCTGTGCTAACAGCAGTTTCTACTGTTAAACCAACGATACCTCTAATGATAATGGCCACTGCTGAAACTAGCGACAATCATCAAGCATATGTCGCATTGGCTCAGCAGTTAGGTGTGCCACTGTTGTTCGAAGCTTTTTGTGACCGTGCTTACACGGATGATGGTGCCTTACAGTCGAGAAAAATAAAGGGTGCGGTTTACGATGATATTGATCGTATTGTTAATCAGGCGACTCAATTAATTACACAACAGTCAGTGACCAGTGGTAGCGGAAAAACTTTATCAGTGAAGGCGGATAGTATTTGTATTCATGGCGATGGTGATTTGGCTTTACTATCGGTCAAACGTATTCGAGATGTCTTGCGCGCGCATACATTACTTGAAGCAAAGTAGTGACGAAAGTGATAAGAAAAGCAATGAAAAAAGTGAATGTTATTCGTCTATCTGAAAATACGTTTCTTATTTTATTTGAGCAAAATATTGATGCCGAGAACTTTTCGCGTATTAAACAATACGTTGCAAAAATAAAAAAAGAAATGGCAAATAACTTAATCGATATCATTCCTTCTTATGCCTCTATTCATATTACCTTTAATTTATTAGCGATATCGGGCATAGACTGCAAGCAACAATTAGAAAAACTATTGGCTTCTACTGATAGCGATGATAACAACCTTAAGCCAGCGGCAACCATTGAGATTCCGGTGTACTACGGTAGAGAGGTTGCATTAGATTTGCCCTATCTTGCCGAGACAAAACAACTCAGTGAAAGTGAGGTGGTTGAGATTCATAGCAGTAAAATTTACGACGTATATGCCATTGGTTTTGCACCCGGGTTTGCCTATCTTGGTAATGTAGATCAGCGTATTGCGATGGCTAGAAAAGAAACACCTAGACAAAAAATAGCGAGAGGAAGTGTGGGCATCGCGGATCAACAGACGGCGATTTATCCATCTGAATCTCCCGGAGGATGGCAAATTGTTGGTAGAACGCCTATTCAATTAATTGATTATCAACGTGAAAACCTCAGCGAGTTAGCAGCGGGTGATAGCGTTAAATTCGTTCCTATTACTCTTGACGAGTATTTGCATCTGGGTGGTGTTCTTCCCGATGAAGCGGGCGCCAATAAAGCGACTGAACATCATTCGCAAGGCGATGACTAATGTCTTTACAGGTAATTAAGGCGGGGTTCTTATCGCTGATTCAAGATTACGGCCGTTACGGTTATCAGCATATAGGGGTGACACACAGTGGACCTTTAGACGAGAATGCATTTTTATGGGCAAATCGTTTACTGGGTAATCATTATAATGCGCCACAAATTGAGGTGAGTTACGGCGCTTTTTCTGCGACGTTTCTAGAGCAAACGATGATTGCATTATGCGGTGCAGATTTATCTGCTACCTTAAACGAACAAGCTATTAGTCCTTGGCAAACCTATGTGGTTAATGCGGGTGATACGATCAGTTTCAAAGCGCCTGTGACAGGTTTGCGTAGTTATCTTGCAGTGAAAGATGGTTTTGCGGTTGACCCGCAGTTATCCAGTTGTGCGACGGTTGTGCGGGAAAAGTTGGGCGGTCTTCACCAAGACGGCGCTAAGCTTTCTGAAGGAGATGTTATTCCTTATGCATCGCAACCGCATGACTTGGTTAAGCACAATTTAGTTAAGTATGATTTAGTGAAAAGAGTCCCTTCACAATTCACTTCTACTTATCCTAAAAAAATCACATTGCGTTTCATGCCTAATGTATCGGAAACATCGGCAGGTGAACGTGCGATAAAAGCCTTTATGCAAAATACCTATAAAGTGACTCCGAATATTGATCGCATGGGCTATCGATTGTCGGGCAAAGTGATACATACGGAATCATCGGGTATTATTTCTCAAGGTATTTCGTTGGGAGCCATACAAGTGCCTAAAGATGGTCAACCTATTGTGTTAATGCGAGATCGCCAAACCATGGGTGGTTACCCATTGCTAGGTTGTGTGTGCGGTTTAGATATGGGTAAGCTCGCTCAAAGTTTGCCGGGCACCGAGCTATCTTTTGTGCCGATATCGGTTGAAGAAGCGGAAGCAGAGTGGATAGTGCATAAAAACTTTTTTGGAGTTTGAATTGAATGTAAAGCAGAGTGATACCGCGATTAGATGGGAGTATAAGGCATTGAGTGACTTATCAGTCACGTCGCTGTTTGAAATTTATCGGCTACGCCAGCAAGTATTTGTTATCGAACAGCAATGTATCTATGAAGATATCGATGCAGCAGATAAAACCGCTTTACATGTTTTGGGTTGGATAGATGATAGAGGTATTGGATGCGCTAGCGAGAACGCGAGTGATGCCACGAAATATAGCATGGAAGATAGCACGGAAGAAAATGCTGAAGAGAATACTGAAGAGAATACTGAAGAGAACCACTACCCCAAAGAACAACCACCCATCTTGTGTGCTTATCTTCGTATTATGGGGCTAGAGAATACAGCGCAAACCGTATCAATTGGTCGTGTCGTTATCGAGATGGGATCTAGGAGGAAGGGGGTTGGTAAGCAGCTATTAAGCACTGCTTTGGATTATATTGAGCGTATCGCACCAGAGGCTACTATTACTGTATCTGCGCAACACCATTTAACTGATTTCTATCAGGTACTCGGTTTTTGTGTAGTATCAGACCCTTACGATGAAGATGGCATTCCTCATGTGCGCATGGTTAAAACCCTAGCGCGGTAATCAATTGTCGACCTTTCAATCTCCGTCTATATTCTATAATTTGGTCTACACTTAGAGTGAGTAAACGTAATCACTCTCTTGTTTTGAATGTCCATATAGAATGAAATCAATGAAAAAAATCTACTGTTTTTGTGTATGTGTCTTGTTGGCTGGGTGTGAAATTATCCCGCAGTTTAATCAATGCTCTAGTCCTAAGTTTACAGAGCAGAACAACACGACTATCGAGCAATATTTTTTAACGGAAGATTTACTGGCAAAATTCTGTCCCGCAGAAACACCTAAAGTGCTAACGTATCAAGTACGGCCCGATGTGACACTGACTGCTTATCTAAAAGAAGAGTGGATTTATCTGAAAGCGAGTAATGGTTTAGCTAAAGTTAACTTATATGCGAAGGGATTACGTCTCGCAAATTTTAAAGATTACAGTCATGTTCTTCCGGTTAGCTCCTTGAAAGGGCAGGTATTGTCTTTGACGATTGACAATAAAATAGCATTCGATATGGAATTTTCTATTATTAACTGTACCTGTATTGATTATTGAGGCATAAATAATGACATTGTTATTCCCGTTCTTTACCTCTACAATACACCCATGATGAACCACATAAGCATACAAGCCATTATTATCACCGCAGCGATTATTATCGCTGCGGGGTGAGTTAGTTGCACAAAGCTTTATGTGGCTAACAAACCCTCGTACTGAAAAGTTCGGGGGTTTTTTGTTTTTTGGGTGTTTATTATGGAAAGGCACCTCACATGATTGACGAAATACAATTCGCAGATTGCGTAACAGAGAAATAAAATGATACAGGCGTTATTAAAGAAGTTTTCGAGGAAGAAAAAAGACAGTGGTTTAAGTGCTGAGGCTTACGTTAAGGCCATTAAAAAAGCCAATATGGAGCCGTTGGCTAATGTCACGGCGGTGAGTTCCGTTACACAATTAGGCGCCAAATACGATTGTAATATGTGGTTAAAGCGAGAAGATCAGCAGCCGGTATATTCGTTTAAATTACGTGGTGCTTTTAATAAGTTACAAACCTTGCCTGAGCAATCGCAAGTAGTCACTGCATCCGCGGGCAATCATGCACAAGGTTTGGCTTATAGTGCAACGCATTTAGGCCATAGCGCACGTATTGTAATGCCTAGCACCACGCCACAAATTAAAATTGATGCGGTGAAAGGCTTTGGTGGGGAGGTCATTATTCATGGTAATAACTTTGATGCGGCGAATGCTTACGCGCTAGATCTTGCTGAAAAAGAGGGAGCTGTTTTTGTTCCTCCATTTGACGATCAGGATGTGATTATTGGGCAAGGTACGGTTGCGCGTGAACTGTTAGAGCAGCTGCCTAATGTTGATGTGGTGTTTATTCCCGTAGGTGGTGGTGGCTTAATGGCTGGTATGTCGGTTTATCTTAAAACGGTTAACCCAAAGGTCAAAGTGATTGCTGTTGAAGCTGAAGATAGCGCTTGTTTTGCCGCAGCGATGGAAGCAAAAGAACCCGTCGACTTAGATTATGTCGGTAGTTTTGCTGACGGTGTGGCGGTTAAACGCATTGGTAAAGAAACGTTTAGAGTCGCTTCGCAGCATTGTGATGGTGTAGTAACTGTATCAAGCGATGCGATTTGTGCCGCTATGCAAGATATCTTTGTGTCTATGCGAGCAATTTCAGAACCTTCGGGTGCGCTGTCGTTAGCCGGCATGAAAAAATGGTGCGACACTAATAACGCGAAAGGCTTGAATCTAGCGGGCGTATTATCGGGTGCGAATTTAAATTTCAATACCTTACGTTATGTTGCAGAGCGAACGGCCTTGGGACAGAAAAATGAAGCGCTATTAGCGGTGACATTACCAGAAGAAACCGGTAGCTTTAAAGCCTTTTGTAAGGCATTAAGTGGGAGACCGATTACGGAATTTAATTACCGCTATGCTCACGGTAAAGTCGCCGAGATCTTTGTGGGAGTAGGTTTACGTAATGGTGACGCAGAGTTAGAACAACTGAAATCGCACCTGCAAGATTGCGGCTATGGTTTTAGCGATATTTCTGACAATGAGTTAGCAAAATTACATATCCGTTATATGGTCGGTGGTAAACCCGGCACAACGTTGAACGAACGTTTGTTTCGTTTTGATTTTCCTGAATACCCAGGCGCATTACTGCGGTTTTTAGAAACCTTGGGCGCTAAATGGAATATCAGTTTGTTTCATTATCGTAATCAGGGCGCGGCGATTGGTAATGTGCTAGCGGGTATCGAAGTGCCAGAAGAAGATTTCACCGAGTTTGCAGAGCACTTAGAGCAGCTGGGTTATCAGTTTACCGAAGAGACGGACAATCTGTCTTATCAGCGTTTTTTACGATAGCCGTTGTTGGGTACTCTTAATCACCATAGCGCTTCGTTAATTTTCGTCCTAGTTATTCGCAAAGTAAAAAGTAAGGTGAGCAGCAGTAATGAAAATTTTAGGTGATAGCCAAATATTATTGTTCGATGAATTATTTTCTAGTTTGGGTGAAACAGCGACCTATTCGGGGCGTGAATTAAGTGAAGGTCAGCTAATAGGTGTTGATGCGTTAATTACGCGGTCGACACTGAATGTTGATCAAGCACTATTAGCGAATACCGATGTTAAATTTGTGGGAACTTGCACCATAGGTATTGATCATTTAGATACGGCTTTTTTAGATCAGCAAAACATTACGTGGGCGAATGCGCCAGCGTGTAATGCCAACGCAGTGGTGCAATACGTACTAAGCGCGATGGCTCAGTTAGCGCCCCAGTGGATGAGCGCAACGGTGGGCATTATTGGTTGCGGTAATGTGGGAGGGCGAGTCTATCGTCGTCTAACGGCGTTGGGGGTTAATTGCAAAGTGTACGACCCTATTTTGTCTGCTCTTTTGCCTGTAGATTTGTCTATAGGTTTATCTGGGCAAAATAATCCCGATCTAGTTTCGCTCGAAGAGTTATTACAGTCCGATATTATTACTTCCCATGCACCATTAACGACAACGGGCGATTTCCCTTCTTATCATCTTTTAGGTGAAAAAGAGTTAGAACAACTGCGCCCCAATACCTTATTGATTAGTGCAGGTCGTGGAGCGGTGATCAATAACCAAGCGTTGATTAAGCGCTTAACAGACAAGAAAGATATTCGCGTCGCGCTAGATGTATGGGAAAACGAACCGAATATTTCCGCCGAATTATTATCATTGGTTGATATCGCAACCCCGCATATTGCAGGGCATAGTTTAGAAGGAAAAGAGCAGGGCACGGTGATGGTGTTTGAGCAGTTATGTCAACACTTGGATGTTGCGCCTCCCGTGAGAGTGATGGATGTAGTGAATACCGAAACATCGGCTTTGCCTTCGCTCTCCAATAGCCGGCTATCAAATACACCTGATTCAACGCCTGAAGATATTTTAAATCAAGTATTATTATCCGCTTATCCCATTATGCAAGATGATGCTCGATTGCGGGCATGGAATCAAAGCGATCAAACGATGGCAACATATTTTGATCGTATGCGAAAAAACTACCCTATACGCCGAGAATATTCTCATTTTATTTTCCCCGAAGTGGCACAGCTGTCACCCGTTTTTGATTGGTTAAATGTTCTTGGTAGCCGTATGTCATTAAAAAATATTAGGTAAGTTCATATGTTAACAATAGGTTTAGTGATTAACCCTTATGCGGGTATTGGTGGCCCAATGGCATTAAAGGGAAGCGATAACATTGATATAGAGGCCGTGCTATCGAATGGCGGCCAATGTTTGTCATCACAACGGGCGGCAATAACCTTATCTGCTTTACGTGATCAATACTCCTCTATTCGATGGCTGACGGCTCCTTCTATTATGGGAGAGATTTTACTCAACACCTGTGGTTTGTCTGCAGAAGTCATAGGTGAGTTATCACACCATCTCACGACGGCGGAAGATACCGAGCGCTTAGCGGGAGAGTTAATAGAAGCAGGCGTTGATTTACTGTTATTTGCTGGAGGCGATGGTACAGCACGCAATGTAGTGAATGCATGTAATGCCAGTAGTCAAAAGCAACAACTGGTGCTGGGGATTCCTGCGGGAGTGAAAATGCACTCCGGTGTGTATGCCGTCTCTCCGCAAGCGGCCAGTGAAGTACTACGCCTACTCGTGAATAACGATGTTGTCTCCACGTGTTTACAAGAAGTCAGAGATATCGACGAAGAGGCGTTGCGAGAAGGCAAGCTTAACTCACGCTATTACGGTGAGTTGTTGGTGCCAAATGATCAGCGCTATGTTCAACAAGTGAAGAACACCGGTCGGCAAAACGAAGAAGAAATCCAGCTAGAAATTGCCGCAGGTATTGTCGATGATATGGATCATGAAACGCTTTATATTGTAGGCTGCGGTACTACGCCTAAAGCGATTATGGATGAGTTAGATCTGCCTAATAGTCTATTGGGTGTGGATGTGGTGTTAGGACGCGAGCTTATTTCGATGGACGCGACAGCTCCGCAACTGGAAACGCTACTAGAGCAGCACCCCCATCATCCAGTGGTATTGTTGATTACGGCGATTGGTGGACAGGGACATATTATTGGCCGAGGTAACCAGCAATTAAATACGACTGTTTTACGGCGCGTAACAAAAGCGCAAACACTTGTGCTGATTACACCCAGTAAATTAGCCGAGTTAGCGCACCGACCATTATTAATGGATAGTGGAGATGCAGAATTAGATAGCGAATGGGCAGGTTTGATAACCGTGCATACCGGCTACCGGCAAACGGCGGTTTATCCTATTAATAGCAGTGAATCTGACTCGACTAAATAGTGACTTTAGCGTATCTTATGCTTTTATTTGGCCTGCCATAGAGTAAGACCTATTTACTCTATCTATTGCTCTGCAGAAAGTCTGTATCAAGGCCGCGATTTAACCCCATAACTGAATGACTAAGTAGGCTAAACACCCACTATGAATCCAAATTATCTCGATTTCGAACAGCCGATTGCTGAACTTGAAGGCAAGATCGAAGAACTGCAATTGGTCGGAAATGATAACGATCTCAATATCACCGAAGAAATAAACAAACTGCGTGAAAAAAGCACCAAGTTAACAGAGAGTATCTACTCGAACTTGAGCGCTTGGGATGTTGTAAAGGTTGCTCGTCATCCGCAACGCCCTTACACCACTGACTATATCAAGCGTATTTTTACCGACTGGGACGAATTGCATGGCGACCGTCATTTTGGTGATGATCACGCTATTGTCGGTGGTGTTGCTCGTTTAGACGGCAAGCCCGTGATGGTCATTGGCGAAGAAAAAGGCCGCAGTGTCAGCGATAAAGTAAAGCGTAACTTCGGTATGCCAAAACCAGAAGGCTATCGTAAAGCACTACGCTTAATGGAAATGGCTGAACGTTTTAAAATGCCCGTACTGACGCTGATCGACACGCCGGGAGCATACCCTGGTATTGATAGTGAAGAGCGTGGAATTAGTGAGGCGATTGCACAAAACTTAGCGGTAATGTCCCGTTTACGTACCCCGATTATTTGCACCGTGATTGGCGAAGGTTCCTCTGGTGGCGCACTGGCTATCGGTGTGGGTGATCAGCTCAATATGTTGCAATATTCGACTTACTTTGTGATTTCACCTGAAGGCTGCGCAAACATCATTTGGAAAACCGTTGACAAAGCGCCACTGGCTGCTGAGGCGATGGGTGTGACGTCTAATGTATTAGAAGATCTGGGTATTGTTGATGAAACGATTCTAGAGCCACTAGGTGGAGCGCATCGCGATATCGATGCTATGGCGCTGAGCCTGCAAACACGTCTATCTTCTCAAGTCGATGAGTTAATGACACAGCCGATTGATGAGCTACTAGAAAAACGCTACCAGCGTTTAATGAGTTACGGTAATTGATTGCGGTTATTCATGACGAACCAGCAGACATAAAAAAAGTGCCAAATGGCACTTTTTTTATGTCTGTTAATAATGCGTAGTATTAGCGCGCGCTAGCAGTGCCAGTTAATAGGCGATCATATTTTTTACTGAGAAATTCATAAAATTGTTCACGCAGTAAGTTGATATCTTTTTTCATGGCAATGATTGTCTCGTCTTTGATATCTGTTCTCCCTACATATACTTGCCGTCTAAAGTTAGCGATTTTTGCTGCATATAAACGCAAGGTTTTCTCTAATGCTTTTTCACCTAGCATCAATAGTTTCGATTCTGCATCCGACAGTTTTTTAAATTCTCGCACTAACTCGTGATTAACCATTTCCAATTCTTTTTTCCGTGCATCAGGCCAGTGAGTGCCATGATGAATCGATTCAATGACGAGCGCCGAATATTTGGCGAACACATGGCTGAGATTTCCCACGTCAGTTGAGATCCCTTCTAATATCATTAAGCGCCGTTGGTCTGGGTGCTGTGTGATCTTAGAGGCTGAGTGGCGTCTACTGAGTATTACCATCATAAATAACGCGCTGATCAAAGCTCCGATGCCTACTTTGGCAGATGTGTCGAAAAGTTGCCATAAAACCTGCGTATCCATAATATTACCTATGCATTGTCTAAAATATTCGAAAGTATCAGTCAGAAAATTGTCATTAACGTCTGTTTCTTTAATGTATAGGTTGATATGAGCAAATAGCAGGCCAAAAATGCTTTTGCTTCTATGGAATAAGTGCGGAGTGAGGTTGATTGTTTTTTGAATAGCTTTACTTGAGTGGAATTGAAGGTCTTGCTTAATGGCGATGTTTTAAGAACCCGCCAGCTTTACGCTGTGTCCCATTGTTTCTAATAGCGTTTTTAGTTTATCCCTTTGGTCGGTTTGTACTTCGATCACCCCATCCTTTACGCTACCGCCAACTCCCATTTTTTGCTTCAGTGTTTTGGCTAATGTTTTAAGGCTTTTTTCGTCAAGGTCAAAACCCTTAACCAGACTGACACCGTTACCTTTGCGGCCTTTAGTTTCTCGATGAATTCTGATGATGCCATCAGTATAACTAGAGCTATTGGCCTGATTATCATTTTCTTTTACACGTCCAGTTTCTGTGGAGTAAACGAGTCGACTGTTTTTTTTCATCATATTATCTGTTCGTAGTGTTAGGCTGTTAAGTAAGTGCTGGTCACATTATAAAAGTAAATATGAATAGACGGCTAGCGCTTTATGTTTTGGTTGGCTTTGTTGGTGGGAGAAGAGCAAAGTGTTCTCACTTCACGCTATCCGTTACAATAGCTCACACGAATTGATTAAGAGAATAGAGATTTTGTCTACACCTGAGCGCACTAATAGTAGGAAAGAAGAAACCGTCGAGAATCAAGGGTTTAAGCCTCGTGTGTATACCATTATTTTTGGTACTGATACGCCCGCGGGAAAATTATTTGATTTGGTATTGATTTACACCATTCTATTAAGTGTCGTTATCGTTATTATTGATTCAGTGAGCGTATTTGCTATTCCTTACGGCGACTACCTTGATGTACTGGAGTGGACGCTTACCATTGCTTTTACGATTGAGTACGCCATGCGTATTTACGTGTCGCCTAAGCCTTGGGGATATATAAGAAGCTTTTACGGGATAGTTGATTTATTAGCTATTTTGCCTTTTTATCTAGGATTGATTTATGCAGATATTGGGTATTTATTAATTATTCGTTTATTGCGAGTATTACGGGTTTTCCGTGTGCTGAAATTGATGAAATATATCTCCGAAGCCAATTTATTGGCTCGCTCTCTCTTGATGTCACGGCGTAAAATTTTTGTCTTCTTTTCGTTTGTATTTATATTGGCGGTGATTTTTGGCTCGCTAATGTTTGTGGTAGAAGGAGGTAAAAATGGTTTTACCAGTATTCCCCGCAGTGTTTATTGGACGATCGTCACCATTACTACCGTGGGCTATGGCGATATTACTCCTCATACTGTTTTAGGGCAGATGATCGCCACGTTAGTGATGCTAACGGGCTATTCGATTATCGCTATTCCGACAGGTATTTTCACGGCTGAGATCGCTCAAGAAATACAGCGTCAGCGTACACAGAAAGTGTGTCAAAATTGCCATGTCCCTGGCCATGAAGCTGATGCGAGCTTTTGTCGTAAATGCGGAGCTGAACTGCCTGAAAACACATGATATACAATAAAGCTTTTCTGTGGTGCGGCTGTTAACACAGTGATGCTAAGGAGAAAATACGAACATATATGAAGAGATATAGTGATGGCCGATAGTAATATTATTCAACAGTTACAACATGATATTGAAGAGCTTCAGGCTAGGCTTGCCTACCAAGAAGATACGCTTCAGCAATTAGACCATACCATTGCTGATCAGGATAAAACGATTCGTTCTTTGGTCGCTCAGCTCACTCGCTGGGAAGCCCGATTAGATGAAATAAGCGACACAGTCGGTTCTAATGATGTAAGCGCCTCAGAACCTCCTCCGCATTATTAATTATTTGCTTTTTTTCTTTGTTAATTCCCTATTGTTTGACTACTCTTAAGTGCAGATTAACTAATTAAATTAGTTGTGTTTTATAGCTTTTAACGTAGGAATACAATGAGCAGTCTTGGGCAGACAGGGCGCCGTTATAGCGTCGATAAGAGGAGCGAAGTAGTGAACACTCCTGACCTGCAGGGTGGTAGTTCGGATGAATTCTATAGTCGGTTTTTATTTGACACCTTGCGCACAGCAGTACTGTATCTTGATCAGTGGGGGCGCGTACGCTCGGCCAACGACATGGCTAAGCGCTTGTTTAATGATCCTCACTTATCCGGTAAAACAGCTTTAGAGGTATTGAGCTACTGGGATAAGCCTATTCATGTACACCAAGAAATTCTGAGTGTTGCTCGTACCGGTAATTCAGTTACCGAATTGGTCGAAAAGGTAGAGATCGACGGGCAAGAACGCTGGTTTCAAACGGATAAGATAGCCGTAGAAAATCCGCAGCATGGGTTTAATGGTGTCGTTTTTACTTTGGATGATATTACCGAACTCAAGCAGCATCAGCTCAGCTTAGCTAAAAGCGAAGCTAACTATCGCGCTTTTATTCAAAATAGTCGCGATGCCATATGGCGTATCGATATTATTCAACCTATTCCATTACCTGTCTTTGGTGAATTCTCTCCCCATAAAGACGCTTTAGTTGCGTCTATCAACAAGCAAGCAATGATGGGCGACTATAATGATGTCTTTCATGAGTTGTACTGCTTAGATTCATCTGCGAGTGTGGGTGGTTTGCCCTTGCGCGATATTTCTATAAAAGAAAAGTTGCTATCGGTTGAAGAATTTGTTGAGAATGAGCTGCAAATCAATAACAAAGTGATTACATTTTTAGATAATGAGTGTCAGCCACGGCATCTTAAGTTATCCGCTCAAGGGGTTATTGAAGAAGAGTGTTTAGTCGGTATTTGGGGCGTAACTCAAGATGTTACCGAGCGTCGTGAGTATATAGAGCAACTTGAATATCAGAATACCCATGACCTTTTGACAGGGTTGCCTAATCGTACGTCATTACAGCAATCGGTGGAAAGCTCTATTGAAGTCTTATCTGAAAATGAAAAGCTCATTTTTATGATCATTGATTTAGATAGCTTTAAAGATGTAAACGACACCTTAGGGCATGATGTTGGCGATAAGATAATTCAAGAGATTGGTCCGCGGCTACAGAAGGTTTTACAGGATACGTCTTCGGTCATAGCCCGACTTGGGGGTGATGAATTTGCCATCATGCTAACCGGTGTAGAAGATATCGCCAGTATTGATCGTATCGCTCGTTTACTCTTGTCATGTATTCGACAGTATTTTTATGTGAATAGCCCTGAAACGAGTAATACGGAGGTGGAGATTAGAGCTAGTGTTGGTGTGGCTATTTATCCAGATCAGGCAGATGATTTTTCAACCTTGCTACGGTATGCCGATGTGGCGATGTATTGCGCAAAAGAAGATATGTCGGGTGTAGCGTTTTATGATACCGAAAGAGATGCTCATTCTCCAAAACGGCTGTCACTGATGAGTGAGTTGGGCAAGGCGATTCGAGGGAGTGATCTCACCTTGTATTTCCAGCCAAAAATATCGCTACATGATCAGCGTATAGTGGGGGTAGAGGCTTTGTCACGTTGGGTGCATCCTACTATGGGTTTCATTTCTCCGGCTGAGTTTGTACCTGTCGCAGAAATGACTGACCTGATTAATGATATGACTGACTGGGTATTGAACGAAAGTCTGCGTCAAATTAAAGAGTGGCGAGACCGAGGTTTAGAGATCGCCGTAGCGGTAAATATTTCTGCTCGCAACTTACAACAAGAAGGCTTTTGCGACATGGTGCGAGAACTACTTACGCGCCATGATTTACCGGCATCTTGTTTAGAGTTGGAAATTACAGAAAGTACGATTATGAAGCATATGGAAAAAACGTTGCTCGTACTGAAAGAATTAAATGAAATGGGTATCGATTTATCTATTGATGATTTCGGTACCGGTTATTCGTCCTTGGCTTATTTAAAGCGTTTACCGGTTAAGCGGTTAAAAATAGATTATAGTTTTATCATTAATATGATGGAAAATGAGCAAGATCAAGTGATTGTCAGTTCAACCATTCATATGGCGCATAATCTAGGCTTGTGGGTAGTCGCCGAAGGTGTAGAAACGGAAGCCTTGCAACACCAGTTAGCCGGTATGGGATGTGAGCAGGCGCAGGGTTTTCATATTGCCCGCCCTATGCCCGCGAATGAATTAGAAGAATGGCATCATAATTTTGAGCGTTTACGAATGGTATCTAATTCTTGAAGACGTTCTTTGCCGTATTCTTGTAATGGTGAACCTGCTTTTTCCCTTTCTATTAATGCGTTGAGTTGTTGCTCAGCGTTATCAAAATTAGCATGCAGAATAAAATATTCGGCTCGCGCTTTATTTAGAGTCGATAGTTGGCTAGATAAGCCCGCTATTTCTGCTAGCTCATACCAAATAACAGGGTCTTCTGGCCGCTTTTCACTCAACTCACTTAATACGGTTATCGCTTTCCCATAGTTTCCATGTTCCCGATATATTTGACTCAGCTGGAATGCTAATGGGTAATAGTTGGGGTGAAGCGCTATTTGTTGTTGGATGATGCCAACGGCGTCGTCTAGTTTATTCTTTCCCGCTAATATTCGACTTTTGCTGATCTGTAGCATCACATTATCAGGGTAGGCGTTTAATAAACCGTTAAGGAGTTCATCGGCTTTATCGTATTGCCTGTTTTCTGTGAAGGCTAACATTAGGCCGTAGCGATTGCCTTCGACCGAAGTGTCAAATCCAGAAAGCTCATCTTTAAAACGCTGTATGGCCTGTTGAGGCGATTCGGTAGTTTCTAAAATGGCGCGCGCTCTTACAAACTGATAATTAATATTATCCGGTATGACCTTTTTAGCATATTGCCTTGCTAAATTAAGCGCATCAATTTGTCGGTTAGTAGTGAGCGGGTGTGTGAGTAAGAACTCGGGAGGCTTAGATGAAAAGCGAGTCAGTTTATCCATCTCCTCAAACATTTCTGCCGTGGCGTGTGGACTCATGCCGGCTTTGGCCATAATGCTCATACCGATACGATCCGCCTCTCTTTCAAAAGAGCGAGTAAAGCGTAATTGCTGATCAATAGCATAGGCTTGCGTAGCGGATATTGCCGCGGCACCTGCATCGCCATCAGTGTTTGCGGCTAAAATGAGTCCCGCGAGTAAGCCTGCCATTATTTTGAGTGTCTGTCCTTTTTGCTTTTCTACGCCTCGCGCATAATGCCGTTGGCTTAAATGTGCTAATTCGTGACTAATCACCGACGCTAGTTGTTGTTCCGTTTTCGCGTATTGTAATAAACCGGTATGAATACCTATGACACCACCCGGTACCGCAAATGCATTGAGTGTGGCGTTTTTAGCAACGACGAGTGATAGGGAAGTATTGTAAATATCACTGTGGGAGGCGAGTGTGCTGAGTAAGTGCTCTAAATAATAAGTGATAATAGCATCATTCGATGTAGGCACTTGCCGTCTATATTGTTTTAGCCAAGCAGCACCTATACGCTGCTCCTCAGCGGTAGCTGCCTGACTAATGCGACCAATACTAGGTAGCTGTATAGTGCTTGAAGAGTTAGTGATGGATTCGTTGCGAGTGCCTACCCCTTGCTCCCCCCCATTACCGGGTACAAGCTCAAGTGCAACGCTAGGGAGGGTTATTGCCATCGTTAATAAGACGAATAATCGTGCGTAGCGTATAAATAATTTAATGTAAATTTCTCCCTTGTATGCTGGTAAGTCATGCGGTATTTGTTATCCTAAGGCAGCAAATGATTGACTGACACCATCAGACATAATAACGATTATTGAGTTCACTATTCCCCTTATGATAATTGCAAAAACCATCGATGCAAAGGGCTTATCTTGCCCCTTGCCTTTACTGAAAGCTAAACAAGGTTTACACCAAATTGACGCTGGCGAGTGTGTTGAAGTGCTGGCCACCGATGCAGGCTCTGTTCGCGATTTTCATGCTTTCGTAGCGTTAACTGCACATGTCATGGTTGAATTTTTGGAACACCAAGACCATTATCGTTATGTTATTCAAAAAGCATGAGCTGCCTAATATGAGCCATCAGTTTTTATTCAGGTAATCTGGCATAAAATCTCATCCGCGAATAAAACGTGGATAGGCGGGTGGAAGACGGATTGAGTTCATGTAATTCCATTCGATATATTAATAACCCAATAACTATTAATAAAGCGATTACCAAGCACTTATTTTTCAAGACATTATTGATACCTAATATACACTGAGACCTTTGCACGGAAGATGATTTTGCTTTCAAGCAAGGCAAAAACGCACGGAAAGAGGGAGTTTATTCGTTATAAATGACCGATTGAGTACGTTTTTAACGCAGCATGGGAGCAAAATGGCTTTCGTGCAAAGGTCTCACACTTTAATCAGAGAGTTCTCATATCATGATCCCTATTATTCGCACATGGATTGATCGTTATTTTCACAATGAAGAAGCGGTGTTGGTTGTCGTGTTGTTAGCGCTGTCGTTTGTCGTTATATGGAGTTTGGGCGATGTTTTGGGGCCGGTGCTAGCAGCGATTATCATTGCTTTTTTAATGCAAGGAATGATGGTCTCGTTGAAAAATAAAGGTTTGCCTCATTGGTCTGCGGTGGCAGTAGCGATTACCTTTTTGATTAGTGTCATGGTGTTAGCGTTAGTGTTTATTATCCCCGCTTTGTGGGGGCAAGCACTGAGCTTATCAAAAGAACTGCCACGCATGGTGACACAAGGGCGGGATTTATTACTGCACTTGCCTGAGTCTTATCCGACATTCATTACCGAGGGGCAAGTAGAGCAACTGATACTCCATGCCAGCACTCGATTAGCCTCATTTGGTCAGGTGGTCGTGTCATTTTCAGTGGCTAATTTACCGGTGTTGCTCACGGGGTTGTTATATATGGTCTTAGTGCCGTTACTGGTCTTTTTCTTTCTAAAAGATAGCCAGTCAATGCTCACTTGGGTCGGGTCTTTGCTGCCTAAAGAGCGGCCAGTGATGAATAAAATATTTGCCGAAATGAATCAGCAAATTGCTAATTATGTTCGCGGCAAGGTGATTGAAATTTTAGTGGTAGGTATTGTTTCCTATATATCCTTCACGATATTAGGATTGAATTACGCCGTGTTATTGGCCTTGGCAGTGGGTTTGTCGGTGGTTATTCCTTATGTAGGAGCTGTGTTGGTCACGATACCTGTATTGCTTATCGGCTTCTTCCAGTGGGGGTGGGGATATGAACTGTTGTACCTCACCATTGTCTACTTTGTGATTCAAGGCTTGGACGGAAATGTCTTAGTGCCTCTACTGTTTTCTGAAGCAGTAAAGCTTCACCCGGTAGCGATTATTTTAGCCGTGTTAATTTTTGGTGGGTTATGGGGGTTCTGGGGCGTGTTTTTTGCTATTCCTTTGGCGACATTGGTAAAAGCTATTATTAATGCTTGGCCATCACCGCAATCTGAGCGCGACGACTCATCACATGTAGAGATAGAAAAGCCAGTTAGCTAATTTCTACGTATTAAAGTACGTAAGTTAATGCTGTTCGGCACAGTATGATTGACAATATTTTTATTTATTCAAGGTTATCACTTTTATGCTAGATCTTTCTTGGTCAGCAGTTCTGCTGTCGTATCGTTTTCGAACCGTAGTATTAACAACCGCTTTGATTGGGGGAGTGGTTATATCCAGTATTTTTTCTCCGTTATCTAATGCAATGAGTTCATCGCCTAGTGATATATCTGATGTGCAAGATATAAAGATAAGCACCGAACCTAATAAAAAAAATGCCAGAAAAATTAACGCCGAAAATCATTCTGTTGAAATAGATAAAGGCCAAATAGATGATCGTGAGTATCATTATATGGTCTTGGATAATCAGCTTAAAGTGTTACTGATATCCGATCCGCAAGCAGATAAAGCGGCAGCTTCTCTTGATGTACATGTAGGAAGCTCCGATGATCCCGCTGATCGAGAAGGGCTCGCACATTTTTTAGAGCATATGCTGTTTTTGGGGACAGAAAAATACCCAGAAGCGGCGGCCTATCAAGCCTTTATTGATAATAATGCCGGCAGTCATAATGCTTACACCAGTGCCGAACATACTAATTACTTTTTTGATATAGATGCTGAACAGCTAGAACCTGCGCTTGATCGTTTCGCGCAATTTTTTATTGCCCCGTTATTTGATCAAGCTTACGTCGATCGTGAGCGCAACGCGGTGCATTCGGAATATCAGGCAAAAATAAAAGATGATTCCCGTCGTGGTTACGATGTGTACCGTCAGCAAATAAATCCTCAGCATCCTTATGCTAAATTTAGCGTCGGTAGTGTAGAAACGCTTGCTAATCGACCTAACGATAACGTGCGAGATGATCTGCTTGAATTCTATCAAGCCCATTATTCATCTCATCAAATGGCCTTGGTAGTACTCGGCAAAGAGTCCATTAGTGACCTAGAAAAAATGGTCAACGATCGTTTTGTGCAAATCCCTTTGCGTGATGTTCATCAAGATGATGTGTTTATTCCTTTGTTTGATTCAGCGCGTTTGCCGTTCGAAGTCATCAGTAAGCCAATAAAAGATACTCGACAAATGTCGATGGTATTTCCATTGCCTTCAGTGAAGGCTTATTACGGCGAAAAACCGTTGAGCTATTTGGGTTCGCTGTTGGGGCACGAAGGTGAAGGAAGTGTGTTGTCGCTTTTGAAAGCCAAAGGCTGGGCCGAAGGTTTATCGGCGGGTGGTGGTGATGCGGGTGCGGGTAATGCGACCTTCAACGTCAGTGTTAGTTTAACAAAAGAAGGTGTAAAGCATCGGACAGAAATTCGTTCGGTGGTTTTTCATGCTTTAGACGTCATTAGGCAAAGTGGTATTGAAGAGTGGCGTTACGCAGAAGAGCAGAGTATGGCTAACATTGCTTTTCAATTCCGAGAAAAGGGCAGAGCGATTAGCGCAGTAAGTGGTCTTGCCGACAGCTTGCACGACTATCCTGCAGCTGAAGTCATTAGCGCCAACTATCTCTATACACGTTTTGATGCAGAGTTGATTGAAGGTCTTTTATCGAGAATGACGCCGAATAATCTTTTTGTCAGTACCGTATTTCCCGAAGTAGAAACGAATCAAATAACAGAAAAATATCAAGTTCCTTATGCCGTTCAACCCCTAAGTGCTGAGCGCATAGTACTACCGGATGTATTAATCCAGCAGTACGCTCTACCGGCTAAAAACATTTTTATCCCTATCAATGCAGAGTTGTTTGAGATTAATAACGCGTTATCGACACCGAAAAAGGTTGTCTTAAAAACAGCCTCAGGTGATGACGCTGAATCTATTTTATGGATTAAACAAGATGTCAGTTTTAAGGTGCCTAAAGCGAATGCTTTTGTACGTGTGCAGTCACCGTTAGCCGCCTCTTCTCCCCGTTCTTCGGCGCTAAATCAATTGCTCATTAATATGATTAACGATCGACTCAATGAAAATAGCTACCCAGCTTCTTTGGCGGGACTTGGTTATTCCTTGTCGCCTAACAGCCGTGGTTTTGATGTTAGCGTGCAAGGCTATAGCAATAAAATGCCAGTATTGCTGGCAATGCTGAGTACGCAGATACAGCAACCGGTGTTATCCGTCGATCGTTTTGATCAATTAAAAATCGAGCTAACTAGACAGCTTAACAATACGCAGCAACAAACACCTTACAAGCAACTCTTTGGTCAGTTACCAGTTAGTTTGTTTTCGCCTTATGCTTCCGATAGTCGTATTGTCAAAGAGCTTGAGACTATCAGTCTTCAAGAGTTAAAAAGTTTTGCTTCTCGTTGGTTGCAAGGCGCCCAAGTGAGTGCGCTGATTTATGGTAATGTGAATAGCGACGACGAGAGTCTGTGGCAGTCGACGTTACAAGAGTGGGTGCAACTGGGCGATCAAGTGCTTGCGTCAGCAGAAGTAGTTAAGTTTCCTGTTCTCGAAGAGGGCGCCAAATACATTCCGCAGGTGAGCTTGAATGTTGATCATGGCGATACAGCGGTCGGCTTATATGTCCAAGGGACAAGCGATAGTTTGTCAAGTCAAGCGAATATGGTGTTGCTACGACAAGTACTGGATTCGGCATTCTATTCGCAACTACGCACTGAGCAACAATTAGGTTATATCGTTTTTCTAACGAGCATGACGATTAAAGAGGTGCCGGGCTCTTTTTTCATCGTGCAATCACCGAGCGCTTCCGTAGATGAGATTAAGCAGGCTATAGAGGCATTTTTACATCAGTCAGAAGTGTTGATACCTGACGATTTAAGTGGCTTCAAGCGTTCTGTTTCCACTAAATTGCTTGAAACACCACAAACATTGTCAGCAAAGGCTAGCCGGTATTGGCAGAATGTATTGAAGTCCAATGAAGACTTTGATTATCGTGATCGCTTAGTTGAGCGAATTAATGACATTAATTCGCAACAATTACGTGCCTATTATAAGAACACCTTATTAAATTCAGAACGTTTAATGTGGTTTGTTGCTAATAAAGGCGTAGCAAGCAAAGAAATAATATTTAGTGAAGAGCAGGAATATTATCGTTATCGTTGATTGTCTGAATAATCAGCTAAATTGCTGGTGTAATGATTGGCGCTCAATTTCGGGATTAGCGCTCAGCTTAAAAGCGGGTATGTAAAAGCAAGTGTAAAAAGCTATTAAACTCAAAAATAGCTTCTATACTAAAGTGTGTGGTTCATTAGCGTGTAGTTGATTTGCTATTTCTTGTAGTTTTATTACATTTTGGGAGGGCTGGTTTTTCATAAAATAAGAGGTTTTCCGTAGATTTTAATAAAATTTCCTGTTTTTACGAAAGTATTTGCAAAAATTACAGCGGTTAAAGTGGGTCACATTGAAACTAAGCGGGAAGTTGTGTAAGATTACTACATAATTATTGATAGGTTTTTATCTTTTAGGTTCGCGTGTCTCGCTTGATCCCTACCATCAATAGCTCAGAATTCGTTTATCACATCTGACAAGCTCGTTAGCTTGTTCTTTAGGAGAGAAAATGGCCCACGATATTGAATCTCAAGAATGGCTTGATGCGCTGTCATCATTAGTCAAACATGCCGGAAAGCAGCGTGCTTCCGAAATCCTTCAGCAACTGAGCGAACAAGCGGGTAGCGAAGGTGTTGATGTTCCCTCTCTTATACGTACTCCCTACGTAAACACTATTGCGACAGAAAATGAAATCAAAGCACCGGGTAAACCGGATATGGATCGCCGTATTCGTTCGCTAATTCGCTGGAATGCGATGGCGATGGTAATGAAAGCCAACAGTAACGACGATGGTTTAGGTGGGCACATCGCCTCTTACCAGTCGGCGGCAGTGTTATATGAAACAGGCTTTGAATATTTTTTCCACGCCGACGGCAATGGCCGTTTGGGTGATTTAGTGTATTACCAAGGCCATAGTTCACCGGGCATGTACGCACGTTCTTATTTGGAAGGACGTTTAGATGAAGAGCAATTAGATAACTTCCGTCGCGAAGTGGATGGTAAAGGTTTATCGTCTTATCCTCATCCATGGCTCATGCCGGACTACTGGCAGTTCCCGACGGTATCAATGGGCTTAGGTCCTATTACGGCTATTTATCAGGCGCGTTTTATGCGCTACTTAACCGCACGTGGTTTGGTAGAAGAAAATAAAGCCCGCAAGGTGTGGGCATTTTTAGGTGATGGTGAATGTGATGAGCCAGAAACTTTGGGCGCTATTTCTTTGGCTGCTCGCGAAAACCTAGACAACCTTACCTTTGTGATTAACTGTAACCTACAGCGTTTAGATGGCCCTGTTCGTGGTAACGGTAAAATTGTACAAGAGCTAGAAGGCGTTTTCCGCGGTGCGGGTTGGAATGTGATCAAAGTGCTTTGGGGCGCTGGCTGGGATCGTTTATTAGAGAAAGATACTACTGGCTTGCTCGTTAAGCGTATGAACGAAGTCGTTGATGGTGAACTACAGGCATGTAAGGCTCACGGTGGCGCGTATACTCGTGAACATTTCTTCGGTAAATATCCAGAGCTACTTGAGCTAGTCAGTGATATGAGCGATGAAGAGATTTATCAACTAAATCGTGGTGGTAACTCTGCGGATAAAGTGTACGCAGCTTACGCACAAGCGGTAGCCCACACAGGTCAGCCAACAGTTGTACTTGCGCAAACTGTTAAAGGTTATGGCATGGGCGAAGCGGGTGAAGCGATTAATGAAACTCACTCTGTCAAAAAACTCGATACCGAAAGCTTGAAGCAATTTCGTGATCGCTTTGGTCTGCCTTTCTCTGATGAAGAGTTAAAAGACCTACCGTACTATCGCCCAGCGGCAGATAGCCCGGAGATGATTTATTTACACGAGCAACGTAAAAAATTAGGTGGCTATTTACCTGCGCGTCGTAGCGAAGTAGAAGAATTGACTATTCCTGCCCTAGATGCATTTAAATCACAGCTAACCGGTACGGGTGATCGTCAAATATCAACCACGATGTCATTCGTTCGTATCTTATCGACCTTGGTAAAAGACAAGCAAATGGGCAAGCGTGTGGTACCTATTGTGCCAGACGAAGCGCGTACCTTTGGCATGGAAGGCATGTTCCGCCAAGTCGGTATTTACGCAGCGGCGGGTCAGAAATATGTCCCTCATGACTCAGAACAAATCATGTTCTATAAGGAAGATGAAAAAGGTCAAATCTTAGAAGAAGGCATCAACGAAGCGGGCGCCATGTCATCATGGATTGCCGCAGCCACGTCTTATAGTACTAATGGCGTGTCTACTATTCCGTTTTATATCTATTATTCAATGTTTGGCTTCCAGCGTATTGGTGATCTTGCATGGTTAGCCGGTGATATGCAGGCGCGTGGCTTTATGATTGGCGCAACGGCTGGTCGTACTACGTTGAACGGCGAGGGTTTACAGCACGAAGATGGTCATAGTTTGCTGATGGCGAACACTATACCTAACTGCAAATCTTATGATCCTACTTATAACTACGAGCTAGCCGTGATCATTCAAGACGGTATGCAGCGTATGTATGGCGATAAAGAAAATTGCTTCTACTACGTGACTACCATGAATGAGAACTACCAGCACCCTGAAATGCCAAAAGGCGTGGAAGAAGGTATCATCAAAGGGATCTATCAATTACAAGCCGGTAAGAGTAAGAAGAAAAACCGTGTGCAACTCATGGGTTCGGGCACTATTTTACGTGAAGTAGAAGCCGCAGCGGATATTCTACGTAACGATTATGGTGTGGAAGCGGACGTGTGGAGTGTGACCAGTGTGAACGAATTGGTACGTGAAGGCCAAGATGTGAATCGCTACAATATGATGCACCCCGAAGCTGAAGCAAAACAAGCTTATGTCACACAGCAATTAGTTGACGCTAAAGGCCCTGTGATTGCTGCATCTGATTATATGAAAATTCATTTTGAGCAGTTACGTGATTTTATACCTGCATCGTTTACGGTATTAGGTACCGACGGTTTTGGTCGCAGTGATAGCCGTGAACAGCTACGCCGCTTCTTTGAAGTGAATCGTTATTATGTCACAGTCGCTGCACTAAAAGCCTTGGCGGATGAAGGTAAAATTAAAGCAAGCGTTGTAAGCAAGGCGATTAAGGACTTCGGTCTTGATGCTGATAAAGTTAACCCGATGAGTGTGTAAACACTCATCACATGCTAGGAGATAAACAACAGTGGCTACACAAACCGTTTCTGTTCCCGATATTGGCGGCACCGAAGGCGCCGAAATTATCGAAATTTCTGTCGCCGTGGGCGATAGCGTTGAAAAAGAACAAGATATAATCGTATTAGAAACTGATAAAGCATCAATGGAAATTCCTTGTCCTGTTGAAGGCAAAGTCGTTGGCTTAAGTGTCAAAGTGGGCGATAAAGTATCAGAAGGCGATGCGCTAATCGAGGTAGATGTTGCGGGCGAAGCTGCTGCAGCAAGCTCCAGTGAAAAAGAAACCAAGGCTGAAGCTCCTGCTACAGAAAAAGTAGTCGCCCCTGCCTCAGCTTCTTCCGAAGAAGTGAGCGTGGTTATTCCAGAAGGTGCTGACGGCGCAGAAGTGATCGAAATTTGTGTCGCTGTGGGTGACGAAGTGGTTGAAGGTGATTCTCTGATCGTTTTAGAGACTGACAAAGCATCTATGGAGGTGCCAGCGCCACAACCGGGTAAAGTGGTTTCTATTAGTATTAAGCAAGGTGATAAAACGGTAGAAGGTGCGGATATCTTACGCTTAGCCGTTGAAGGTGCTGCTCCGTCAGAAGTTGTTTCCGCTCCGGCAGAAACTGCCTCTGCTCCATCCGCGACACCTGCGGCTAGCGCCAATGAAACCATTGCAGTACCTGATGGCGCTGAAGATGCCGAAGTGATTGAAATTTGTGTTGCTGTGGGCGACGAAGTTGCCGAAGGTGACTCTTTGGTTGTGCTAGAAACCGATAAGGCCTCAATGGAAGTGCCTTCACCCAAAGCAGGTAAGGTGGTTTCAATTAGCATTCAACAAGGTGATAAAACCGCTGTTGGTGGAGAGCTTGTTGTGTTAAGTGTTGAAGGTGCTACGCCAGCGACATCCGCTTCCTCGTCAGCTCCTGCACAAACTGCTCCAGTAGCTGCTACCGCAAAAGCGCCAGCAGCGTCTACAGCGAAACCGGGTGAAGCTGTCGTAATTAGTGCTAGTCAATCATTAGATGTTTATGCCGGTCCAGCCGTACGTAAATTCGCTCGCGAAATGGCCGTCGATCTTACGCAGGTCAATGGTACTGGCGAGCGTAGTCGTGTGACTAAAGACGATGTGAAAACCTACGTTAAGCAAGTTATGACTGGGCAAAAAGTATCGCCAGCAGCAGCGGCTTCTGGCGCAACCGGTGGCTCAGGCATTCCTGCAATACCTGCGGTAGACTTTTCTCAGTTTGGCGATATAGAAATGTTGCCAATGAGTAAAATCAAAAAGCTTACCGCCGCTAATATGCAGCGCAACTGGCTTAACATTCCTCACGTTACTCAGTTTGATGATGCCGATATTACGGATTTAGAAGATTTCCGTAAGGGACTGAAAGCGGAAGCAGAAAAGCGCGGTGTTAAGCTAACACCATTACCGTTTTTATTAAAAGCGTGCGCCGCTGCGTTAGTCGCAGAGCCAAGTTTTAATGTGTCTATGCATCACGATGGCGAACATATTGTGCAGAAAAAATATGTCAATATTGGTGTGGCGGTAGATTCCCCTATTGGCTTAGTGGTTCCTGTTATTCGTGATGTGGATAAGAAAGGCCTTTGGGAATTAGCCGAAGAGTTTATGCAAATTATCGACAAAGCCCGTAACGGTAAGTTAGGGCCTAAAGATATGCAGGGTGGCTGTTTTACTATCTCAAGCTTAGGGGCTATGGGTGGTCAAGGCTTTACGCCAATCGTTAATGCGCCAGAAGTGGCTATTCTGGGTGTATCGAAAGCAGAAATAAAACCAAAATGGAATGGTAACGAATTCGTCCCACGCAATATGCTGCCATTGTGTTTATCTTACGATCATCGCGCCATTAATGGCGGCGACGCAGGTCGTTTTTTCACCTATCTTAATAGTGTGATTGCTGACGTAAGGCGTTTGTTGCTGTAAACTCTGAATATTAATTTTTAGACAAACCATCTGTAAAGCGAGATTCTTAGAATCTCGCTTTTTTGGTTCATGGATATACCTAATATAACTTTTTTGTTCTTTTAATTTGCCGAGTGTTAATTCGATTATGTTCTCTTTAATTACCAATAATACCCACAATGTAAAAAACGATGTGCTATCCGGCATTACCGTTGCACTAGCGTTGGTGCCAGAAGCAGTGGCTTTTGCCTTTGTTGCAGGTGTGGAGCCTATGGTGGGTTTATACGCTGCTTTTATGATGGGCTTATTAACCAGTATTTTTGGCGGTCGTCCCGGTATGATTTCAGGTGCAACCGGCGCAACCGCTGTGGTGATGGTGTCATTAGTGGCGGTCCATGGCATTCAGTATTTATTTGCTGCGGTGTTATTAGCAGGTCTCATACAAATCTTGGCGGGCATATTTAAACTGGGTAAATATATCCGTATTGTTCCGCATCCGGTGATGCTGGGTTTTGTCAATGGCTTAGCTATCGTGATTTTTCTCGCTCAGCTTGGGCAATTCAAAGTCGTAGATGCTTCAGGTATGTGGACATGGATGCAAGGTTCAACGCTATATATTATGGCAGCACTGATTATTCTGACTATGTTGATTATGCATTTTTTGCCTAAGTTCACCACCGCAGTACCAGCAGGTTTAGTTGCTATCGTTGCCGTTACATTAATTGTTGTTGGTTTCAATTTGGATGCACGTAACGTACTCGATTTTGTGCGTGATATGTTGCCTGCTGAACAAGCGGCGACTGCAACCTTAAAAGGTGAATTGCCTAGTTTTGCTATCCCTGCTGTGCCATTCACGCTTGAAACCCTATGGATTATTCTACCTTATGCCGCCATTATCGCGGCTATTGGTCTCATTGAATCATTGCTTACATTAACGTTGATTGATGAAATTACTAATACGCGAGGACAAGGTAATCGTGAATGTATTGGTCAAGGTATCGCTAACACGACTAATGGCTTCTTCGGCGGCATGGGTGGTTGTGCGATGATCGGCCAAAGTATGATTAATATTAACTCTGGTGGCCGTGGTCGTTTATCGGGTATTACGGCTGCGATTGTACTACTGTTGTTTATCTTATTCGGTTCATCGTTGATTGAAATCATTCCATTAGCGGCACTAGTTGGCGTTATGTTTATGGTAGTGCTAGGCACTTTTGAATGGTCGTCTTTGCGTTTGTTGGGTAAAATTCCAGCAACCGATATCTTTATTATTGTTCTGGTATCTGCTGTCACTGTCGCAACTGACTTAGCGATTGCCGTGATTGTAGGTGTGATTGTGTCAGCATTAGTTTTTGCGTGGAAACATGCGCAATATATCTTGGTTGACACCTACATAGATGATAACGGTTATAAAGTTTACGATTTACGTGGTCCTATCTTCTTTGGCTCTGTCGCTTATTTTAAAGATCTATTCGATATAGAGAATGACCCCGAACACGTAGTGATTGAGTTTAAGCGCTCGCGCGTAAGCGATCATTCCGGCATTGAAGCTTTAGATAATCTAGCAGAAAAATATCAGGCGGCGGGTAAAAATTTACATTTGCGTCACCTAAGCCCTGAGTGTCGTCAGTTACTTAAGCGAGCGGGAAGCCTGTGTGAAGTCAACGTAATGGAAGACCCTAATTATCGTGTCGTAAGCGATGAGTTAGGTTGATATTCTTTAAGCGACTTACTTTATTGTGATGTTTAGTTTCGGATAATAATTGCTGTTTACAACTGCTAGCTATAGTTCAATATATAAATGTATCAGAAGGAGAGGTGATGATGTGGAAAAATAGTATTGCTAAATACCGTGGTTTATTTATTTCAACGACGGCTTTTTTTGTATTCTTCTTACTATACTTGTTAGTGAATAACATTATTCAACGCAATAGTGTAGTGGCGATGGAGTATGTGAATGTCGTACAAGCATTACAGCGCAATGTAAATCAAGATGGTTTGTCTAAACGCATTATTGATGAAGTTGATGTTATAAAAAATGGTGGTCGCACTATATTGAATGGGGCATCTAGCGAAAGAGCGATAAATATTCCTTCTATTAAACAACACTTATCTCCAGTTGACTATGATATGACCCCGATGCTTAGTGCACTTAATGCGGGGAATGTAGTCAAGGTTCAAGCCTCCATTTTGACATTGCATAAATTGGTTTTGGATAAAAAAATCGTTCAATTAAATTGAGCAAAACCTTATCTGTAATTGCTGCGATACTAACTGTTCTACTCTATTTTTTAGTCATCGTACAATTTGTTTTACGATTATCAAAAACTGATGTATCTGCAGTACAATCGCGGCAAGAAACAGATAGCATTATGAGTACAATATCGGAAGGGATATTTTTGCTCGATAAAAAGTTATCTATAGGCGCAGAACAATCTTCTTCACTAAAGGCAATGTTCAAAAGCGAAAAGGATTTAGAAGGCGACTTTCTAGATTTTATTAGCCACTACGTGACACAAAAAAACGTTGACCTAGCAAGGGAATACCTTGCCTTGTTATTTGGTGATCGAGTAAAGGAACGCCTAGTGGAAGAGTTGAATCCACTTAAGGAAGTGGAAGTTAGCTTAGTAAGACGTGACGGTAGTTTTGAAAGCCATTATTTAGACTTTAAGTTTAAGCGTGTACTAGTCGATGAAAAAATTAGTCACCTCCTATGTTCAGTGAATAATGTCACCAAGCAGGTGTTGCTAGAGCAAGAGTTAAATGCAACTAAAGAAGCGCAAGAAGCCCAGCTAGATATGCTGAAAAGTATTTTGCATGTCGATGCGAATAAGCTAACGTTATTTTTTGATCAGGTTGAATCCTCGTTGCAAGAGGTTAACCAAACCTTGGAAGTGAAGCGTAAAGGTTTTAGTGATGCAGAAATGAGAAAGATCTTAAATAAGATCGCTTCTAATATGCATAAAGTAAAAGGCGACGCTGCGGCGCTTGGTTTACACAAGTTTGAATTTTCAGCTCACGATTTTGAAGATGAAATTGATAGGATTAAAAAAGACAATACTAAAATAACGGGTAAAGAGTTATTACCTCTCATCACCCTCCTGAGAATGATGTTCAGCGATCTAGAAGACATGAAAGAGTTGGTGAATAAATTCTCTGGTCTTAGTGACTCCTTTACTCAAACGGATAGTACGATTACTGGCAATCACGCTGCGGTTGTGACACCGGCTGAAAAAATGTCCGATATCAGTGTTGCTGACACATTGCGTCAATTGGCGGATACCGTGTCACAACGTAATGACAAATTAATCAAAACGAATATTCGCGGTTTGCATTCACAGCATGTGCCTGAAAAAATAGTCAGTGCGGTACAAAGTATTGCAGTGCAATTTGTGCGTAACAGTATTGTGCATGGCATTGAGTCTAAAGCGGAACGTCAAACATTATCAAAACCAGAATATGCCACTATCGACGTTATTTTTATTCAAACTTCCAAGGGGTATTTACTAACGGTAAGAGATGACGGTTGTGGTATCGATGAGCAAGCCATTATAAATAAAGCGGTTGATCAGGGTATTGTTTCTACCGAGAAGGCCGCGACTATTCCATTAGCGAAAGCGCCTATATTTTTATTTTATCCCGGCTTTTCTAGCAAAGATGAAGCTAGCGTTGATGCCGGCAGAGGTTTTGGTTTAGATGTGGTGAAAAAATTAGTTGATGATATGGATGGAAAGCTTAATGTGACCTACGAAAAAGGTCAATTTTGTCAGTTTAGAGTGTTGTTTTCTATTGGGTAATTTAACAGATATAAAAATAGAAATATTTGTAATATGTAAGGTGAAGGGTAAAAAATGCGAATAATGGTAGTGGATGATTCAGAAATCATCCGTATAAAAATCGCCGATGTACTGGCAGATGAAAATTTTGAAATTGTGGGAAAGGCTAACAACGGTGTTGATGCTGTTAAACAGTTTCAATTATTACGACCAGAAATTATGACTTTAGACATTACCATGCCGTTAATGGACGGTATTGAAACTATCAAAAAAATTGTAGAAATAGACGATAAAGTACGTATTTTAGTGGTGTCTGCACTTGCAGATAAGGCGACATTATTACGCGCGATGTCGCTGGGAGCGTATGGCTTTTTATGTAAGCCATTTACCGACAATGATTTAGCCGAAGCGATAGAAGAGTTAATTGAGGATCTAGTGTAATGAATGATGATAATTTAAAAATGTTTGTTGAAGGAACAAGTCGTTACTTTGAAACAGTGACACAAAAACCCGCCATCATCGGAGCGCCATTCTTAATTAAAGATATTAATGAGTACTTGTCTGATTACACCGGAGTCATTGGTATTTCGGGTGACTATAAAGGAGCAGTTTTTTTTACTGCACCACAAAGGATGTTGAGACAATTACTCGCTGCTATTGGCATCTTAGAGTCTGATGAAGACAAATTGATGGATCTTGTTGGCGAAGTCAGTAATACCGTGTCGGGCAATGCAAGGCGTACATTTGGCGATAAATTCATGCTATCTACGCCCATCGTATTAAAAGGCAAGAGCGGGAGTGTAAAAGTCTCAAAAGTGGAAGAGGTGTATGTGATTCCTATTGTATGGAGACAACATCAAGCCAACCTTATTATTAATCTAGAAGAATAACGTACGTGATGGAAAATTAATATGCGAATGACATTATTATGCACCGCTGTATGCTTAACCGTACCCTCTTTCACCGTATTTGCTCAAACTAGCGATGTAGTGGTGGATGAAAGCGTCATCGTTTCACTAAAGTATATTTGGATGGGAGTGTGTATTGCCTTAGTTTTATTTATGCAATGTGGTTTTTTATTGCTAGAAGGCGGGATGGTGCGTTCTAAAAATGCAGTTAACGTAATCTTAAAAAACTTTGTTGATATAGGCTTGGGTTCATTAGGCTTTTGGATGTTTGGTTTTGGTTTGATGTACGGTGTTAATGAATCGGGCTGGTTAGGTTTGTCTCATTTTTTTCCTACGGAAAACAGTAATGGTTTTACACTCACTTTGCTGTATCAAATGATGTTCGCTGCTACTGCGGCCACGATTGTGTCTGGTGCAGTGGCAGAGCGCTTTAGCTTCCTTCCCTATATTATCTGCGCATTCTTTATTACGACATTAATCTACCCGATCTTTGGTGCATGGGCGTGGGGTGGTGCAGGCGATAATCTTGGTTGGTTGGCGGAATTAGGGTTTCATGATGCCGCCGGAGCAACCGTTGTTCACTCCGTAGGTGGCTGGTGTGCTTTAGGGGCTCTTTTGGTAATAGGGCCTCGCTTTGGGCGTTATAGTCGCAAAGGTGCGGTACATGATATTGCTGGACACAGCTTACCCTATGTTGCCATGGGCGGATTTATTTTGTGGTTTGGTTGGTTTTAACGGCGGCGCGGTGGCTGACGATTTTTCTAACCTAGGTCAAATCCTATTAAACACTCAGTTTGGTGCAGTAGGTGGTATTTGTGGTGCTGTTTTTTGGCTAGCGATCACCAAGCAAGGTTTTTATATGACCCGCATTGTTAATGGGGCGTTGGGCGGTTTGGTTGCTGTTACTGCGGGCGTTGATGTCTTAGCGCCTCAGTATGCTTTACTGGTTGGTTTGTTGAGCGGCATATTAGTGGTGACGACCGCTAATATGCTAGACCGAGTTCGCATCGATGATGTGGTAGGCGCAGTGGCCGTACATGGTTTTTGTGGTGCGTGGGGGACATTGGCCGTTGCGTTTTTCTATCAAGGCGACATGTTTAATATAGAGCGCATTGTCGTACAGCTGATCGGTATCGTAACGGCGTTTATCTGGTCAGTGTCTTTTTCATACTCGCTATTTTGGGTGATGAATAAAATATCCCCTTTGCGTGTCACATCGAAGTATGAACAGCGAGGGCTCGATATCAGTGAGCATAAAGAAATTGCTTATAGTGACTTTATGACGACCCACGTGAGAGCGGATAGCTAGTGAGCTGAAAACCGAAATCCGATTAAGCATTACTTTCTATTAACAATGAAAAAACGCTCCACTATATGAATTACAGGAAGCATTCATGTCAGAACAGAATATAGCGTATTATCAACGTGTGGTATGTGTTGGTTTACGCCGAGCAACTAAAGATACTGCGTCAATTCGCAGTGGTTTTATGTATTGGCAGGAAACACTCTCTGCATCCGAATTTAGCGTCCCCGATGTCGCGAATGCCTTGGTTGATTATCTCGGTTTTAGTGTTGATGAAAAAAAATCGCTGATGCTTACACTGCATGCTGCTTGCAATAAAGTGCATGATCAACTGCCGGCAGTACCTCAAGTGCTACTTGATATGATTAAGGCTAATAGCACTCCATCTAAGGCGATGTCTAATAATCCTGATACCACTTCTACGGGTTTAAGCAATCAGTCGAGCGAGAAAATTGTTGTTGTGCGGCCTGCTCATTTGCTCACGACGGAGCATTTTCTTATTAGTTTACTTTCGTTCTTAGGTAAATATGATGCTGAAGAATTGAGTGAGTGTAAGCGCATTTTGAGAAATGAGGGTCTTGAAGATGTTGATCCTACTCTTAATCGTATATTTCAAGGATGGGCTAGCACAGCTATGACTCAGCTAGAATTGCCAACCGACGTGGATGAATCTACGTGTAAAAACATAGCCCATAGTATGTATTTATTGATTGCGGAAATTATTGGACCAGTAATAGCCGACAGATTGGTCAATAAAGCAATCGATGAAACACTGACTATAGGGGCTGCATTGCGTTTTAGCCCTAGGCATTTATTATAATTTTTTGATTATGTTGGGTCACTGCTAGCGCAAGTGACCCAGATAAAACCAGTTATCGCTTATGGTTTTTCGTAAGTTAAATGTAGGGTGACATCACTCAAATTTAATAAGCATTGGCTTTTAGTTTTTGGCGATGGGTTGGGTGTAGAAATAAAGGTCACCTGAAAGTTGTCGCGAATATTGACGCCTTGATCAAATACAAAAGTCACCTTACCGTTTTCACCCTCCTCACGCGAATGTCTTTTAATATAAAAATTAGCCCCTTCACGATAAGAAAATATCGAACCATCAAAGTCATAGTCGGATGCCGTCCTAGCTACTTCGGGTGTGACTGAACTCCTATCCATATTAATCGGCCACGGGCCTAAGCGCCTAATGGTTTCTAATAACGGCTTGTCTAAAGCCTCGCAGCCCGCGTTGCTTTTATCAATTGCAGTACTCACACTCACGGCTAAATAAGAAAGTGTAGCGTCCGCCCCTTGTTTTGGCACTTGCGCTTGGTTATCGGCAAAATCACTATAGGCTGATAAATCAAATTCTAACCAGCTGTGATGTTCTATATTGCTATCGTATTCACATTCTGCCTTGCCAGCGCTGAGTCGCTTTTGGCTTTGGTAACCCACAAAACCGGCATCTAAAGGCACATCTTTCACGCTAATCTGGCTTGCATCATAGGGATTTTTACCACAACGATCAGCAAAGCCGGCAGGGGCGACCTGTTGTTCGGTTATTAACTGCTGGCGCAAATAAGGTTTTTCTTCAAATGTAATCGTCTCAGCAAATACTTGGCTAGAAAAACAGATAGCGCCAATAACTGTGCTGTAAAAAAAAGAGTGTTTCATAAGGTGCCTCACATTATAATTTTTATGGTGAATTTTTATAATCTGCCTAATGTAAAAGAAGTAGGGCAGGAAAGGCAACGGTTTTATCTGAGGAGTGTGACGTTAATCGTTTTATGAAGTGACAAATCGTAGGATTCGACCAATCAGCATTCTGATTTGCGCCATCAGTGCCATTAAAAAACCAACACCGATCAGAATTAATGCCAGTAATATCACCAACTCCTGAGTCAGCGAAGGAGTGAGAAGTTGCGACCCGCCATAAATTAAGATTAATCCCCAAAAAAAGATCATCGCACCCAGTCTAAAGCGCGGAAAAACTTGCTCTGGCGGTGTTATATAGTGCTGGTATAAAGCTTTACGAAATGACGTTTTCATAGCCTTTAGTATAGCGTCAGTTGAATATTTTGTATGGCATGAGATACTAGCTGTTCTTCTCCCCTTTTTCGCGCTTGCTTACTCTATACATGCTCAGGTAGGCTGCGTGGATAGCACATATATAGTTCACGTCAACGAGGTGTTAGACACAATGCATTATCACGAGACCCATAAAATACACCGTTCTTCGTGGCTACGTGCCGCCGTACTGGGAGCTAACGACGGCATTATTTCTACCGCTAGTTTATTAATTGGTGTAGCCGCTGCAGGCTCAAGTACGCCTAACCTTATTCTAGTGGGTGCAGCAGCTTTAGTGGCTGGCGCTATGTCGATGGCCGCAGGCGAATATGTATCAGTAAGTTCACAAGCCGATATCGAACGTGCCGACTTAGCCACCGAAAAAGCCGCCTTAGAAAATCACTTCGAACAAGAAAAAGACGAGCTTGCGCTTATTTATCAAGGCCGAGGTGTGAGCCCAGAACTCTCAAAGCAAGTCGCCGAACAACTGATGGAACACGATGCCCTAGGCGCACATGCGCGAGACGAGCTCGGTATTTCCGCCCAAGCCAGCGCACAACCCATACAGGCGGCAGTCTCATCGGCCAGTGCCTTCACACTGGGTGCCGCCTTACCCGTTATCGCCGTGTTCCTGATCGCTTTTTTTCAGCTAGAGTCACAGCTCATTCCCTTACTCGGCATCTCCTCTCTAATATTCCTCGCCGCCCTAGGCGCAACCGCCGCCTATGTTGGCGGCGCACCCATAAAAACCGCTGTACTTCGCGTGACCTTTTGGGGCGCATTGGCAATGATTATTACGGCGATGATAGGGGAATTGTTTCAGATAGTGTTTTGATTTTTTTGGGCGATGGGAGTGGTGAGCTATAGTCAAATCTGGTGTATGGATCATTAAGCAGCCTCTTGATCCTGTTGTTTTTGTTTGATGCCATCACTGAATTTAACCCCAGTAATAACATCCGCTAATAAATTATATCCGCGTAATC